>Ga0209232_1001928_pt1 | contig 10759 bp, 20 predicted proteins | sample ETNvirenome_2_60_FD_184066 | JGI IMG/M metagenome (GOLD analysis project Ga0209232, IMG submission 184066) | Marine viral communities from the Pacific Ocean - ETNP_2_60 (SPAdes) (version 2) | ecosystem: Environmental > Aquatic > Marine > Oceanic | place: Pacific Ocean | collected 2013-06-22
CATTCTCGTTTAATCTGTGGCTTTAATCCTTGATTATGTGCTATTGATGGTATTTTTCTATCTCTAATATTCATTGATATTTCTGCACTTTTCTTTGATCTTGTTGCTCTTTTTTTAACGTAAGTATTTTTCATCTTACCCTTATCAAGCAATGGTGTTGGATTGTTTGTTACTTTAAACTTTTTGCCATTAATATCTGTGCTTGTTTTTGCTATGCCATCTTGAAATGATTTATTAAATCCATCAGCTATATCGTTAATTAATTGATCTATTTTAAGATTTTTATTTAATTTAAATATTTCTCTTTTAGTCAGTTTTAACATATTCTTTTAATATTTTTTTTGCTTTATCCTCACCAAGATCAACTGCTTCTCTCAATATATCTTCATTTGATTCATAGAAATCCATAGCCAAGTTTTTAATGTATTCTTTTGGATTAGCAAGTAACGCATTTAAATCTATTGCTTTTCTAAATGCTTCTTTTTGTTTATCAACTTGATCTTCAAGTTCTGCAATACGATTAACGTAATTCTGTATTGTATCTTCAGGCATCTCTGTTTAGTTTAAATCCATTTTCTTTTATTGTGCTTTGTACTTTTAACTGATTCTCTGATGCTGCTCGTTCTGCAAGATAAGCCTGTGCATCTTCTCTGCTTTGAAAGCCATCAGGATTTTTTGCCATCAAGTAATCTATCTTATCTGCTAATCCATTTCTAAACTTAAACTCCCACTCTTTCATTTCCATATCAGCATCAGGGAACTCAACCTCATCATAATCAATCTGCATCATATCAGGCAATGCAATATTTTCTTCTACCTGTGCAACAGCCTGTTCTATCTTGTATATTTCTTTTTCTGCAAACTTCCATTTTTCTACTTCATCTTCCCTTGCTTCTAACAGTTCAAGATTCTCCATTCTCAATGCAATACCTGACTTGCTTCCATTAATTCCAAAGTCAAATGTAATGTGATGATTGATTGCAACCTGCTGTAATTGGAATTTAATACCACTCATTATAGATTCAATATTGACGGTATTTGCTATGTTATTAACTGTTCCTCCCTCCACAGCTAATATCTTATTCAATCCAAGTTCAACTTCATTAGCATCTATTCTACCTTCAACAACCCATTGTCCACCTGCACTTCTAATATGATGTTGTAGCATTGTCATCGCTATATCTACTTGCCTATTTGCAACACATATATCCATCGCACCCTCATTCCAAAACTCATCAACTATATTAACAGGTTGTATAAATACAAATGGCAATACACCATAAGGATTAACATTACCTTCATTAACAGATGTGATTTTACCACTTTCGTCAAATATAAAGTGATTCTCATTATCCCAATACATAAATGTATCAGGTTCTGATCTGTTATACATATCTGCTGTTGATTTAGAAAGTAAGTAAGTTATTGCAACAGGTTTTAATGGATCATCTTCTGCAAATATAGGCTCAAAGTTTATAATGGGCTGATATTTAAACATACCATTATCCCATCCAACTTGTATAGCCATTGTGCCAAGCAGGTTGTGCAATCTTTCAAATTGTTTTATTTTAACATTCTTCATTAATGATAAATCATTGTATCTATCGTTCTCAACAGTTCTTATAGGTGGGTCTTTATACACTAAACTAATTCTATTAATTAATCGTTGTGTCATATTCACAGGGTACAATGGTATCTCTGTTTGTAGTGAGCCATCAAAGAACTCATCTATGTACTTACCTGTGTTGTTGAACGTATAGTAATCAATACACATATCTCTATTCTCAAACATCAAATCTTGATTGTATGATTTTAATTTATGTATTGAATCTTGTATTACTTGATCTACTGAACTGAATGTTATCATATTTACACCATAAATGTTTTAGTTTTGGGTTTTCTAATTGGGAACTCATAATCTACAAAATAACCAAAAGCATCTGACATATGCGTTAGATCAGGATTGCTTTTATCTATATCTCTTGTACCTTCTTTATTTACTACCTGCTCAAAATCTGCTATTAAATTCTTGCATTTAGGATCAACAACCAATGTATCAAACAACTTATTGGTTGCATTTACCCTGTCTATTACTCTTGGTGCTTGTCTTTTAACTCTTAATATGAACCCTGCCTGTCTTAAAATATCGTGATCTGAATCTACTGCTGATGTTTTTCTTGCTTTGCCTGATGGATCAGGGTAGCAATAATATATTCTGTTTGGGTACTTGTCTTTTATCGCTAATGCCATCTGTTCTGTTAGGAGTTGCTTCTCACCTGTGTGTCGCAATTTAAATTCGTCAAAGACGTGAACTCTACCATTGGGCTGCACTTGTGATAATACTGCACATAAGGGATCAATGTTAAAGTCGATTCCCACATAGATTGGTTGATTTGGATTGTATTTGACGTTTTTGACATTTTTTTCTCTGTCAAAATTATAATAAGTTGCACCATATTGCAAGTTTACAAATTGTCCTTGCATATATGCTTTAATTAATTTCTCATCATAATTCTGTTTTAGTGATTCAATAAATTCTTTTGGTAGCTTTGTGTTGTCCTCTGTATTAGCTTGAATTAGTTCATATCCTTCTTTCGGATTGTCTTTCCAATATTCATATACATAATTAAATCCTTCAGGTGTTGTGCAGACAAATGCTCGGAGTGTGTTTCCTTGTCGCAATCTTGAGAGTACCATTTTCCAACATTGGTCGTCTTTAAGTAAGGCACTTTCATCAATACCTGCCCAAGCCAAATTAAGTCCTGCCAACCTACGATAGTTTTCAGCAGAACGTAAAATGACATCAGCAAAGCCATCAGACCAATAAACACGATATCTATTGTCAGTCGCACTATATTCATAATTAAATTTAACACTTCTTAACACCTCCTCAAATGTAGGTTGCAATGTATCTTTTATCATCCTATATGTTGGCGACATCAACAACCCTGTATGCCCTGCATTTCTACCACACTCAATTAAAGCCTTAACACATAACGCATACGTCTTACCTGCACCATAACCTGATACTAAAGCAGGATACTTTGCTTTAGAATGTACAAACTCTCTTTGATGTTTAAATAATCCTACACTCATTTCTTTTGTAACCTGTTGTTAATTAAATAAGAATAAATCCACCAATGATTAGGATCATCTTCACCAAGTGGTATTATTGATCTAACCATTTCTGCCCATTTCTTATGGGTAGTGTTACTTATCTTATTCAATATGGTGTGTATCAAATCCCTTCGGTAATTCTGTTGTTGTTACTTCTTGTTTTTCTGCTTGTCCTAAAACTTGTTTGCCAAGCCATATCTGCATCGTAACATTACCATCTTCTGCTGATTTCCATTGCATCTTTCTTAATCTTATTTTTCCCTGTGATCTTCCTTTTGTAAGATATTCCGAATAACTCTTTTCAATTAAGTCAGATGAACAACCAAAAAAATCAGCTATTTCTATATTAGTACAGCCATAACTTGCAAGTTTTTCTACTTCTACTGTATCTATATCGTATTTTTTAGGTCTTGCCATTTGTGTCTAATTATCTCTGTTCTTTCTTCTTTGTCTTTAAATTGTTCTTTTAATGGTCTGTGTATAAATTCAGGTGCATCATCCCATATTAACTGATTCCTAACACAAGCATCTAAAATAAGTTTAAGATCAAGATTGTCATAATCTAATAATCTTTTCCTGTAAGATACTATTTCGATTCTGAACTTTTCCTTTTCTTTTGCTTTTCTTATTTCTAATTCTTGCATCTGTTGTGCAATCATATAAGTATATTTATCTTTTAATCGTGCTTTAGCTGCCCAATGCAATCTATCTATTTGGTTTCTTGATTTTAATTTAATATCTAAAACCATTTTATTCACGATCCCACCATTCTAAAAACTTTATCTTTATAGCTATATAACAAACCCATATTGGTAATGCTATAAAAAAAATTAATGTAATTTGCATCCAAATCGAAATAATGTTATACTCCATTATCTTCTGTACTCGTTTCCACTTAATATTTCTTTAAAGTAAGCATATATCCACCAACCATTATACTTACCATTTAAAGCATCTAATTGTGCTTTTCTCTTATCGTGTGTTGTTATTTTTTTCTTTTTTCCCAATATATCTCTCTCCATTTCTTTTCATAACAGTTATCGGTTGAATCTGATTCAGTAAGTATCCACTTACCATTCTCTATATAAAAATCCCTATCTTCCCAATTACAAAAAAAGCCTTCACTACTATATGATTCATCTATTCTTGGATGTTTACAATTATAATATTCTCCTGCACCCACACCTACAACCACAACTGTAAGCCAAGTTACGAACAACATTATTTTTTACCTTTTTTTAATGGTTGATCATCACCCCAAATAGGATTTTCAGGTGTTTCAGAATTAACTTTTACACCATTACCACCAATTTTAATTTTATTTCTATCCATAGATACTTCCATATCTTTCTGTGATTGATCCTGTAAATGATGAACCAAGTCTTTTGCAACTGTTGCCAATGGATCTTCAGGTGGTGGAGGTGCAACCATAGATGTTAATACATTTATCAAACCTAAAGTAATTGTTGATATTAAACCTGTAACTACTGCTAACTGTGATTCACCAAGATAATATGCTGCTGCAATAAGCATACAAGCCATTATTAGAATAGTAGGTACAGAAAACACACCAACCCAAAACCTTAATTTGTCAATCATTAAACGTCTATCTGCTGCTCTTTTACGTTTTATCTCTGCTATTTTTTCTTTTGTTAGTTTTTCTGCCATATCATAATTTAGCTTTTATTGGTTTCTTAGGCAATATCTTTGTATTACAACAAGAATCTTCATTGGTTGTTCTATAAAAATCTGATTTACCACACTTCTCACAGTAACCTATAAAGCTAACACCTAATGTGTCCATCCTAAATTCTTCTTTTAAATTAGGTACTATTTCATCTTCCCATCTGTTTCCATTTAAATAAGACATTGGATAAGGTTGAAACTGTTTATCAGGTATTAGTTTTAAAAAAGCAGGTAATGTATCTATAATTTTTGATCTATCTTCATCTTTAAGATTGTTCCATTTTTTTACACATTTAGATTTATCACCAATTTTTTTATTATACAAATCCCAAAACACACTAAAATCTATATTTACTTTTTTTTTATTTACTTTACTTTCTTTTACTTTCTTTTCTTTTATAGCATTGGGTTCGCTATGCGTTCGCAATGCGTTCGCATTACCTTTCCATCTTTTCCGAGCAGACTCCCTTGCTTTTTCACTACGTTCATCTTTCTGTTTCATACGATTTAATAATGATTCTGAATAAAAAATATCATCATCAATTATAAATAAATCATAGTCCTCTACTAAACTTTTAATGCTATCGCTATGCGTTCGCAATGCAAATGCAATGCAATCGTAGTCGCATTCTAAAGTATAATCAGGTTCATTTCTTAATCGTTCAACTATTGCCCAATAAAGACCGTATCCTTCCCATCCCATCTTGGATAATAGTTTGATTATTTTTGGATCGTGTTGTGCATTAGCATCGTGGCTAAAATAATATGCTTCTTTCATTTACTATCTCCTGTTTCATTCTTCTATCTCTTTTATTGCTTGTTCTATTGGAATATCAAACACCTGTAAGCACATTGTAAAATGTTTTTCACTAATGTTTCTTGTTCGGTTAAGCCAAGAGTAAACCAATGTATGGCTTACTCCCAACTTTCTTGCTAACCAAATTGGTCGTCTTTCATTGACTTCCAATAGATATTTTAGGTATTTGATCAAAACGGTAAATCGTTTAGTTCGTTATTAACAACAAGATCAGGTTTACCTAAATCAACTTGACCATCTTTCTTTTGTTGTTTTTCTATTGACATTTGATAAAATGGCTTTCCATCATCGCCTTTTTTTACCCAAGCTGCTGCATTATAAAACGTACCGTTAAAATTAACATACCCTTTTAAATCAGGTCTTTTATCTTCAGGTGTTTTATCAGGATTTTTTTCTAACTTACCAAATCCTACTTTGTTTTCGTTTTCGTTTTGCATTTACTTCTCCTTTTTATATTAATCGTTATAAATTAAATTTACTTTTTTTGTTGAATGATAATTATATATCTCTTGCAATAAATGTAAATACTGTTCTTTAGTACTGCAATTTACTAACTTCGTTTGTTGAAATGTTAATTTTTTAATAAAAACATCTATATCAAATTTTTTATGATTTAGTAAATGCAACATTGCCAAAACAAATGATCTACGTTTAAAACCTACATACAAATCTTTTACTTTGTATATTTGATCTGCCCATTCACAAGCTGTTTTATAAGAATCTATTTTAAAATATCCCTCTCTAAAATAATCAAAATTATGACCATTCCCATTAATTTGTCCTTTCAACATTGATATAGAAGCATAAGGTTCAAATTTATATTTTTCTCTAAATTCTAAATAAATTTTAAAGTTTTTATCTCCTAATGTTGAATAACAATTTGCAAAATCGTCAATGCTCCAAGTTTTAATATTAGTGTTGGCAATACCACAATCTTCTAATCCATAGCCATTTACCATAATAAAATAAATAGGTTTTTCCAACTCTTTCCAACACTTAAACCTTGTCTGTCCATCTATTATTTCATATTTTTCATTAACTATAATTGGAATTTTTAATGATTTTTTTTGTATTGATTTTAATAGTTTACTATAAGCTGCTTTTGTTACAGTTCTATTACCATCAAGTTTATTAAAATATGAATAATTATATGTTTTTTGAACTTGTAAACCTTCTACAATTTCAATATCTGTATAATTACTTTTTCTTTTTTGCGTTTTATTTAATCCTAACATTACTATCTCCTTTTTTTTATATTAATTTATACATTGAGTTTAATGGTACAGCCTTAACAGGCTCTCTTTCATTCTTACCATTAAGCCCTCTATCTATTATTTTTATTTGACCTTGCAAATTATTTACATCGCATATATATATACTGCCATCAATTCTTTGTGTTATAAAATAAGCCTTACAATTAAATCCACAAGCAGCCATCTGTAAATTTACATACTTCCTTGCATTTAAATATGCAAATTGATTTTTATCTAAAAATGATGTTTTAAGTTCTGCAAATCCTATTACAGCATTGTTTTTCTCCATCCAATAATCTATAGGGCTATATATTGCGTAAGGATGCAGCTTTATCCCTTGTGTATCCCAAAGCACCTGTATCACTCTTTTTTCGTTTTCTGCATCATTTTCATTGTGTTGTAATGCTTTTGGCTTACCTGTCTTTGGATCAATCCTGTCTTGTAATGGTGTTGTTTTTATCATATATCTCCTAATAACACTTCTTTTTATTTAATTTGTCATTTATAATGGGATGTTTTAAGCATTGATATAAATGCTGCTTCTCATTCCCTTTTAATGATATGTATTTTAATTTTATATCTTTAAACTTATAATAAAAAACTTTTTTAAGTGGTATGATTACACAAGCCAAAATATCATAATCATCTTTATTATATTTGTTTTCCTTATACTTGTATGTGTATCCACTTTTATCTTTAAATTTTTTTCTTACTTGTTTTTGTCTAACAGCAGAAAAGCAATATGATGTTTTATTTTTAGAATGATAATTTGTTTTTCTTTTTAATGTTGATTTTACTTGTATTTTATAGATTTTGTTTTTTTCATCAAACATAACTATATCAAATGGCAATGATTCTTCTACTTTAAAACATTTGTATCCTTGCAACATTATATCAGACAAAACTAAATGCTCACCTGCTGAACCTATATTGATTTCATTTTTCACTCAATAATTCTTTTGCATATTTTGCTAACCAAGCAGGATTTGTATTAGAATTTATTTTCTCAACTATTTTTTCAAGTTTATCAAGCCTTTTTCTTATATTTTTAAAAGTTGCTTCATAATTATCTTTCATATCTCTATATTCTGTGATTCTATCATTTATTGGCATTAATTTAAATCTCCTTCTTCTCTTTGATCTATATCTTTTGTTAGTATATAATCTGCAAAATAATCAAGTTCAAGATCGGTCATATAATCTACATTTTCTTTTATAAATTTAATTATTACTTGTCTTCTTGTTAAATGCCCCATTTGCCCCTATTTACAATCTGCGACATTATACTGTAAACAGATATATCTTTAAATGAATCTGTTAATGGTTCATTATTTGGTGATGTTTTTTTAACTAAAAACAAATTTATTAGCCTTTGTGCCTTATCATTTATTCTTACAATTAATGCACTTAAAGTTAAGTCTATATTGCAATTATCACCAACACCTGTTCCCATTGTAATATTGTGCGATCCATAATCAAGTTGTTTTTCACAAAACAATTCATACTGTTCTCTTTGTATTTTTTTAAATTCTGTTGCCATTTCAGGATACTCATTTTCTATTTGTTTTACAGCACTTGATGGTTCTTTAATTAAATTCATTTGTATCTCCTAAATTATAGGGGTAGGCACAGAAAGGAAAAAAACCTACCCCCTTGTTGATCAACTATTTTACGATATGCTTTTTCTGATTTTCTATAAATTGCTCTTTCAATTTTTTCAAATCATTTATTAATTCTGATGTATCTGCTGCTGAATCAAATATATCTATAATTGAATCCTTAACATCTTCTTTAAATTTTGCACCCTTACCAACTGTAAATGCAGTATGATTTAACAATTTATACACATAATCTTGTTGTGATCCTGTTGCTTGTCTTTCATCAAAATCAGATTTGGGCTTTTTAAAATCATCAGATTCTACATCACTATAAATGCCATACTCATACGCATTAATCAATTTTAATACACAGCGATCAATGCCACGTTTCTCTGCCATCATACCTTTGTAACCTGATACACAATTTTTAGAATCAGCTTCACCAATAGTAGTAACTTTTTTATTGCCTTTTGACATAGTAATTAAAAATCTTGCAAATCCTTGCTCACTATTTAACACTTTAAAATCAACTATTTCTATCTGTTCCATAGATGCTATCTTTTCAACAGCATCGTGCAGAATAATATATTTACCACTTTGTTTATGTTGCCAAAAATCATTCTTGTTTAAATTATATTTTTTAGCTAACTCTTTTAATGTATTGTTTTCCATATACAATTTCTCCTAACTTATTTATGCAAATTATCATTTGCTATCTCTTGATTAAGGGAGTGGTTTCTGAAAATCTTCCACTCCCTTTTTTTTAATTAGTAATACACCTCTCACAATAATACCCTTTTTCAGCAGTATATATGTCTTTTAACATCGGAACAAGATTGTTCCTACCCAACTTATCACCACAACACTCACACGGCTGAAATTCAATCACATAACAAGTGCTACAATATAGATTAGTAGCACCATCAGTAATCATACCTTCACGTTCTTCACATCTATCGCAACTTCCTCTATCCATTATCTGTCCACCTTTCCTATATATACTGTAACTTCTACTTCATCTTCAGTAAAATCTACTATTAAATGATCAGTAAATAACCCCTCTGCAATAGCTTTTTCTAAGCTACCATTAAAATATATCTTAACTTCAGGATCATTTATATATTCAATTACATTATCTTCATACTCTATTTCTATTTTATTAATAACGTATTGAAAGTCTATATTAGATTCTGATTTTACTATATTAAAATCCCAATCTATCATAGCTTCTTTAGGATCAGATTCCTTTCCAAAAATCTGTATATCTTTAAATTGTAATGTTGTTTTCATTTGTTCTCCTTTTCTGTTTAAAAATCTTAAACAAATCTAATAATAAACATATATTACTTACAAATAAAAAGATTAAAAAAATGAAACTTTTAATATTTTATTGACGAGGGAGGATAGGTAGGAGTGCTTTGTAACAGCTATGATTGCACGGATGGAGGATAACCACACCCCTACCATTTTTTTTAGAAAGTTTCTTTTATCTTACAGCTAAATTGCCATAGATCAGGTGCTTGTTGTGTGCAACTAAAACTACTCTGATCAAATCTGCATACAGTATAATAATCTTTTGTACTGTCAGGTTGAAATATAAATGGCAAATATCCTTGTGTGCCAAAAAGAACTCTTGATGTAAAATCATTTCTTATACCACTCCAACCACCTGCAACAGTATCATCACCACCACCTTCTTCAACATCACTCCATCTCCACATTGAATTACCTGATGAATAATCTTGTTGATAATCTGTTTCACTTATGTAAGAAAAAGTTAAATCCCATACTTTTCTTCCTGAATTTGCTTCAGGGTGATTAAGTCCTGATGGATGTGGTCTGAATATTTGATATGGTGGATAATCTACATATGATGCACCTGTTGTGTGTCTTTTGTTGTACAAGGTATTGCCACCTTTGGTCTGCGTAACATCTATGCCATCATATTCAACTGTGTAATTATATTCCAAATTAGCTGAATGTGGCATTGTATAGTGCCAACCATAACTAATACCACCAATCGGTTTTCTTATATCTTGATCTGTATCGTTTTCAATTAATAATGAAATTTGATCAGCTTTTGCAATAGTATTACCATTTGCATCTTTTAATCGATCATCTCTATCATTAAAAAATGTTACAGGTAAATCAGCATTAGTATCATAATTATTTGTTTTTCTTACTAAAAAACCACCTGTTTTATCAGGCAATATTATTCCACCTTCTTGTGTGCAATTAAAAAATTCACATTCATTTAAATCAGAAAATTGTGTACCAAAAACATTATT
>Ga0209232_1001929_pt1 | contig 10755 bp, 8 predicted proteins | sample ETNvirenome_2_60_FD_184066 | JGI IMG/M metagenome (GOLD analysis project Ga0209232, IMG submission 184066) | Marine viral communities from the Pacific Ocean - ETNP_2_60 (SPAdes) (version 2) | ecosystem: Environmental > Aquatic > Marine > Oceanic | place: Pacific Ocean | collected 2013-06-22
TTACGTTCTATTGGTTTACTTGATGATGACGCACAAAAAGATATTATAGAGATGAGAAGTTTGCTAGAGGCATGGCGTGACACACGTAAATCATTCTGGTCAACTGTAGTTAAATTAACCACTGTCGCACTGCTAACATTTATTGCAGGTGCAGTGTGGATGACAATGGGTAAATAAGGAATAGAGTATGGCAGGTGAATTAACAATAGAACAAAACACAGATGGTACTGCTACCATTAATTTTGAAGGTGGCGGTCAACATACTGTAAGTGGAGGTAATGGTGTAGAAGCCTTACAACAAGCGTATGGTGATCAAATTGGAAATGTAGTTTCATCTGACAAAACTGCTGAAGAACAAAAAGCTTGGAGAGAAGCAACATATGGTGAAGCAGAAGCTCAAGCAGCAGAAGCAAATAAAATAGCTGTTATTGAAGCTATGGATGAAGCAACTCCTGTTGTTAGTTTAAATAATGAACAAGTACAACAAATCATAGCTACTAATGGTCAAGCTAGTCGCTCTCTTAATGATCCAACTAACAAAATAGCTCTTAAAAATGCTATTCTTGGTATGTCTATGGGGTTATCTTTTGAAGACGCTATTGATATGAGTTCTGATGGTGGTTTTTATACAATGCTCCGTGAAGGTTATGCAGACCCTAACTGGAGTAGCACTAATGGAAATTCTCCTAGTGTAGATCAATTAAATTCTATGGGAGGTAAGTTAAAATATCTTCAATCAACATTAAACTCTTTAACATTTGGCGTTGTTGGGTCTAATACTGATACTCGTGATTTTGTTGCAGCCGTAACATCTGGAGATGCGATTAAAGGACTTCAAATTGCCACATCACAAATGTATGGTGGAACTACTGTTCAATGGGCAACACCAAGTGACGGAACTATACCACAAGCATTAATTGTGGGTGCTGATGGTAGAGTTCTAACATCTCTCAGTAATAATACTGTTGCTGCATATCAAACATTACAACAATATGGTATTCAAGATATGTCATGGGCAGATTCTGTTCTTGCAGGTATTGGCACTCCTACTGATGACAGTGTTGCTGCAAGTCGTTTAAGAAACCTTGCTTCAACTATTTCTTTTTTAAAAGATCGTTATAATCCTTGGGAAACCGTTAAAAATTTATATGGTGTTCCTCTTGCCACTTTATCTCAAATAAAAACAACTACTCTTGGAGAAACAGAAGTAGAAACAACTATTGATGAAACTACAGATCAAACAACAGACACCACTACAGTAATGCAGAATACTCAAGGACAAAATACATCTAATGTAGTTACACAACCAATTGAAAAACCTGCCGACTTACCACAAACAATATCATATCAAATGCCACAGGGCTATCAGGGTTCAGGTTTTATGCCTACCTACATGTCTCCAACAGGAACAGGTATGCAGATGCCCCCTATGACTGGCACTTTTACACAAGGAACTATGGGTAATTTACCAAATCAAACAGGTCAAACTTACATGATGGGAAATAATTTACAACAACAAACAGCCACTACAGCTATGCCACAATATGATGTGCGTATGTATCGTAACAATGCAGGTATGACAGTTAGTATTACATTTGTAGACGGTAAACCTTCAACACCAATTCCGTCTGGTTTCTATCCTGTAGATCAACAACCTGCAGGGCAGATGCCATTTCAACCACAAGTTCCTACTACACCTGCACCTACCGTTACACCTGTGCAAGGTTATAATCCTGTAATGAATAACCCTGTTACTGCACAACCATTTACTCCCCAGTTTAATATGGCGCAGGGTGGTATTGTACCTGAGTTACCTAAACCTTCAGGTAAAAAATTTGGTGGGTTTAAACCAGAAGCACAGGAACGTATTGCACAAAGCCTTGGTTATACAGGTGAGATGCAAGAGTTTGATAAGTTCTTAGAGGAAAACCCTGAGAAAAAAGAACAGATGGACAAGTATACTGAAACAGCTAAACAAATGGCCGAAGGTGGAGCAGTATTAAAAGCACAAAGCGGTGTAGATGTTACAGGTGCAGTTAATAGTGGTAATGCAACAACTGTATCAATGCAACAGTATGATCCTCGTGTGTTAAACCAACAGTATATTCCACAGCAACCTCAGTTTTCAGGAAATATAACAGACGTACAAACTACTCTAGCTAAAAATCCTGCACTACCTTTAGGTGCAACTGTAGTTCCAACTGGTACTCAGCTTACAGCAGGACAACTTGTATCTCCTTACTCAGGTCAGGTGGCAGGGTCATTAGCACTTCCTACAGCATTAGCCTCAACACAACAAACATTTTTACCAAGTCAAACTCAAGCTAATATGATGTCACCTGTAGAGGCTTCTGGTGCAGTTACAGCAGCAGCAAATCAAACACAGGCTGCACAACTACAACAGGTAGCACAAATAAATGCTGCACAAAATACTGGTACATCTGTAGCTAATGTAGAAGCTGCACAGGGTACAGGTATACTAATGAATAATCCTGTACAAAGACAGGTAGAACAAGGTGAGTTAATATCTGGTGTAGCTAACGCAGAGACTGCATCTAAATTTAATGAAGAGATACAGGCTGCAACTGCTACACCTACTAAGCAAGCTACAGTAGCAGGACAGTTAGAAGGACTAATGGCTCAGTTTGAGGGTGGTGCTACACCTGCATGGGCAGCAGGATCAATGAGAACAGCTACAGCTACAATGGCTGCACGTGGACTAGGTGCATCTAGCTTGGCAGGTCAGGCTATTATACAGGCAGCTATGGAAGCCGCATTGCCTATTGCACAAATGGACGCACAGGTAACTTCACAGTTTGAACAAATGAACTTGTCAAACAGACAACAACGTGCTATACTTGCTGCACAGCAAAGAGCACAGTTTATGGGCATGGAATTTGACCAAGGGTTTCAGGCACGTGTAGCTAACGCAGCTAAGATTAGTGATATAGCTAACATGAACTTTACTGCTGAACAACAGGTAGCACTAGAGAACTCACGTATTGCAAATACCATGAACCTTAGTAACCTGTCTAACTCACAGGCAATGGTAATGGCTGAAGCTGCTGCACTTGCTAATATGGACATGTCTAACTTAAACAATAGACAACAGGCAGCAGTACAAAACGCACAGAACTTTTTACAGGCTGATCTAACTAATTTAAATAACAAACAGTCTACAGAATTGTTCAAGGCTCAACAACGTATTCAGTCTTTGTTTACAGATCAAGCTGCACTTAATGCTGCACAACAGTTTAACGCTACATCTGCAAATCAAACTGATCAGTTCTTTTCACAGTTAAGAAACAATGCAGCACAGTTTAATGCGTCACAGGCAAATGCACAGGCACAGTTTAACGCAGGTCAGGTAAATGTTATTGAAAGATTTAATGCTGAAATAAACAATCAACGTGATCAGTTTAATGCTACTAATAGATTAGTTATTGATCAGGCTAATGCTCAGTGGCGTAGACAGATAGCTACAGCAGATACAGCAGCAGTCAATCGTGCTAATGAAATAAATGCACAGGCACTGCTAGGATACTCTCAGTCTGCGTATAATAACTTGTGGCAGTTTTATGCTGACAATATGGAATGGGCATGGACATCTGCTGAGAATGAACGTGGCAGAATATCTAATCAGGCTATTGCACAGTTACAGTCAGATACATCAATATCTATTGCAGAGTTTAAAGCTGACGCTGAGTCATCTGCAGGTATTGGTGGATTTATAGGTGATCTTCTTACATCTGATCTATCTTCAACTGTGGCAGGTAGTTTGTTAGGTAAGTTTGGATTTAGTGTATAGGGTAATATAAATGTATAATGTAGGATTTATAACAATGAACAACTTGGTTCTACCAAGAGATAATGAGCCAAAAAAACAAATGGGTAATAGTTTGTTGGCACGTAATGTTGTTAAAGATAATAAACCTAAAGAACAAGATATTAATCAACGTATAGCAAAGTACGTTAGTATTATACGTAAAGATAGAATGGATTTAAAAAATGGTTGAGACACTAGAACCAATGATAGATGCCCCAATTGCAGGGCAGTCTCTTACTGCAGAGTTGGGTAATAGACCTTGGCAGCAACCACCTCAGTACACTACTGTAGAGGAAGCGTTAGAGTTTTATGTGCCTCGTTTAACTAATCCAGAAATGTTAGATGATTTACTTAACGTAATGGAAACAGGAATACCATTAACAACTCTTGCCAATGCTATACAGTCTAGTGGTGTAATGGAAGGTAAGCATAGTCTTGACATAGGAATATTAATTATGCCTGTGCTTATGGAAACAATGGCATACCTAGCTGAAGAAGCAGGTATTGAATATGAAGCAGGTACAAATAAAAGAATTGGTAGTGACAAACCTAGTGACGCTGCAATTGCTAGAGCAATAGCTATGGTTAAGAAAAAACAAGGTGAACCTTCAGAAGAACCAGAAGAAATGCAAACAGAAATGGAACTAGAAGAACCTAGTGGTGGATTAATGTCTAGGAGAAATACAGATGGGGTTTAATTTAATGGCTGCACTTGGTGGTGCAGGTAGAGCAATGTCACAAAGTATACAAGAAGACAGGCTACAAATGGATAAGATGGAACTTATGGATGCGGAAGCAGCCACTAGAGAACGTCTTGCCAAAGCAGCAGAAAAACGAGAAGAAGATAAAGCCAATGAAAAAATTGCAAGTCGGTTAAAGGGCATGGGGTTTGACTCAAGTCGTATCGCATACATTATGGCACAAGGTAGTGGCTTTGCAGAGTCCATGATAGATCATGCAACACAAGCTTATGCAAATGGTAAAGACCCTAACACAATACTAAAGTATACAGAAAATATTGATGAGTTTAAAACTGTGTCTGGTGTTAAACCAAATGAGTCTATGTTACCAGAAGGTTTTGTATTAGACGCAGATGTGCCTGAAATATCTAAATATTTTGACATGGATGAAAGTGTAACCTCTACGTTGTATAAAAAACCTGATGAAATGAAAACTCTTAAACAAATGAGAGCAGAAGTAGTACAGAAATTAATAGAAGGAAATTGGACAGCAGAAGATATGGATGTTAATAATCCAAGTACAGAGTGGAACCAACTTACGAAAAAGAAAATCTCTTACACTGACGCTATAAAAGAATTAGCTGAAGCACAAAAAGGTGATACTGATACTGGTGAAGATGACGATAAAGACATTTTTTCTCGTTCTGATGCAAGAAACGAACTTAAACTTTTTATAGATAGTACTGCACCTACTTATAATTTTGACTCTTTAGAGGGTGTCATTCAAAATGTAGAAGCAGGGGTTCAAGGTAGAGCAGGGGTTGCTCGATTAGATGCGAACATTGCATTTAAAAAATCTATTACTGAAACTGGTAAGTCAGTAAATGCTAGTTCAGTACAGGTTGCAGACTATGATGCTGCAATAGGAAACTTACAAAATGTAGCCGTACAAACAGCAGCTATAGGATCACAAGTTGCTGATCCAGTTGCAAGAGCAGGCATAGGTGCAAGATATAAAATGCCTCAAGGAAAAGCTACATATACTCTTAATGAGATAGCAGACATGAGAGGGGGTAAACCTGATAATGTAGAACCTGGAGATGTTATTGTAATAAATAATAAAATAGCTATTTATACAGGGTTTACTCACACTTATGGTAGCTATGGTACAGGGGATGTGAACGATAAATTAATTTTGCCTTATGTTTTTGCAAACATTGATAATGAATTAGAGTATACTATTACTGAAACAACGAGATAACTATGGGAATTAATATACCTGCTAGTCTACTAGAGGAAGAAAACAATACAGGGGTAGTAGAACCTACAGCTACTGCCCCTTCTTCTGTTGTTTCTGAAGAACCTACAAATACTACAGATAAAAAACCTACACCTTCTTTTAACATACCTGCTAATCTATTAGAAGAAGAAAAGAAAATAACTGAAGAGTCTCTTGTTACAGAGGTAGATACTGTCATAGCTGAAATGCCCGACTATAGTAATGAACAAAATCCTGATATGTTGTATGAACCTCAAACAGCAGAGAAATATGCCGAAGAAACTTTACCAACAATACAACAATATTATGCACAAGGTGTAGCTGCTGAGTTTGAAGACGATGACACTAACCCATATTTAATGACAGAACTAGCTAGAGTAGACCCATTCTTTCTTAAAACAGATAAAAATACTGGCATTACAGAAAAAGGTGAAATACAATTTCACCCTATGTTAGTAGAAAAGTATATTGAAGAAGTTAATAACTTGTTTACACCAGAAGAAATAGCTAACACAAGAGAAGGTGCTCTTATAGCTTGGACTGAAAGGCAACAATTTTTAAAACGATTTGAAAAAGAAGCAAAAGATGATGGTTACGACAGAGTAACTGACTGGTTAATATGGAGAGCATCTGAAAAGCCAGAGTTATATGGTAGGTATATCGACTTAACCAGTGAAGATGATGGTTTTGTACCAGAAACTAAACAGGAATTTTTTGATGTTGCTATTGCAAAAAGAAAACGAAAGTTACAAAAATCTTTATTAACAGCATACAACTTATTATATGATGAAAATATAATAAGACGTAAGTCAATGGAACTGTTTTTGCAGAGTGACTTGCCTTTTTCTGCTGTTAATACTCTTGCATTTGGTAAGATGATGTTTGATCCTGCTGAAGTTATAGCTGACATAGGTGTAAGTGCTTCTAGGTTTTCTAGAATGTGGAGAAAAGGCGATCTACAGGGTATGGCAGGTGCTGCACTTTGGACTACTTTGGATACAGCATCTTTTATTCCTCCTGTTAACTGGATGAAAAAAGGAGTTGCAGGTTTTAAAAGGTGGCTAGACGATCCTATATATAAAGCAACAAACAAAGCTGTTAAAGAAGGTGGCAGACGTGAAAAAGCTATACGTGAAGCTGCACGTAAAACAATTAAAAACAATCAAGAAATTGCAAATGAATTTATAGAGGCGTTTGAATCTAAGTTTAATGTAAAGATTACTAAAGAGGTAGAGGGTAAAACTGTAATAGATAAGGAAGCGTTAATTGAATTAGGTAAAGTAAAGACACAAGACCTAATGTCATCAGAGGCAGGTAAATTAATTAATCTTCCTGAAGACGCTTCAACTATGGCTATATTAAAACCAGAATCTTTTGAGGGTCTTATTGCCACGATGATAGACATACAAAAGAAAATGCCAGATGAGTTTGGTAAACGTGCAACACGTATTGATGACATGTTACATTTGGTAATAGAACAAAAATTAAAGCCAGAAGATTTAGTTGGCATACTAGCAAAGAATGGTTTAAAGTTTGAAGAGTTTATTGTAGCATCTTATGGGTCTGTTTCTCAAGCAGGTTCTATACTTGCAACATGGGGTCAAATATCTAGACGAAAACCAAAAGGTTTAACAGATGACTTTGACTCTAGGCTCAAAGTAAAAAAAGAAAATGTAATTCATGATCTTTACACACGTTACTTCTTACGTTCAGAAGCTATAGCTAAAGGGGCATTGGTTGCACCACTTGCGGTGGCTGTAAGAAACTTAAAAAGTGGTTTAGTTCGAGCACCATTGGAAACATTAAATAATGTAATGTCTAATGCCATGCTAGAATATTCTAGACGTGGGTTTAAAGGTGGTACTAAAGCACTAGTTCCTTACACAGAAAACTCTGTATGGACTGGTACACTAGACACAATGAAGTACATGTTTACCGATCAACGTGCAGCTAAAGCATTTTCTGAGTACATCTTAGAACAAAGCCCAGACCATCAACGTCAACTATACACTACGTTAAATGAGATACAATTAAATTTAGGTAGAGGTCAAGCAAGTCAAAAGAATAATCCTCTTGCCTCTGTGGATAGAGTAGCTGACGTGATGATGTCAGACCTAGAAGATTTAGTAGCTACACTCAATACACCTAACCGTGTTCAAGAACTTATGATACGTAATGCTACGTTTTATGGTGAGTTAAAACGTCTAGTAAAACGTGAGTATGGTGTAGACTTTGAGGGTGCTTTGAATGAAGGTAAGCTCATGGATTTCTTCCGTGACTCTGAGTCTGTAAGACCCAAAGATGCAAGATCGTTTTTAAATTTAGTAGACGATGCCAGTAGAAAAGCGTTGCGAGTTACATATTCTGCACAACCAGAAAATTATGTTCTTAGAAAAACAGCAGAGTTTATTAGTAAGACTCCTGCAACAGTTGTAATACCATTCCCAAGATTTATAGCAAACGGTATAGAATACTTTGGTGAGTTAGCTGCAGGTGGTCGTGGTTATGTAGGACGTAAAGTATATGGTATGTTTGATCGCAGTGTTCGTGGTCCAATGACCGCTAGAGAGTCTGAACAAATAGCTAATAATATGATTGGACTTGGTTTGTTTTTTGGTGTTAGTAATTTTCAAATGGATCAAGCAGAGAAACAGGCTACAGCAGGTGAAGGAACAGGAGACAACTATCAAGAGGTAGGTATACCATTCACAGAATTAGAAACAAATGTTCTTGCTGACTATCCTATAGCACAAATGAATTGGATTGCTCGTGCATCAGTAGAAAAAAGACGAGGAACGTTTGAAGACTGGGATGCTAAGAACGAATGGGTAGATTTATTCTTAATTCCTCAAGGCCGTACTGGGGCTACTAATTTTATTGTAGATGAATTTACATCAATGATAGGTGGATTAGAAAATGAAGCTGATGAAGCTAGAAGAAATAAAAAATTCGGAGAATTATTTGGTCAGTATGTAACACGTTTTGTTAACCCTCTTTTCCAAGTAGTTGAGTTAGAAAGAGCAGCAGGGTTTAGAACAGACGAAAGAAAAATATCTGGTCAAGACATGATTATTACAGACCCTCAGTTTCAAATTGGAGCAACTAGACAGGCCACAAGTAGAGGTATGATTGACCCTGATAGAGAAGAAGAATTATTATCTAAACAAACCATAACAGATACAGGCGAGAAAAGAGATTACATTCTTACTAAATTATTTCTAGGTACTTCATTAAGGGAACGCAATGAAACACTAGACTATTTCTCTAGTCTAGGTATAGATGATCCTAACTTTACACTGGGTAGTAAGCACAGAATGTATAGTGTGCAGAACTATCAAAATGAAAAAGTTAGTGAGATGATGGATTCATACATTCGTAAAGCTAAACGTGCAGGTAAACGTGCAGAGGCTGAGTGGAATACAAGCGATGCATTAAAAAGAGATTACACTCTTGAAGAGTACAAACGTTTACAACAACGTAACGATTTAAAAAAGAGTATTGATAAACGTAGAGAGGATGTGGGAGAGGGTAGTGTCCTAATAGAAAGACCATTAGCAAAGGCAACAGATCAATATTTAAAAATTTCCAAAGCAGAAAGAAAAATAGCAGAGGCTAAATTTATTAAAATATATGGACCTCAACTACTAAAAAAAGTAGCAGGGTTTGAAACAGGTGACATTGATTTTGGTAGTCTAGATCATATGAGAAAATTGTTAATAATAGCAGGTAAAGAAATAGTACCAAAGAAATAAAACAACAAGGGGAGCATTTAGCTCCCCCTTTTTTTATCTAGTGTCTCCACTTCCACCTATTGTTCCCTTGGCTTTACGTTTCTGTAGCTTGGTTAAATTCTGCGAGGCTATCATACCTAACGTTAAGTTAAGATCGTCAGCCAGTGCAGCGCAGTACCACAGTACATCTCCTATCTCACTGGCTATGTCCTCTCGCCATGTGTCAGGTCTTTTGTCAGGTCCATCACGAATAAGTTTCTTTACCTTGTTGGCTACCTCACCTGCCTCACCTGCCATACCCAATGCAGGATAGATAATCTTATGTTGATCGGGATAGATTGCTGTACTAGATGCTGACCTTTGGTATGAATTAAAATCAACCATGTCGTACTTGTCCTTCAGAAACTGCTCTGCTTCTTGCTTTAAGTTCATTCCCCTTTACCCTTTTTAGTTGCTCAAAGTAGGCTTTATTAAACCCACGTAGCCATTCCCGATGCTGCATAGTATCTTTATGGAATGGATTAAACACTCGCCCATGTTTAAAATCATTGTAACCTTTCTCGTGTTGAAATTTTAACGGTGCATCATACTTGCCAAGGCCACGTTGTTTGCGAGTTAAATGTTTCATATGCAATCTCCTTATACTAAGTTTACTAGTTCTGCTTCTTGATATGGTATGTTAAAGAAATATTCATAGCGTCCTGCGTTAGATAACCATACCTCTTTTGCACATTCCTTGGTAAGTTGGTAGTCCTTTACTCTCCAAGCTTGCCGACAGTCTCTTCGTATAATATAAAAGTTACAAAATGTCTTGTCGTTTTGTACCTGTTCATATTTATTTATGAGTCTGTGTTTTCGATAAGGCACACGTACATCAAGCCAATTAGTATTCCAATCACCTTTCCATTGGTTCTTCATTTCTACCTCACTGTAATATTTAAAACCATTCTTCTCACTCTTTATATCAAAGGAGTAGTCTTCCTCTGTATTAAGAATGGTATGCCCATTACTTTCTAAGTAGTTTGTTATTGCTATCTTAGCCTTACTGTCATTCTCTTTGTAAGACTGGGGTTGAAACTTTCTATAATATGATCCTTTAAATGGTTCTAACATACGATTCTCCTTTATGCTCCAATGTCTACAACTTCACAGACATCACCAGTGCAAGCAAACGTTTGGCTCGAACTAGTTCCGTCCTCTTTTTCATAGTCAGATAACACAGACCAATCAATAGCCTTT
>Ga0209232_1001930_pt1 | contig 10749 bp, 15 predicted proteins | sample ETNvirenome_2_60_FD_184066 | JGI IMG/M metagenome (GOLD analysis project Ga0209232, IMG submission 184066) | Marine viral communities from the Pacific Ocean - ETNP_2_60 (SPAdes) (version 2) | ecosystem: Environmental > Aquatic > Marine > Oceanic | place: Pacific Ocean | collected 2013-06-22
TGGAGGAAAAATGAAAGAATGTTTTGAATGTGGTTCAATCGTAGATGTGCAAGAGCATCACATTGTTCCAAAATCTAGAGGTGGCACAAGAACAGTTCCTCTTTGTCATACATGTCACCTAAACGCACATGGCCGCGACGGAAATGGAATGAACCATTCACAACTGATCAAAGAGGCCTACAGGAGAAAGAAGGCTCGAGGTGAACCGTGTGGCAATCTTCACACACTCGTCCAAGGACGTGCCACAAGCGCTCAAAGACGTTCTTCTATGGCTGATGACTACGCTATGAAGTTGGCGCCATTGATTATGACTGATGAGACGTTACAGCAAGTCGCTAACAAACTGATGCAGTCTGGGATCAAGACCAGAAGAGGTAACGAAAACTGGAGCGCCACAACTGTTCGTGCAATGAGATTAAGGGTTGAGCGCATAAGAGATAATAAACAACAATCATTGGAGGACAAATGAAACATGATTTTAAACGGGGAGAGATGGTCGAAACGATAAATGATAAAATTTGCCCAAAAGGGTCTTTTGGGATGGTCACGAAACTCTATGTACGAGACCCAGATAGCAAAATAATCGAAGATATGGATTGTATACAAGTTCTTTGGTTTAACCATAAATTCCCAGACGGTCGCCAAACCGGTTGGCTACTTCCTGAATGGGTAAAACGTTTTGAAAAGGAGGACAGATGAAAAACGTAATAATAATTGATGCACTGAACATGTTTCTTAGAAGCTATGTTATCAGCCCACATCTTGATAGAGGGGGCATGCCTATAGGAGGCACTATAGGCTTTTTAAAGAGCCTTCAGAAGGTGGCTAGGGATTTTAACGCTGAAGAGATTATAATCGCTTGGGATGGCCATGAAGGCTCCCAGAGAAAGCGTTCTATGAATAAGGATTATAAGGGTGGTAGAAAACCTGTGAGATTTAACCGCAGAATGATCACTTTACCTGAAGATCAAGAGCTCGAGAACAAAGGTCATCAACAAGTTCGCTTGATGGAATACCTCAATCAGATGCCTGTGATCCAATTGATCGCTGATTACACGGAAGCAGACGACATTATCGCACACGTCATCAACAATCCTCGCTATGAAGGCTGGAAAAAGACCATTATCTCATCAGACAAGGACTTTTTTCAATTATGTCGACCAGACGTTCAAATCTATCGACCAATTCAGAAGAAAGTTGTAACTCATGAGACAATCCTAGAGGAATTTAAGATCCATCCCAACAACTTTGCCCTCGCTAGAGCGATGGCTGGTGATGCATCGGACAATTTACCGGGTGTTAAGGGAGCTGGCCTCAAAACCATAGCGAAACGATTTTCTTTCCTAGGAAGAGAGGATGAGTATGAAGTATCAGACATCATGCGAGAGTGTTTGGTGGTACCCAAGAAGCTAAAGATCCATGAGAACGTTAAAAGTTCCGAGGACCTTATTAAAAGTAACTATCAGATCATGCAATTGTATCATCCGAACATTCGACCATTGAATAGAGAGTTGATCAATAATGCTATCAGGGACTTTGAGCCTTACTTTGATAAGATCAAGTTCACACAGATGTTATTTGCAGATGACGCCGGTCATCTCAACTTCTCAGATCTTCAGCAGGTCTTTAAAAACATACGGAGATAAAAATGGAAGAAAGATGGAAACTTGAATCATCGGATAACGAGCTTAAGTTCTTTTTTGACGAAACACTCGTTATTCATCTTTATAAAACCAATCGATTGTGGTATACCAATGTTCTTGGTCGAGATAAAATTTATTGTTACAGAAATTTATCAGAGGCAATAAAGAACGCAGAATTGGGCGCTAAAGAATGCGGTTGGATTTAAGTTGAAATAAATTCACAAAAATACTTGACAACTGCATCAAGATAGGTTATATTTAAGCATACACAAAAATTCGGAGGACAAATGAATGAATTATCAGCAAACGAGACCTTTTTCCGCTTCGGAAAAAACTTTCAGGAAAAATTATGTCAACTAATGTTAGAGGACAGACCGTTCTTTGACCAAATCACTGAGGTCTTAGATGTTAACTTCTTTGAGAAGAAATATCTGCAGATTTTCGCACAAACATTAATCAACTATCGTGACCGATACAATACTCACCCTAATTCTGAGGTGATGATGTCTTTATTGAGAACAGAATTAAACCATCACGATAAAGCCACTGCTCAAGCGGTAAGAGAGTATTATGCTCGAATACACACCTCAGATGGTGTTGAGGAGGCAGATTACATAAAGGACAAGTCTATTGATTTTTGTCGCAAACAAGTTCTCAAAGGTGCTATGATAAAGTCGGCAAAATTACTTAAATCATCGTCCTTCGAAGAGATAGAGAAGTTAATTAAAGACGCCCTCGTTCTTGGAACTGATAATAATTTTGGTCATGATTTTAGAAAAGATTTATTAAAAAGATTTGAGTTCGTTCATCGAGATCCAACATCAACTGGTTGGCCTCGAATGGATGAGATCGTAAAAGGCGGTCTTGGAAAGTCTGAACTAGGCGTTGTTGTAGCCCCGACAGGTGCGGGAAAGTCGATGGTCCTTGTTCACTTAGCAACTCAAGCCTTACTACAAGGAAAGACGGTTGTTTACTACACTTTGGAGCTTAAAGATACGGTTGTGGGTCAAAGATTTGACTGCTGTATAACTGATGTCCCTCTCCAAGAACATAAACAACGCCAGAAAGAAATTGTTGATAAAGTTAAAGATTTAGATGGGACCTTAATAATTAAGGAGTATCCAACCAAATCTGCCTCGGTATCAACTCTCAAAAATCACATTGAGAAATTGAGAAAGAGAGGAATAGAGCCAGACATGATTTTGGTTGATTATGCTGACTTATTACGACCACCTCGGAGTACTGGTGAAAAGCGACACGAATTGGAAGAGACTTATGAGGGCTTACGTGGTCTTGCTCAAAGTTATGAAATCCCCGTGTGGACAGCCTCACAGACTAATCGTGGAGGACTTAATGCAGAAGTCATCACAATGGAGTCGATCTCAGAAGCATTTAACAAATGTTTTGTTGCAGACTTCATCTTCTCACTATCGAGAACAATTCAAGATAAACAAGCAAACAAAGGTCGCATCTTTGTTGCGAAAAATAGAAATGGACCAGACGGTCTTGTTTTCGATGCCCATGTCGATTGGTCTGATGTGAGCATTCAGATTTTAGACAGGGACGAGGCTGCAGAAAAAATGCAGTCAACAACCGAGGCATTCGCAATGCTTCAGGAAAAATACACCACACAAATCAAATCAAAGTAGGAGCACAGGAATGGATTTAGAAAAAAAGATCTTATCGGACATCACGGTTCACATGAAGTATGCCCGATATCTCGAAGACAGTAACCGGAGGGAAAACTGGGACGAGCTAGTAACTCGCAACATGAATATGCACATTAGCAAGTTTCCAGAGTTGGAACAGGAAATTAGAGAGAACTATAAGTTTGTCTATGATAGAAAGGTTCTTCCATCGATGAGATCAATGCAGTTTGGAGGTAAACCAATCGAGGTTTCCCCGAACAGGATCTTTAACTGCGCTTATGCTCCAGCAGACGATCCACGCATTTTTGGAGAGATCATGTTTCTTCTTCTCGGTGGAACAGGTGTTGGCTATTCTGTGCAACATCACCATGTGGAGAAGCTTCCTGAGATACACAGGCCCTCGTCAAAGAGAACCCGAAGGTTTTTAATCGGAGACTCTATTGAAGGATGGTCGGACGCTGTTAAAGCTTTGGTTATGTCTTACTTTAAGGGAACATCTAGGTTACGATTTGACTACTCAGACATTCGTCCAAAAGGAGCACGACTAGTTACATCCGGCGGAAAAGCGCCGGGACCCCAACCACTCAAAGAGTGTTTGGTAAAAGTGGAGGGAATTTTAGATGCTAAAGAAAATGGTGACAAACTCACTTCTATTGAGGTGCATGATATCATCTGTCATATTGCCGATGCTGTTCTGGCGGGAGGTATTCGCCGCGCTGCTCTCATTTCTTTATTCTCGGCTGATGATGAACAAATGCTTGCCGCAAAAACAGGATCATGGTGGGAACTCAACCCACAACGAGGTCGAGCAAACAACTCCGTAGTTGTAATGCGACATCGCATTGATGAGACGACCTTCATGAATTTATGGAAGCGTGTTGAAGAATCAAGATCTGGAGAGCCCGGATTTTACTTCTCAAACGATAAAGATTGGGGATGCAACCCTTGTTGTGAAATTGGCCTTCGCCCGTTTCAGTTTTGTAACTTAGTCGAGATTAATGTCTCAGATGTTGCAGATCAAGCTGATCTTAACGAACGAGCCTCTGCCGCAAGCTTTATAGGCACCCTTCAGGCGTCCTATACTGACTTTCACTACCTAAGACCAGTCTGGCAACGCACAACTGAAAGAGATGCCCTTATTGGCGTTTCTATGACCGGTATTGCATCTGGAGCAGTTTTAGAACTAAACATGACTGAAGCATCCTTGGAAGTATCAAAGGAGAACCGTCGTGTAGCAATGCAGATCGGAATTAAACCTGCGGCACGCCAAACATGTGTAAAACCAGCAGGCACAACTTCACTTACTCTTGGCACGTCAAGCGGAATTCACGCATGGCACAATGATTATTACATCAGGCGCCTCAGAGTTGGTAAAAATGAATCCATCTATTCATACTTGGTTGCTAACCTCCCTGAGTTGATCGAGGACTGCCGTTTCCGTCCACACGACACTGCTATCCTATCTGTGCCTCAAAAAGCTCCTGAAGGGGCAATAACACGCCACGAAAGCGCCATTGATTTGCTCGAGAGAATAAAGAAAGTCTCTAATGAGTGGATTAAGCCGGGCCACAAAAAAGGCAACAATACCCATAATGTTTCTGCTACAATTACCATCAAAGATGGCGAGTGGGAAAACACTGGGAAATGGATGTGGACAAATCGCAGAGTTTATAATGGACTGTCTGTTTTGCCTCACGATGGAGGGACTTATGTTCAAGCACCATTCGAGGATTGCGATAAGGAAACTTACGAAAAGATGCTCTCATTGCTGAAAAATGTGAATTTAGATCTAGTTATAGAGACAACAGATGAAACAGATCTGTCTGGTGAAATCGCCTGCGGCGGTGGAGCTTGCGAAATCTTTTAACGGGAGAAATTTATGAGAGAAGAATTGGAAAATATCATTCGCAATTTAAAAGAAGTAATGGATGACCTTGACAAGGTTGAAGCAGGTTCTTATGGATATAAGTCTGCTGCACCTCGAGCACGTAAAGCCTTGATGGAAGCATCAAAAGAGCTTCGCGATGTAAGAGCATCAGTTCAAGAAGCCAAGAAAAATCACGAAGAAAAGTAAACAATTTACTTGACAAACCCAACCTAACGTGTTATACTATACTGTATAGCACGTTATTTTATTATGGAGACATTATGCACTTTGAACCATTTAACAAACACATTTGGATCGTACCTATCGAAAAAGAGACTGAACCAAAAGAACAATTATTTGTAATGCCTGAGGAATACAAGCCACCTCAAAGCCCATACTTGGTCGGCGACATTATTGGACTATCCGATGATTGCACGATAGACTTATCTCTTGGAGACAAGGTCGTTGTCGAAAGATCTACTGTTCAGGAAATAAAAGCGGAAAATCAAACTATTTACGTGGTTAAAGAGAATTACGTTTATGGGAGATTGGACGATGAGACTAACGACTAAAAATTTAAAGGGACTTATCATAGAGGTCCTAGAGGAAGGCAAAAAAGAAAGAATTATGTCTATCCTAAGGGGTCAAGACGAATCCGTTAAGTCTGTTGCGATCATGTCTGGTCAAAACCCAATGGCTCAATCTGTCGCTCCATCCGTAAACGATAAACTCCAACAAGACCTTGAGGGTGCCCTAAAAGCACTGAACTATGAGTTCATAAGGATTGGAGGAATTTTTGGAGGTCACTCTGAGAAGTCAGTCATCATCTTAAATCCAAAATTGGAAGACATGGATGAGTTAAATCGAGCATTTGGTCAATGGGGATTTGTTTACGGTAAGAAAGCGTTCACACCTTCTCGCGGCGAAGCTGGGGAACTACAGCAAGACGAAGAGGGAATGATTGCCGGAGAAGAAGCTATGGAGTACCAAATGTACGAAATAAACTACGGCGAAGAAAGAGGCTATCAATCAGATGAATACTCATCTCCAACATCTAAAGTTATGGGATCAGATGAACTAGAGGGTGTCGACGATAATTTCTCTTATGTTCCCGGAGGTTCTGCCGGAGCCATTCCGAAAGGAAATAAAATTCTCATCCCTCTTTATGGAGAACCAGAACCGGGAATGTCTGATGCAGCCATCGACAAAATCCTAGCAGATCTAGACAGTTATTCACGATAAAATTGGAGAATAGATGAAAACAATTGAACTATATGGTGACGGCATTGGCCGTGTATCACTAGTTGACTATGTTGGTTCCGACAGGACCGTAGTTAATTCTGCACGAGTGTCTTTTGGTCGTGATGGCGAAGGAACGGACTTAACTGAGAGAGACAAGAAACTTATTAAGTATTTAATTTCTCACAAGCACACTTCCACATTAGAACACAATGTTATAACTTTGATGTTTGAAGTCCCACTCTACGTCAGGGCTCAGCACATGAGACACAGAACTTGGTCTTACAATGAGATCTCTCGAAGATACACTGATGTTGATCTTAAGTTCTATGAACCGCAAAGTTTTAGAACTCAACATGAAAGTAATAGACAGGCATCAAAAAATGAGCTAATAAACCCTACGATTACACCTAATTTCACAGATACTTATATTAAGTCTTCTGATGCAATCGCCGCGTTCCATAAGCACTCCTTAGATTTATTTAATCACTTAATTGATAAGGGAGTTTGTCGAGAGCAAGCAAGGGGTGTTCTTCCGCAAAATCTGTACACTCGTTACTACGGCACAACTAACCTAAACAACCTACTTAAGTTTATACACTTAAGAATTCACGAGGGTGCCCAATGGGAAATAGTTCAGTTAGCAAAGGCATGTCTGGAAATCGCAGAAGAGATTTGGCCATTTACAGTAGGTGCTTACCGTGATCTCAGATGATCCCAAGTTTGAAGTAGGTGATCTCGTTTTGTTTCGAGACGACTACATGGGAGACATGGTTGATGGCCTTGGAATTATCGTAACAGGGCCCAAATTGATGTTCAGCCATGATTGGCAAGAACACAAAGGCTACCCCAATAATTTTTGGGCATACGACATCAAGATCGGGAATGAACTATTTAAAATGATTCCTGAAGAATTTTTGAGAGGTTTAGGAAATGAAGCTTAGATTAAAAATTTTAGAAGAAAATGTTTTACTAAAAGAGGGAAACGAAGGACTTTACAAACTTATGGGTGTAAAGCCGGGCACTCTGGACATTTTTCTAGAAACCTTTACTGGCTCGAGCCCATCTCACCAAGAGGCATTGCGAGGCTTTATCTCCAGTAGATTTGGTCCTCAAATCGAAGCCCTTACCGATGAAGACCTTCCAGATACAGATCCACGAGGATACTCTACTTCATTAAGCAAAGTAAAAGCATTGTTATCCAACGGTGTTCTTTATTGGTGGTATCAACTCTTTGGTTTAGACGCAGCGCGACTTCTTGTTCGGTATCAAGTAATTTCTTACTACATGGACTTGGAAGATGCAATTGAGTCTATCAATTTCGAGGGCAAAGGATATTCCGAAATAACATCAGAGGACTTTGCTAAACTTCCCGAGGAAGACAAGAACATAATTTATGAAAAGCATTTTTGGGAAGATTACTTAGATTCTTTCTTCGACAAACAAATGGCCCAAGCATCTGATACTGGAAACAAGTACGCTGGCGGCGCTGGTATTCCATCAGGACTTTTCGGAACCATGAATGATTGGTGGATGTCCACTGACGGTCGTGGTATCATGAAAGCAGAAATGCGTGAAGCCGGCAACGAACTTTATCAACAGTTCCGTAAAGAGGACAGTGCAGAAGAGCCACCTGAACAAAAAGAACCACAATGGTTCGAAAAGGGTGTAAACGCTTGGGATGATGATGCTGTTGGTTATGATAAAAGAGAAGACGTCCCGAAACCATTGTGATCCAGTCTTTACCAAAGCTCATCATTGGGCAATCGATTGAGTCTCTCCTCTACGCTTGGAGAACCCAAACAAAGATAGTTGTGAAAGACCCACAATACGTCTTTCGTCATGACCCCAAATTGGTGGAGCATGACTTCTCTTTTATGAACGCAGAGAACCCAAAGCAATTTTACAATAACCTAACCTTTGCTTTGTCCATTACTTCCCTGCTTGTTTGCCCAAATAACGTGTCTAACTTTCGTGAAACCGACGGATTAGTCGAGATTATAACAAAGGGCAATCGTAAAGTAAAACTCGAAGCAGATGAGATAATCTACTTTGATAAATTAATTAACGAGTATGATGTCTATGATTTCTTTGACGTTAGAGAAATGTCTTGGACAGACGTCAACATCATCGAAGATAAAGAAGAAGACTTTGTACATCAGATAAATTTTTATCATTCTCCGAGAACCGACAACAATCGCTCCAGAGACATTGTGGCGTCCTCAAGAATGACCCAAAAACAGCTTCTAAGTCCGGATTGGGGTCAAGGCATAGCCATGCTTAAGATGCTGCGTATGCTCAAATCTGCGGGTGTAAATGGAAAGTACGCTTGGACACGGAAAGAGACAAGATACTACAAACGACCAAAGCTGGAGTTCTATCGGAGGGTTGTTGCTCAAAAGTGCGAGACCAAACATACATTTAAAGAAATTTATGAAATGAAACAAGAGGAAGGTGATCCATGGAAGACATTAGAGAAAATGCGGAAGAGGGAAGAAACCTCGTCGGGATAGTTCCTGTCGCTGGTCACGAAAGTTTTGATTTCGAGCAGCCATGGCCAGACTGTATGATGCCGATAGGTCCCGGCTATAATCTAATAGAAGCAGCAGTAGCCGAATGTGCTTGGGCTGGCTGCAAATCGATCTGGGTCGTTGTAAACGGTGATTTTGCCCCAGTTATACGAAAGACCCTTGGTGATTGGTGTGGAGATCCCATTTGGGCTCACAGGACCTTTGACCGCAACATAGGCGTATCTAAGAGGCGTATACCAATTTACTATGTTGGAGTGAACCCCAAAGACAGGCACAAGAGGGATTGTACGTCGTGGTCTGTAATTCATGGTGCACTTACAGCATTTAAGTCACTGACGAACATTTCAGAGTGGATGATGCCGTCAAAATACTACGTGTCGTTTCCACACGGCTTTTTCCCTGCATTCCAACTTCGAGAACACAGAAAGATAATTAACTCAAAAAAGAATTGTTACATCTCTTTTAACGGAAGCACTGTCCTCGACAACAACTTTATGTCGTTCACTTTCGGCAAGGATGAGTGGTTAGAGTTCCGTAGGATTATCAGAACTGGGACAGGTAAGAAGCCGCCCGGCTCAACATGGGGAGAAGAGGTTTATCTTGATCCATCAGAAATGTGGTCCGCTAGATGGTTTGGTGTAGACAAGGTGTTTGAGCCCCTCAATCTAGAAGAGGCTCATGAGATACCGATCACAGACTATTTTAATCTCCGAAATTGGGAGGAATACAGAGATTTTCTGTGTGCGTCGAGGTCGATGGTCATCAAGAGACCGAGCAAAAACATTCTTCTAGGGTCTCGCTCTAATCGAGTTGCTAGCGACTACTTAGAAGATGATGAAGGATAAGCTTAAGTTTAAAAAGCTCTTAAATGAGTTTCGTTCGCTGGAGTACGAATTTGAGTACAACAACGAGTTGCTGAAAGAGATGCATGAGCACTTTGAGTGCTTCTCTCTTAAGTGGTGCGAAGACAATGATGTTGACCTCGACAAACTAAAAGAAGAAAAGAAAAAGCAAGTCCAAAACATCTTCCAAAACCACGACAAGCAACACGCCGAGATGCACGGAAGGTTTGAGACAAACAAAAAGAAAACCAAGCATAAAGAAGTTTTTAAGTCAGTTGCGAAAAAGATGCACCCAGATGTAGTCGGAGAAGAAAATCCTGAGTATGATGAACTCAAGAGTGCCTTTCAGAAGGCTGTTGGAGCCTTAGAAGCAGAGCAGTGGGGAGAACTATTCGATGTTGTTGAGAAATACGACATAGACATTCCTAATTACGAAGAGGCAAACAGCTCAATAAGTAAAGACATCGAAAGAATGCACGAAAAAATTAAAAACCAGAAAAACACTTACTCATGGCTCTTGGAGAGTTGCGAGGACAATGAAGACTGTAAAGAACTGGTCATTAAGACATTTTTGGGCCACGTTTACAGTTGGACTGATGGATAGAGAATTTAAGATTGGAGACTTGGTTACACACAGCACAATGAGCGGTCGTGACGAGTACAGATTGGGTCTAGTTTTAAGGCCTGCATCCACAATTGGACTGGTAAAAGTGAGATGGTCAGACGGACATATAAGTCAACACGTTTCTTATATGCTGAAATGGATTGCATGAACTATTTATAGTGATTTGAGGGTTTATTATGCGTATCACTAGACAAGAGTTGCAGCAAATCATCCAAGAAGAGCTTGAGGCTGTACTTGATGAGAAGAAAGGTAAGAAACGTAAGGCTGCGAAGAAAAAGCGCCGTAAGAAGAAAAAGAAAAAGAAGGCTGCGAAGAAGGACGCTTGTTATCACAAGGTAAAGTCTCGCTATAAA
>Ga0209232_1001932_pt1 | contig 10743 bp, 14 predicted proteins | sample ETNvirenome_2_60_FD_184066 | JGI IMG/M metagenome (GOLD analysis project Ga0209232, IMG submission 184066) | Marine viral communities from the Pacific Ocean - ETNP_2_60 (SPAdes) (version 2) | ecosystem: Environmental > Aquatic > Marine > Oceanic | place: Pacific Ocean | collected 2013-06-22
AACTTCTTCTGCTGGAGCAACAATTACTGTTGCTGATAACTCAGACAATTTAACTCTTACAACTACTGATGCAGATGCTAGTGCTGGCCCAAACCTAAGAATGTATAGAAATTCTGGTTCACCAGCTGATAGTGATGCAATAGGTTTAATAGATTTTGAAGGTAGAAACGACAATTCTCAAGATGTGGTTTATGCAGCTATAGACACTAGAATCGTAGATGCTTCTGATGGAACAGAAGATGGCCGTCTTGAAATAGCTACAATATTGGCTGGTACTGCTGGAGTATCAAGAATATTAATGGATGCTACTGAAACTGTTTTTAATGATAACTCTAAAGACCTAGACTTCCGCGTTGAGTCTGATAATGATGCTAATGCTTTCTTTGTTTGGGGTGAATATGGACATACTGGTTTGGGAACTACAACTCCTGATAAAAAATTAGTAGTTTCAGATGGTGGTGCTCAAGGCATTGAATTATCTCCTCAAGAATCAGGAGTGAGTCGTATATTTTCTTATAATCGTAGTTCAAATGCTTATACCCCTTTAACTATACAAAGTGAATATTTAACATTTGGCACAGGTACGAGTAACGCAGAAAAAGCGCGTATAACTGCTGACGGAACACTTCTTATTTCTGATACAACAGCTATAACAGGCACAACTTTTGATGCTAGGGATGTTGATAATGTAACATCACTTGCTATTGGTAATAACGCTGGTTACGTTACAAGAGGACAAGATACTACGGCTGGAGCAAACTTTATATTACAAGCTAATAGAGGCACTTTAACTTCACCAACAAATAGTAATAATGGAGATAATTGTGGTAGACTTTTCTTTAGGGGATACCACACTAATGGTTTTTACAGTTCTTCAATAATCCGAGGTTTCATTAATGGTGCAAATGGCACTAATGATATGCCCGGGACATTACAGTTTTCAACTTCTGCTGATGGAAGTGCTACTCCTACTGAAAGAATGCGGATTAATCCAGATGGGCAAGTTTCTTTTGGCACTTCATCACCTGTTGCTGGATCAAGAATTTTTACTTTAGCAAGTGCTAGTACACCCTATGGCATTCAAACACAAAATGATGCTACTACAGGAACTATGTATGTAGCTAGATTTTTAAATAATGGTGCAGGCGAAATTGGTAGTATAAAAACATCTAACTCAGTTACAGCATTTAACACTTCTTCTGACTACAGATTGAAAGAGAATGTTAGACCTTTAGAGGATGGATTAAGTAGAGTTTCTCAAATTAATCCTGTTAAATTTGATTGGATTTCTGATGGAACATCAACAGAAGGATTTATTGCACACGAACTGCAAGAGGTATTCCCAGATGCAGTTAATGGAGAAAAAGATGGAGAACATATGCAAGGCGTAGATTACGGAAAAATAACTCCATTACTTGTCAAAGCAATACAAGAACAACAAGAACAAATAGAACAGTTAAAAACTGAAATAGAAAAGCTACATTAAACGGAGAATAAAAAATGGCAATTAACTATACTTGGGATGTAAACACTTGTGATGTTTACCCCACAAAAAGCAGCAAATCTAATGTTGTGTATGCGGTACATTGGAGACTAACAGCAACAGATGATTCTAATAATGACTCAGACGGCAATCCACAAAAAGCCGTAGTATACGGACAAGAATTTTTAGATACGTCTGATTTATCTAGTTTTACAAACTGGTCTAGCCTTGACGCTGCTAAAGTACAAGGGTGGGTAGAGGCTTCTATGGATGCAAAAGAATCTGGTACAGTTGCTGGTCTTAAAGCAAGTTTAGATGGACAAATTGCTAAAAAGATTACACCAACAAAAGTAACTAAATCATTAGGTTCGTAATATGGAACAACAATACTTTGTAAATGTGCTACAAATATTAGACGTAGCAACAGAAAGAGGTGCTTGGAAAGGTTCTGAAATAGAAGCCATAGCTGCGGTTAGAAAACAAACTATGGAACAGATTAAAGAAATGGCAGAAGCTTCTCAACAAGAAGAACCGCAAGTAGAATCAATTACTAAAAAGATAGGAGAAAAGTAGTGATGTGGATTAATTTATTTATGTGGGTAACGGCTATCATAGCTATAGCTTCACTTTTAGCTGCGGTTACACCAACTCCTCAAGGAGATAAATGGTTAGCAAAATTGTATAAGCTAATAGATTTTTTAGCTTTAAATATTGGCAAGGCCAAGGATAAGTAATGAAGTGGTGGGGTAAATTAGTAGATAAAGTTACTGGCACTAAAAGAGTTCAAGTTAGAGCTAGAGATGAAGATGGGAAGTTTGTTGGTGATGATGAATCAACACCTGATGTTAATGAAGCTTACACAACCAAAAGAGTAAAAGACGATAAATGACTACAGAAGATTCTGACATAACATCTTTAAAAGTATACGAAAGAGAATCTGCTATTAGGTTTGAGTATATTGAAAAAAGACTTGATGAAGGATCTGCTAAATTTAAAAGACTAGAAGCTCTTATATGGGGTATCTATCCAGTTCTTATTACATGTATTATAGCTACTAGGTACATCTAATGTATGAATATTCTTGTAAAGTGGAAAGAGTTGTTGATGGAGATACCGTTGATGTTGTTTTGGATCTTGGCTTTGATATTCTTCATAAGTGTCGTGTTCGCTTATATGGTATTGATACTCCCGAGTCACGTACTCGTAATAAAGATGAAAAGGCTAGAGGAAAAATGGCTGGGGCTTTCTTAAAAGAAGCTATTGAGGACGGAAAAAAAGTAGTCATACAAACAAAGCTTAAGGATTCTAAAGGAAAATACGGCAGAGTCTTAGGTGATGTTGTCGTTGACAATAAAAACATTAATCAAATGATGATTAAATGCCACCTGGCGGTAGCCTATCATGGTCAATCAAAAGATGACGTAGAGGCTGAACACATGCATAACAGGGACATTCTTATTGAAAAAGGTCTACATACTCCGGTAGATTAATGGACCAAGCAGTTCAATTTATTAACGAAGTAGGCTTTCCAATAGCTGCTGCGTTAGGGTTGGGATTCTTTATTTGGAAACTAATTAACCGTATTATTGACGGTATGGAAACAAAGTTAGATGTTTTAGATGATAAGGTTGCAGATCAAATAGAACAGATGGAACAAAGATTAGGTACAAAGTTAGATTCACAACACGGGATCCTAGTTGCACTTATAGATAGAGTCAGATCTCTTGATAACGAGATAATTAGACAAGATACATTAATCAAAACCATACTAGGTGTACCTCAGTTAATAGATAGCAATAAAATTGCAAAAGCTGACAGAGACGATCAGAGAAAAGACTAATGGCCCCTAAAAGACCTGATGAAATATTATTAATATCTTGCATGATAATTATTATGTTTGTTGTTTTATCAGTACAAGCAGATGAGATGACTCACAAGTTTAAAAACCCTAGCTTCTCAGGTGTTGGCACATCAAGTCATTACTTAACTATAGAAAACCAAGAGTTTAATAGAAAAGAATCTATACGAGAAGAAATCAAAGCATATACAGAGGAATTAGAAAGAGAGGCCGAGAACACTACGTTAGCTAGGTTTATACGTAACTTAGAGAGTAGAATATATGCACAACTTAGCAGACAGTTAGTTGATAGCTTGTTTGGTGAAACTGCATCTGATTTTGGTACTCTGGAATTAGAAGGTAACACTATAGAATATAGAGTAGAGGACGACAAAGTAACACTAATAATTACAGATGAAGAAGGCAATACAACAGAAATTACTGTACCTCTCGGCTCTTTTACTTTCTAGTTGTTCTTTAATTATACCGCCTCTAGATAACGGCATACCACCAGTTAGATCTATTGAATTAGCTCAAGTTGGTAGTTTGCTCACAAAATTATCAGAATTACCAAAACCAGAAAAAAAACCTGTAGTAGCTGTATATGGTAAATCTTTTAAAGACGATACAGGTCAACGTAGATCTAATAGTCAGTACGCTAGTTTTAGTACGGCAATAACACAATCTCCTGATGCATACCTAATTAGGGCCTTAAAACATTCAAATGTATTTGATGTAGTAGAAAGAAAAGGTTTAGATAATTTAACAAAAGAAAGGCAGTTAATACGTACAACTAGAGAATCATTTGATGAAAAACAAAAAGTTAAACCGTTGCTTTTTGCTGGTCTTATTATGGAGGGGGGTGTAATAGGGTATGAAACTAATATAAAATCAGGTGGTGCTGGTGCTAGATATTTAGGTATTGGGGCCTCCAAGGAGTATAGACAAGATTCTGTAACAATTTCTTTGCGTACCGTATCTGTTAGTACAGGCAAAATATTGTTAGAAGTGCTAGTTTCTAAGTCAATATTAAGTGCTGCTGTCTCTTCTGATGTGTTCAAATTTTATTCAAATAATACCGAATTAGTTGAAATTGAGAGCGGTATGGTAGAGAATGAGTCTATAAATATTGCTTTACAGATGGCTATCGAGACAGCTGTCTTACAAACAATAGAGGAAGGATATGAACAAGGCTATTGGAAGAAAAAGAACGGTAATTAGCTTATTGTTTTTAATTATATCTTTGAATGTGGTGACAGCAGACAACGAGGTATATATAACGCAATCAGGTGCAACATCTAACTTAGATATAGAACAAGTTGGTGGTAGTGGTAACATTATTGGGGGATCGGATGCTGCGGCAGGACCTTCTAATATGACACCATTAGATCTAGATGGTGCAACTATGACCTTAGATATATTGCAAAAAGGTAATACAAATAAATTTCTTGGTGATATATGGGCCGATACTTATACAGGCTACTTCTCATTTATTGGTGATACCAACACTTTTAATATGTCTACAGACGAAACAAATGCAACCGGAGCTGATGGCTCTAACGTGAATGTCCAGGTTACGGGTAGTACGAACACTATGACTTTGAATCATGCTATGACTGCACTAGCAGCTAATTTAGATTTAGATTGGATCGTACAAGGTTCAGGAAACACAATAACATCATCTATAGATGTAGATGGCGCAACTAACTATATGGATATTGATGGTAATGATAATACCGTTACCTATGATGGAGATGGTTATGCTGGTGGATATTTTTACCTAGATCATACAGGGGCATCAAGAACATTTAATATAGATCAGGAGTCTACATCTGATAATGACTGGCTTAAAATTACATCTGCTGGCTCTAATGGTACTGTTTGCGTTACTCAGTCAGACGCAACAACTTCATTCGTCTGTTGATATAGGTTCTATATCTGAAGTTAAGGGCAACGCACAAATCCTTAGAGACAAAACTTACGGGGCTGAATTACAATTTAATATTCAACAAATGGATGATGTTCGTACAGAAGCGGGCAGAGTTGCCATAACCTTTGAAGATAGCTCTACAGTAAAACTAACCGAACATTCCAAACTGGTTATAGACGAATACATCTACGATCCTGATCCATCTAAATCAAAGATGGCGCTCAAGTTTGCTAGCGGTACAGCAAGATTTATTACAGGTAAATTTAATAACAAAAGCAATATATCCATACGAACTCCTACCGCAGATATAGCTATCAGAGGTACAGACTTTACTTGTACGGTAGATGAGTTAGGTAGATCTCTTGTAATACTATTGCCAGATGAAAACGGTATATCTAGTGGAGAAATAATAGTTTCTACTGGTATGGGTAGTGTGACACTAAACAAACCCTATCAAGCTACTACGGTATCTGTTTTTGAAAATAATCCTACAGCACCCGTAGAGTTAGATATTACATTAGATCTAATAGACAACATGCTTATTGTTAATCCTCCTGAACAAACACAAGAATCTTTGGAGCAAACACAAACGCAAACTTCCGCAGATTACTTAGACTTTAATGATCTTGATATAGACTTTCTTAACGAAGATTTTTTAGATGCAGAAGAAGAATTAGAGTTTACAGAATTAGATGTAAATTATTTAGATGTTAATTTTCTTGAAGATTTACTTAATGTTCTTGATGCACTAGCTATAACAAAAGAAGAAGACTCTTTGAAGCAAGGTGGTGTTGGTATACGTATTGTTGGTACAGAAATAGGACAAGATAAAGATACTCAGATAACTACAATTATATCCGGTCAGAACATAAGTCTAACAAGAACCGTTAGTCAAAGTGCTAAATTAGATTTAGATGGATCTGATAGTTATACGATTATACTTATACAAGATGGAGTAACTAATACGGTTAAAATAAATGGTGGATCTTCAACTACAATAAAAATTAAACAAGGATCAGGATGAAAAAAACAATAATATTTGTAAGTTTATTTATATTGCTTGGTGCAACTTATTATTTTCAACCTACGGCTTATGAAATATTAAAATTAAAAACTTTTGATTCGTTGGTAACAGATAAACAACCTTCAGGTAATTTTGTAATTCTTAATATAAATGAGAGTGATATTACTAATGAAGGGGGCTATCCTTTGTCTAGGCAAACATTAGCTCAAATACACATTAATTTATTAAGAAAAGGTGCGTTAGGTGTAGGGTGGGTTATAGCCTTTCCGCAACCAGACAGATTTGGTGGTGATTTTGAATTTACAGAAGCTTTAAGTTTTTCTCCAAGTGTTATTGCTATGTTTGAGGGAAAGGGTGATTACCCGCCTACCTCTGGGACAGTCATTCTGGGACCAGAAAGCGGAGGCATTATGTCTGAAGGTGTAATACAAAATATAGATATTTTAAAAGCCAACGCCAGTCAGGGTTTAGCAGTAGCCAGGACAGATGTAGATAATTTGGTTCGTAGACTACCTCTTTTAATGCGTACACCTGACGGTTGGGTATCAACATACGGTACAGAAGTTTTAAAAGTTTTAGCTGGAGCTGATACTTACATTATAAAAACAAATGATAATGGTATGGAACAGGTAAGAGTAAAAGGGTTGCCTTCAGTACCAGTAGATTCATTAGGTCGTAAATGGGTAAGTTGGGTTAACACACCACAAACTAACCTTTTAGAAATGGATGTAGAAAATAAATTTGTTTTTGTAGGTTTTACAGCAAAAGGAATTATGCCACAAATTGCTACACCCGCAGGTTTGTTGGAACCTCATAAAATACAAGCAGCATTAGCAGAAAGCATATTGATACAAGATAGCCCTTACATACCTGATTATGCATTTGCTTTAGAAATATTAATTTTTTTGTTTTCTGTGGTGTTTGTTTGGCTTGCTTTGAATGTTTTTGGTATAACTGCTGGTATATCATTCTTTGGTGTAGTTTTCGTCTCTACGGCCTTCTTTGGCGTTTATACAATACAAAAGGGAGTATTGATTGATGTCACTTGGAGTTTAATATCTCAGTTTATTACTGCAAGTGTTGCTTTTTACATAAGATTCAGAGAACAATACAAATTAAGACAACAGATTAAAAAACAATTTGAGCATTATTTAGATCCTAGACAAATTAAGGCTTTGCAATCTAATCCCAGTCTTTTAAAACTAGGTGGTGAAAAGAAAAGATGTACTTTTTTATTTACTGATGTTCGTGGGTTTACTGCTATGAGTGAAAGTATGGAACCCGAACAAGTAACAAAAATTATGAACGAAGCTCTTACAATTCAATCAGATGCCGTAAAAAAATATGGTGGAATGATAGACAAGTATATTGGCGATGCGATGTTTGCCATATTCAACGCCCCTTTAGATTTAGATAATCATGAGCAAGCTGCCGTTATGTGTGCTAAAGAAATACAAGATAACTTTAGATCTTCTGATGTTGGAGTTGAAATAGGTGTAGGTGTTAATACTGGTGAAGCTGTAATTGGAAACTGTGGATCGTCCACTAGATTTGATTATACGGCTATTGGATCTGCCGTAAATATAGCCGCTAGGTGTGAATCTAGTTGTAAAACTGTAGGCAAAGATTTAATAATTGCAGAGGAAACTGCAAAAAATTGTGGTTTTGAGCTAAAATCATTAAAACCAATAGAAGTTAAAGGTATTAGTAAACCTTTAAAAATATTTACTTTGGAGGATATATGAAAGCACTACTTAAAAATTTAGTTGGATCAGTAGCACCAACTTTAGGTACAGCACTAGGAGGCCCTATGGGTGGTATGGCTGCAAACATGATCGCAGATGTATTGGGTTGTAAAAACGAACCCAAAGAAATACAAAAAGCTTTAGATAATGCAACACCTGAACAGATGCTTGAGTTAAAAAAAGCTGAAGCTGATTTTGAAGTTAAGATGAAAGAGCTAGAGGTGGATGTATTTAAACTAGAAGTACAAGATACACAAAACGCTAGACAAACTTTTTCTAAAGATTGGACCGCTAGGATCATAGGTATATTTGTAGTAGGTGGTTTTATGGGATACATATTCTTAGTAACTATTCAGCCTCCAGAACAAAACTCAGAGGCTTTAATTAATTTAGTACTCGGATACTTAGGTGGCCTAGCTTCAGCAATTATTAGTTTTTATTTTGGCGCTTCTAATACACCAGGGAAGGACGACTAAAATGAACATATCTGAAGAAGGTATATCTTTAATTAAAAACTACGAAGGATGTAAGTTAGAGGCTTATCAGGATTCTGTAGGGGTTTGGACTATTGGTTTTGGACATATAAAAGATGTAAAAGATGGAGATAAGATAAATCAAGACGAGGCCGAACATTTATTAAAAGAAGAAATGCCTGAGTACGAAGGCTATATTAACGATATGGTTAAGGTGTCGTTAGATCAATGTCAGTTTGATGCGCTAGTTTGTTGGGTATATAACTTAGGGCCAACTAATCTAAAAGAATCTACTTTATTACGTATTCTTAATGAAGGAGATTATGGTGGCGTACCAGAACAAATAAAACGCTGGAATAAGGCTGGTGGTGTTATCTTAGGTGGATTGGTTAAACGCAGAGAAGCAGAAGCTAATTTGTTTGAAGGTAAGGAATGGAGCAAGGTTTAAATGGCATTACAAAAAACAATATTCAGACCTGGTATTTATAGAGAGGGTACTGACTATGATAATGAAGGCGGTTGGTTTGATTGTAATTTAGTACGGTTTAGAAAAGGTAGACCAGAAAAATTTGGAGGGTGGAATAAACTTACAAGTAATACTTATTTAGGTACTGCTAGAGCTTTACATCCTTGGGTATCTTTAGGAGGCACAAAATATCTTGGGATAGGTACTCATCTAAAATATTATATTGAATCTGGTGGTAATTTTAATGATATAACTCCTATTAGAAGTACTACCTCTGCTGGTGATGTGACATTTTCTGCAACTAATGGAGATGCAACAATTACCGTTGCAGATACAGCTCATGGGGCAGTTAAAAATGATTTTGTTACTTTTTCTGGAGCGTCTAGTTTAGGGGGAAATATAACAGCGTTAGTTTTAAATCAAGAATATCAAATAGCAACTATAGTTAATGCAAACAGTTATACGGTAGAAGCAAAAGACACTTCAGGAGCAACGGTTACTGCAAATGCTTCTGACAGCGGCAACGGAGGATCCTCTGTTGTTGGCACCTATCAAATAAGTGTAGGGCTAGATGTTTACGTTGCTGGTACAGGTTGGGGTATAAATGGGTGGGGGGCAGGAACGTTTGGAAGCACAAGCGCTTTAAGTTTAACTAATCAATTAAGATTGTGGACACATGATAATTTTGGAGAAGATTTAATTATAAATGCAAGGTCTGGTGGTATTTATAAATGGGTAGAAAATAATGGAGTAGGAACAAGAGCTGTTGAACTTTCTGGAATTACTGGAGCTAATCAAGTTCCAACCGTAGGTTTGCAAGTTATTACTTCAGAAAAAGACAGGCACTTGATAGTCTTGGGTGCAGATCCTGTATCAGGTACTTCTAGAACAGGTACGGTTGATCCTATGCTAATAGCGTTTAGCGATCAAGAAAATGAACTAGAATTTGAACCCACTAATACAAATACTGCTGGTTCGTTACGTTTATCTTCAGGATCTTCAATAATTGGTGCTGTTAAATCAAGACAGGAAATAATGGTTTGGACCGATACTGCTCTTTATAGTATGCAGTTTATTGGCCCTCCATTTACTTTTGCAGTTAATTTAATTAACGAAGGTATAGGTTTAGTTGGACCTAAAGCAGCAATTACCGCACCTCAAGGTATTTATTGGATGAGCTACAATAATTTTTATGTTTACAACGGTAGTGTTCAAACTATTCCTTGTACCGTTCATAATTATGTTTTTGGTGATATTAATTTAGGACAATCTTTTAAATTTCATGCGTTTACTATTTCAGATAAAAATGAAGTTGGATGGTTCTATTGTTCGGCTAATTCTACAGAAATAGATAGATACGTTATTTATAACTATATAGAAAACCTATGGATTTATGGTTCTTTGACAAGAACAGCTTGGTTAGATGCAGGTATTGTTAATTATCCAAGAGCTGTAAATGGAGGTTACTTATATCAACAAGAAAATGGTTTTAATGATGATGGATCGCCTATGACTAATGTTTTTATAGAAAGTTCTGATTTTGATATAGGTGATGGTGAACAATTTACCTTTATAAGAAGAATCATTCCAGATTTTAAATTCTTACAAAACAACAACGCAGGTAATGTAAATATAGTTGTTAAAACAAGAAACTTTCCAGGAGATTCTTTGACTACAAATTCTACAAATGCAATAACCGAAACAACTACACAAGCTTATGTCAGGGGCAGAGCAAGACAAATGGTTTTAAGATTTGAATCTGATGATGATGCAACCGGTAATGGC
>Ga0209232_1001934_pt1 | contig 10709 bp, 15 predicted proteins | sample ETNvirenome_2_60_FD_184066 | JGI IMG/M metagenome (GOLD analysis project Ga0209232, IMG submission 184066) | Marine viral communities from the Pacific Ocean - ETNP_2_60 (SPAdes) (version 2) | ecosystem: Environmental > Aquatic > Marine > Oceanic | place: Pacific Ocean | collected 2013-06-22
TATTGCATAAGGATTCTGCCACCACTCGTGTGCTCCAGCAGAACTTGCATACAATAACCTAACGTTATTCTCTCTACAGTAATCAAATATAGGTTTCGATTTCTCTACATTATTATCCCAAAACTTCTGTGGGTTATCCACACTGTCTCTTAGTGCAGCATAGGCTGCAAGGTGAATAATATAATCATAATGTTCTGCAAACATACCAGAAGGGCCAACCCAGTCCCCTATATCCTCTGGTCTATCCAATCCATCTACCAAATAACCATAACCTTGTTCATGTCTAAGGTCATTGAAGACATGACTTCCAATGAATCCCTTATGACCAGTAACTAATATCCGTGTCATTTATTAACTTTATCAGTAAAATTTGGAGAGTTAGGATCACTCAGTCCAGCAGTATGAACCTGAGACAATCCCATCGATCCTTGATACCAACCAGTGGCAATATATTTGGTACTCATAGGAGGATTACCTCTATGTAAATGAGTATAACTGCCAGGCCATATCAAAACTGTTCCTGCTTTTGGTTTAAATCTCTTCTTCTGATATAAAAACTCCGTCTCTCCTCCTTCTTCAACATCATTCAAATATACCATCCATGCCATTGTTCTATGTTGCATATTCCAATCAAGATTTTCTCCATGAAATATATGATATCCCTGTTCAGGTTCTGTCTTCTGTAAAAGAGTTAAAGAACTAATAAAATTAAAGTTAGTAAGGTATGGATAGTGAGTTACATATGCACCCAAAGCATTATTAACAAACTGCATCAAGTTGGATGCTTCGGATGGAGAATACGCATCTAAATTAACCTGTTTGTCCTGTACATATACCATCTCTCTTGGATTAACCTCATGACTATTATCAACATAGTCACAAAGATATTTGCATAGATTTACATCCACACAGTCCTCATATATTCCAATGAATTCATGATAGTCTTCAGAGAACTCAACTTTTATTTCATCACTCATTGGATGTTTTCCTTCAGGCATTTTTTATTCTCAAATAATTTGTTGAATCACCAAACTCACCGAACCCAAAATAATTAAAAGAAATTGAGTATCTAACATCAAAAGATGTTGAGACTGGTACGTGATGGTATATATGTGATGGGAATACGACTAACATTCCCTCACTAACTTGGATACTACTGATTGGTTGATTGATTTGAGTATATTCATCAAGATCAAACATATGTGAAGGAGTACACCAAGTTGGATTGGTTCTATATCCAGAGAAATTTAATACTTCTCCAGACTGTGGAGGAACTTTAACATAATATACTCCACTAAAGTGACTGTTAGTATGACTATGTTCATGAGTATAATCACCCTTGAGTGTTCTAGTTCCCCAAGATGATGTCCTCTCAAAGTGATGTCTATCACCAGATACTTTAATAAAATTATGAATGAAAGTCTTTACTTCAACATCTATTTTATCTGACAAGAAAGTTAATCTAGGATCTGCTAACAGATCATTCTTATCAGAGAAACTTGTATGTCCATTAGGATTACCATAGGAATCCGTATCTCTTTTCCAAGTAATAGTTTCCAATACATCAGAGATACATTGATTATCTAACTCTAATATATTAGTATAAACAGGAACAGGAAATAAGAGATGTACGTTAGACATTCTTTCTATAACACGGAACCCCTTCTGGGTCTAACCATTTAGTATATTCTGGATCTTCTATACAAACATCCAGTTGCATCTGACTATCCAACAAGTACATATCTCTATACCTTTTAGTATAGTAATCCTGTTTTTGGATACGAAAATCACGCTTACCATTCTCCAATAGTTTATCCGTATGGACAAATCTATATGGTCCTTGGTCCAATATTGTAGTGTATGTCATCCCATTATTATAACCGTTACTCAGTCCTCTGTCAATTATGAATCATTAGTATTCATCATTCTAATCCACTCTTCCTCTTCCTCTATTGAAGTAATCAAACCATTATCTATACTCGTCTTGACCGCTTCCTCATTAGGAACCAATGCAATATCTTTACCATCTGGGGTAAGGATTAGAAAAGACTTCCCAGTCTCCGCCTCCCCCAGTACTTCATCGAAGTGGGTCTCAAGATATTCGAGTGTGATTTTTTCCATTTTAAAATACGGAACCGCCGCCCATCTGTGGTGATGACATCTGAAGTACTTCTAATGACTTCTTATTTTCTTCTGCTACTTTGTCAGATTGATTCCTATTCCTCAATCTGATTAAAATATTTTCGAGATTTGTCTCTACATATGTTTCAAGATCTGGTTCAATCTCATCCTTAGTTCCTTTAGGAGCTGGTTCCGCTGTGTTCCAAATAGCCATTAGGTCTTGGACAAGAACAACCGATCTCCAGTTTCTCCTATACATTCCCATATTAAACTTGGTACATACACAATCACCCTCAGATAATCCATCATTTTGATTAATTCTGAGAGACAATGCACCGTTACCATCAGGAAGTAATTTTACCTTCTTAATTTTTAGAGACTTGCCCCATGCATCCAAAACAAATGGATCATTCATAGTGAGATAAAATATATCATCAAGTTCAAACTCTTTCAAGATGTCATCATAAGCGGCCTCATACTCTTTGATCATTTTAGTATCAGTATCAGTAAATGCACCAACACCTAAGATCAAAAGTACATTCTTACCTCTAAAGAAATCATGTACAGGCGTTCTTTTTAATTTCTTTCTTACGATATGAAATAATTGTGCTTCAGGTAATACAAACATGATTGAAAATAATATACTCCAAAAATCTACTGTATATATATCAGATTTCTATAGTAGATACTGCCCTTACAGTCTCCTTCATTGGTTCTTTCTTAATAAACTGTTCGTTCATATTATAATACAACTTATGGTTCTCTGTGGCAACATAGTAACCAAGTATATCAGATCCATCACAATGATATCCATATCCAGTAACTTTTTCTTCAAGTCCATCAATACGAAATTTCTTCTCTCCAGCCAGATAGTCGTGATATCGTTGGTCTAAGTTGATCATCGTTCTTCGTAGGTAAGTTTTCGGATTTTACGGTGGCGCCGTCTCTCATGATAATTTATATCATCAGGTGTCAGAATGTCAACACTTTTAACACTATCTTTAGAATGACTTAAGATTACGTCATCTAAATCGGTAGCGGTAACCGTATCATCCTGAACAATCATCCTGTTAGAACACTTACACACCTGTGCTTTTCTGGATCCAACAATTTCTACTCCACAGATTTTACATTTTGCTAAAATCATTTTCCTTCTCTACTAATTTATTAGGCCGTTAAATTCACCGTTAATGATAATCTTTTTTCTGGACTTGCACTTACACTATGATTTGCAAACCTTGGTATAACAATTACAGATTCTGGAGTTGCTTCAAATTTTTCATCATTAACATGCCATGTACAACTACCATAAAGTGGCTTCACTATCACATCATACTCATGTTGATGTGGATCAAAACTAGGTCTCCTAGTATCAGTTCCGTTACTAAAATAAAAATTTGCAATAGTATCAGAACCTTTTATTTTAAAAAGTCTTTGATTTAATTCTCTTAACTGTTCAGTAAGATCCAATACATCATTAATAACAGTAGTAAATCCTAAATCATGAAGTCTTTTCCACTGTTCGTAAATCAAAAACCTCTTTGCATTAAAAAAGTTATTTGATACCATACCAGATTGATTAATAACTTCTATAGAACCTTCAGGAAACCTAAGTTTTATCTGTAGAAGATCTAAAATTTTCTCTTCATTAATATCAATCTTATGACTACCTATAATATCAGAACACTCTTTTAAATATTCAAAATCATATTGATGATTACTTTGATAAGAATTATTAGGACTGTTCATTACAAATCAATAGGTAGGTCTTGTGGATTTTCAATCAACTCATCAATATCAAACAACAAAGGAGAACATTCCTCCTCTGTTAAGTATGAATGAAATTTATATAACTGTTCGTCAGTATAAACTCTGTTGCCATTCGCTTGAATAATAATTTCAGGGTCTTCAGAGGCAACATTATCTATCTCGTCAAACGTAAAGGGAACATAGTTAATGAAATACATCTTAACTATCTTTGTTCCCTCAATGGTTTCATACCAACAATAAGATGTATTAATCTTATATTTTTTCACCAGCAGCTAAAGTATCGGAATGTTCTTCATAGAAAGCAATGGCATCTTCCCACATATTTTTATCACATAAGTAATGAAGTCTGTCTATCAAAGCATCCCTGATGCATTTGTCTCTAACTTGTTGTGGTGTCAGATGGTCCATCGAAATAGTCCTTCTTGTAGTAACGTCCTAGAATATTACTATTGTAGTATGCTGGTTCCCCATTGTCAAGGGCTTCAGTTAGCACGTTATTTATGAATAACTGTCTCGTCTCTTCGTAATTTACTTTTCCTGCTGTTGCATGGGTGGAGATAATTTCTCTGGTAAAGGAATCCGACCCCAAGCGTTTCCTGTCACCATTAAGTTCCTTAGAACTACCCCAGTATTTCTTCCAGTTACTTTCACTCGTCCGCCTGCGTCCGCCGCCTCTAGGCTTTCGTTTCTGTACGAAATATTTTCTGCCGATGTACTGTTTACCCGATTGGATATTTGTAATCCTGTAGACGTAACCGAACTGGTCGCCAATATCGTCAGAAGTAAAAGTTGTACCTTGATATAGCCAGGGGTTTTCATAAATTCCTTCACTACTAGATTCCATTTCATAGTCTTTATCTCATATGCTCGTATTTAGTGAGTCATCTAATACCCATTTTTAACATACTCCAAACTTCGTTATAATCTTTAACTTGGAAAGAGTATCCATAATTGTTATCATTAATGGCTCTCATCAAAGGATAATCATTACCATATTCATCCATCCTGTCACCAAAGAATCTTATATCCATCTCACCTTCTTTAAAGTCTCTCAATATCTGACTCTTATCTGCACCTTTAACGGATATATCTATCCCAGTCTCACCACCAACGAAAGCATATAGATCTGGGAACCTATCATTAAATCTCGTGGCAATATCCACTCTCTCATCCCTATCTTGATCCCACTTCCTATACTCATCTCTCTCTACAAAGGTAGCACCCCTTCCAAGGATACTAAAATTAACACAGCCAGGTCTATCTTCTATATGAGTACCAGTCCTTATGGGAAACACACTATAGTCCAGTTCATCCTGTAAGAAATTTCTACACTCCTTTGGTAATTCAAATTCTGTCTGGTAATAACGTATATCACCTTCATAGACATCATTGCCTGCACAATTATACACTCTCTTGCAAGCAGAATATAAAGAGAGTCCAATCTGTTCTATAGTTTTATCTCTATCACTTCCAGTAACAAGATAGACCTCGTTCTCTAGAACGAAGTCATAAAAGAATTGTAGAAATTCCAGATCAATTTTCCTTCGACTAGGAGTAAGCGTCCCGTCGATATCAAATATAAATTTTAACATAACGAAAGTATATCATACTATGATTTTTTGTCAACAGGCCATTGTTCTTTACTACGAATGATCCTTTCTAATCTCTCAGGATATTTTGGGAGTGGTGGTTCAGTCATCAGCACCTAAAAAGTTAACGTACTTATTATGTTCTTTATCTCTCATCTTCTTTGCTGCGATTGCACCAGCATCTCTTTTACCCACATAAGATGATTTTGAAGGTTGTTTAAGAACTTCCTTCTTCCTACGGATAGCCTTTACCATCTTAGAAATTTTATTCACCTGTTCATTGGTCACAACCTTCTTAACATCCTTGGCAAACTTAACACTCTTCTTAACACCCTTAGCAAATCCTTTACCAAATACTCTAGCACCTTGAGTTGCTTTCTTGTGTCTCTTAACACCATCTTTAACAAAATCACCAAAGGTTTTTTTCTTCTTAGGTGTTGAAGCAGCCTTAGTTATTGGAGTAGATGTAACAGACTTCCTTGCAGGAGCCTTCTTAGGTGCAGGTTTAGTTGTAGTAGCCTTAGTTACAGGAGTCTTCTTCGCTGCCTTTGGTTTCTTTACACCACGTTTTGCTTCATGCTTTGCAATCCTTTCCTTATGTGCATCCAATCCAGGCGCACCTTTACCTTTATATTGTGCCTTAGTTCTTGCGTCTGACTTAGTACTTGGTGCAGTCTTCTTCTCTGCCTTCTTAGCTGTTGCTCTAGTTATAGGAGTCTTCGCTGCAGCCTTCTTAGCCTGAGCATGTTTAACTACTGTCTTATATCCAAGACCTAGTTTTGGTTTCTTCTTAGGAGTCTCTTTATACTCACCAGTCTTCTTCTCTTTTCTCTTTGCTTCTGCTGCGGCATTCTTTGCAATCGTAGTCTGAATAGTCTTCTTAGTTCTGACATTCATCTTACGTGCTGACCTTTCCTCTTCAAGTTCAAACTCTTCTTTCTTATAAGTAGGAACCTTTGCACCTTTGACACCTCTTCTTGCCTTGTGTTCTTCTCTACGTTTGTCAATAGTCTTACCCCTTTTATTCTCAGGGTCAAACATTGCAGGTTCTACAGTAGAAGGACCAGAACGTCTCCAGTTTCTGATAGTTGCTTTACCATAATCTGAACGTCCTTTATCTACCTTTGCTTCTTTTACTTCCTTCTTATGATGATCGCTACCACATGTTACACATGGAACTTTACCACAATCACATTTACATTTAGATTCTCCAATCTCTGGTAGTTCTGGAGAGTACTGTTCTTTTACTTTTTTCCTATTAGCAAGTCTCTTTGCTGCTAAAGCAGCTCCACCAACTATTGCTGCTCCTCTTACGGTATCTGCACCTGCTTTTACGAAGCTTCCTAAACTTTTTTGAGCCTGAGATTTTTGATATCCCCTTTGTGATTCACTAAAAGGTACTTTCTCAGGTAATCCTTTGTGTTTTGTAGATGCCATTTTCTTTACGTCGGATTTACTAACGGTGGAAGCAACTTTGGTAATCTCAGGTGAGGGATCTTCCATCTCCCCCTTCTGAGCCGCTCTAACCATCCCGAAGAATCTCTGTTGTTTTTTAGAGACTGCCTTTTCACTCAAAGTCATGGATACTCTCCGATCCGCCTACAGAAAATGGATTATATTTGTCAGTAGCATACCGATACATCTTCTCATGTAACGATAGTTCTGCTTCCACTCTCTTCTTTTTTGGTTTTGGATTCTTCACTGAAGTTGGAACCTCCATTAACTCAGCAGGTGGATCTTGTTGATCTTCCTCTTTCAAAGGATGATCCGTAGCTATCGGCATACTATCTAGGGGATTTTCAAACCAGTCGTCCTGATAACTACTTGTCATTTTTTCTTCTTGGTGTCCATTATGGCATCCTTACCATGTTCGGCTTTAATCTTTGCCTTCACAATGTCAAGTGCAGACTTGCCTTTACCATACTTCTTCTCTGTTTCTCTTTGGAGAACAGTCTTTCCTTTAGTCTTTTTTGAACTTGAAGGACGAGAACTTGGTCCTGATCGATCAGTACCACGCCATCCCGATCCATACTTTTCAAGTTGCTTATCTCTCCAGTGATCATACCCTTCTTCACCTAATATATCTAGTCTCCAATCAGAGTACTCTTCTTTCTTAGTGTTCGCAGTATGCTTAGGATTCTTCTTAGGATCTTTTAGTTCCTGTCTTTTACTGACATGGTGATCCAGTCTATCACTAAACTTCAACTTGTAACGAGTAGTCTTACCAGACTTTGATGTTACTTTTTGATCCCTCTTCTTGTAATGTCCTTCAGCACCAGTGTCTCCACTCTTCTTAGACTTTACGGGATTCTTTTTGTTCTTAGCAAATCCATATGACTTAGGGCCACCTCCTGTCTGAGGTCCTCCCTGAGTTTCAAGGTCTGCATTACGACTTCTTGCTGACTGTGATAGGTTGTAACCAGCTCTCTCATTCTTACCTGGCGACCCACTATTACTACCAGTCTTTTTATAAGATGCCCGTCTCCTCTTCGATCCTAGTTCTTCTGCTCTCTTATATGCACCTTGAGCAACTTTCTCACTCTCTTCTAATTCAATTTCCTCTTTAACACGCTTCTTGGTAGGTGCAGTAGTACCACTAGTACCCAATGGTCTTTTACCTGGCAACTTTACTTTACCATCACCTTTCCACAAACCATATGCTTTTCCTTCTGTAACTAAGTCTGGATTAGTAGAAGGATCCTGTATTGGTGAAGGAGCTTCCTTTAGATCTGGATCTGGTAGATTTGGTATGGTCATACCAGCAACTCTCATTGCTCTTTGGCTCTCAAGTTCTTGTTCTGTTATTTCCTCTTCCTGTTCTTCATGAGATTTTGTGCAACCAAACTGACCACATATAGGACACAATGCAGTGCCCAATCCTTTTTGAGGTCCTTCTATTCTTGCTGGATATCCATCACCAACTGCTTCTTCAATTGTTTCTCTAGACTTCCAAAGATTATTCTCTTTAATATAAGTATCAATTAGTTCTTGTGGTTCCCATCTACTAATATCAAATCCATCTTCCTGTAACTTCTGAACCCATGCATTAAACTTCTCAGCATGATGTTCTTTTAGTTCCGCTTTATATCTCTCAAACTCTGCTCTATGTCTTCCTACTTCTTCCTTCTTAGTCTTCTTCTTTGCTGCTGCTTTCATTGCAGCATTCTGTTTCATGATGTCTTCAATTGAATCACCGATACCAGTGAATCCATCCTTAGAAGGATCTGTTTGCTTAGAAGTCTTCCTATCTTTTTCCTGACGATCTGGATCTCTTTGATAACCTTCCTTCGTAGTTTTCTTTCTTTGAAACTCCTTATATAATGCATGAGCTTCTCCATGCCTACCCTGTGCAGTAGACTTCTTACTCATATTAAAAAGTTCTTTGCTAGAGTACTTATTCCCCTTAAGGACGGAACCCATTGCATCACTGGACATGCCAGTCTTCTTCTCCTCCAAGGATCCGTAGATCTTTTGGTAAGCATCTGAATAATCTGGATGTTTCTGGTTGTCCATGCGGAACACATACTATTACTATATACGTATTTATTATATCAATAAATAGAAGACAGAGACCCTAATTAGGAAGCTAAATGGCCAGACAAGGAATATTTACTGGGTTTACACCAAACGATGGTCTAGGAGACTCGCTTGCATCTGGTGCCGTAAAGGTAAATAACAACTTTAGTGAAATATATACCACCTTCGGTGACGGAACAAACCTCAGTGTCAATGCTGGTAGTGCAGGTACTTGGACAAAGGCTGGTACAAACGCAATAACAACTAGTAAGTACGTAGGCATTGGAACTGAAACTCCAACGTCACAATTCCATGTCTCAGGAAACTCATTACTGTCTGGTATTACTACAGGTACATTCGTCGGAGATGGTTCAGGTCTAACAGGTGTTACTGCAACAGGTTCTGGTGTTGTTATAAAGAATAATGGAACTCTGATTGGTGTTGCACAAAGTATTAACTTCACAGATAGAATAGAAGTTGGAACAGTATTCGGTGGAAACGTTGACATATATGGAGTAGATTACGTTTCCTATGCAACAGTAGCAGGTATATCATCAACAGCAGTCTTAGCTGGAGTAGCAACTAGAGCTGACTATGCAACTCTTACAGGTGTTGCAACCTATGCTGGAACATCAGGGATTGCAACCTACGCTACCACGGCAGGAATTGTAACATACGCAGCTGCATCTGGAGTTGCAACAGAAGCAGGTAACGCAGTCTATTCATCTACTTCTGGAGTATCAAGTTACACTCCTATCTCTGGAGTATCAACACTATCTGGATACGCAACTACATCAGGAATTTCTAGTGTTGCACAGAATTTAACAGGAACTCCTTCTATTACTATTGACAATATCAATTCTGCAATTGGTATTGTAACCTTCCCTGGCCAAGGAAGTAAAATGCGTTTCGACTTTGACGCAACTGGTGATATGCCTACGGCTGTATCTTACAGAGGTATGTTTGCTTATGCAAATAACACTAAGAGGGCATACGTTTCAACTGGAACCACAATGGGTGGTTACGATGGTTGGAGACAAATCATACACCAAGACCAGTATGGTAACTACCAAACTACAGGTATCCTAACTGCATCATTCCTTTCAGGTGATGGTAGTTTAATAACCAACTTACCATCAACTGATAGTATTTGGAGAGTTAATAATAGTGGTATCCATACAATGGGTAGTGTTGGTATTGGTACTACCACTGCTGGTCCAGGCGCATTAAATGTCACAGGTAATATAAACCTTGACGGTAGAATGGATGGTGTTGCAACAGATAACAGACTACCATTCCTCTGGTCAACATATAATGATCTTGTAACTGCTGGTGCTAACACATTACATGGTCAGTTTGCACATGTACATGAGACAGAGAAAGCATACTTCGCACATGCAGGTAACTGGGTTAAGTTAGTCAATCACGAACTTGATAACACAGTTGGAACAGGAACAGAACACTATAGAGTAGGTGTTATAACTGCTACAGCCTTCCACGGTGATGGATCAAACCTAACTGGTGTAGGTGGAGGAAGTAACAGTGGATATGCCAACACCGCAGGTATAGCAACCGTTGCACAAGGATTAACTGGATCACCATTCATAACTGTTGCAGGTGTTAATGCATCTGGTATTGTAACTGCATCAAGTTTTGTTGGAGATGGTTCGGGACTAACAGGAGTAACTGCTTCTGGTACAGGAGTAGTCGTAA
>Ga0209232_1001940_pt1 | contig 10697 bp, 17 predicted proteins | sample ETNvirenome_2_60_FD_184066 | JGI IMG/M metagenome (GOLD analysis project Ga0209232, IMG submission 184066) | Marine viral communities from the Pacific Ocean - ETNP_2_60 (SPAdes) (version 2) | ecosystem: Environmental > Aquatic > Marine > Oceanic | place: Pacific Ocean | collected 2013-06-22
GTAAATGCTCAGGCTATAGTATCAGTAGCTGGAGTTACTGCCAGTTTAGGTAGTGTAACTGTTACTATTCAAGCTGACGCTAACGTAACGCCCTCAACTCTATTAGCAGCAGGTAATCTAGGTACAGCTACAACAACTTCAGTGAATAATATAAGCGTAAGTGGATTAAGCAGCACATCAGCTTTAGGCACATCAAGTTTAATAACAAACAATAATATATCTGTTGCTGATGATTTTGACTCACCTATGTCTGGACAATTAGGTACTGTTATTCCAGCCAGTAATAATAATTTATCAGTTTCTGGTTTTAGTAGCACGTCAGCTTTAGGTACAAGTTCAATCAGTACGGTAAATAATGTTTTTATAGATGGTGTTTCTTGTACTTCTTCTTTAGGAACAGTCACTACAATTTGTAAAGCAAACGTATCCCCAGAATCACTACAAGCAGAAGCTTTATTAGGTTCTACAACAGTTTGGGGCTTGATAGATGATTCACAAACACCTAATTGGGAACAAGTGGCTTAACTTTTATGAAAAAACAATTTATAATAAATTTGCACGGAGAAAAACATGGCAACATACGTAAATGATTTAAGGTTAAAAGAGATAGCCACAGGTGATGAAGCAGGAACTTGGGGAACTTCTACTAACACAAATCTAGAATTAATTGCTGAAGCTTTTAGTTATGGTACAGAAGGTATTACAACTAACGCTGATACTCATAGTACTGAAATAGCTGACGGTTCTACCGATCCTGGCAGATCAATTTATCTTAAATACACAGGTACTCTTGATAGTGCTTGTACTATTACTATAGGTCCAAATACAGTATCAAAACTTTGGTTTATTGAAAACGCTACATCTGGCTCACAAAATATTATTATTTCGCAAGGTAGTGGTGCAAACGTCACTATACCAGCAGGAGATGTAAAAGTAGTTTATTCAGACGGAGCAGGTTCAGGAGCAGCAGTAGTTGATGCTTTCGCTAGTCTTAATGTTGTTGATTTAAAAGTAGAAGATGATTTAACAGTTACAGATGATTTAATTGTAAATGGTGATATAGATTTAGAAGGCAACATGGATGTTAATGGAACTCTTGAAACAGATGCTATTTCTATCGATGGAACTACAGTCACATCCACAGCAGCAGAACTTAATATTTTAGATGGTGTTACTTCTACAGCAACAGAACTTAACATTCTAGACGGTGTTACTAGTACAACAGCAGAATTAAATATTCTAGACGGTGTTACTAGTACAACAGCAGAACTTAATATTCTTGATGGTGTTACTAGCACCGCAGCAGAACTAAACATATTAGACGGAGTAACAGCCACCGCAACAGAACTTAATTATAGCGATGGAGTAACTTCCAATATACAAACCCAGCTTGATACAAAAACCTCAACAGGTAAAGCCATTGCCATGGCTATAGTATTCGGATAATTTAGGAGAAAAATATGGCAACAGTAAATATAGTAAACGTAACATCCATTTTACCATTCACAATTAATGGTTCAGTTACAACTTCAGTAGTAGACGTAATAGACGTACCTGCTGATAAGTTATATAAAATAAACACGATAATAATTTGTAATATAGACGGAACAAACTCAGCCGATGTTACAATAAAAGCATCAACATCAAATGGCTCTAATTATTATAATATAGCTTCAACAGTTGCAGTACCAGCAGATTCAGCTTTAGTAGTTCTTGATAAAAATTCATCAATTTATTTAGATGAAACAGATTTATTAAGAGTATCAGCTAGTGCTAATAGTGATTTAGAATACACAATATCTGGTGAAATCTTAGACGATGCGTAAGGAGTTAGAAGATGGCTCATTTTGCAGAACTTGACAGTAATAATAACGTAATACGAGTAGTAGTAATATCCAACGAGGATGTAGACGATAACGGTGGCGAGTTAAGTACAGAAGCAGAAACTTTTGTAGCGTCTATAGTGCCACACTCAGAAAGTGGTGTTGCCTGGAAACAAACTTCTTACCACCATAATTTTAGAAAACAATATGCTGGGACTATTCATTACTATGATAGTTTTAAAGATAAATTTATAGACCAACAACCTTTTCCATCTTGGTATTTAGACAATAATGATGACTGGCAACCACCAGTAAATTACCCTGATACATTTGATATAGGTGGTCTTGCAGCTAATGCAGAATGGGATGAAGCTAATCGAAGATGGATAGGTAGAACATTTGATCATACTACTGACCCAGTAACAGAAACTGATTACGTTTGGGACGATAATAATTCACAATGGGAGGAGGTTTAATATTATGCCTATTACAAAAATTCAAAGAACACCATTAATAGGAAAAGACCAAGAACCAGTTTTTTCAGCAAAGGTAACATCTTTTACTAGCAGTACAAATTATTCAGTACCTTCTAAAACAACCTCAGTAACTTATTTAGTAATTGCTGGTGGCGGAGGAGGAGGAAGAATTGGCGGAGGCGGAGGAGCTGGTGGTTATAGGTCATCAGTACCAGGTGAATCTTCAGGTGGAGGAGCTTCCGCAGAACCAGCTTTAAGTGTTACCGCAGGTTCAACAATACCTGTTGTAGTTGGAGGAGGTGGACCAGGAACAACTAGCGGTAATGGAAATTGGAGACCAGGGAATGATTCAAGTTTTGGACCAATTACTTCTGTTAAAGGCGGAAGCGGTGGTAATAGGTTTGCTTACACTACTCCAAGTGGTACTGCTGGCGGTAGTCAGCTTGCACAAGATGGAGGCTCTGGTGGAGGAGCAGGTATTTGGTATAGTGTTGGTAATTATCCTGACGGAGACGCTTCAGGTCGAGGAACAGCTAATCAAGGTTTTCCAGGTGGAGGTGCTAGAAGTCCAACACACAACTATGGTTGTGCTGTAGGAGGCGGTGGAGCAGGTGAAGCAGGTCAAAAAGGAAATCCTGATAATGTTATCGGAGGCAGAGGTGGACAAGGCGTATCATCTTCTATTACAGGTTCCCCAGTAGCTTATGCAGATGGCGGTGGAGGAGCATCAGGTGATACTGGTCTTTCAGTTCCTAATGACAAAGGAGGAGCTCCTGGTCCAGGAGGAAGCGGCGGAACAGGGTATGGGAGTGGTTCTGAACCTGATTTAAGAGCGACAGATGCAGCCGCTAATAGAGGCGGAGGCGGAGGAGGTAGTGGTTATGGTCCTGCAACTCCTTCTTTTGCAGTTGTCGGTGCGGGTGGTTCAGGATTTGTTGCTGTTAATGACCCATTTGGTGATTTTGTTGCATCAAGTGTTTGGAATTTAAAAAAAGTATATCAATTAAAAAAGGACGGCGACTGGATTTAGTCCACGCCTTCAAATGGAACTTTATTTTTGTATTAGTATGCAACGTGCGGGTAACACCCTACTTGGCAGTATCTTAAACCAAAACCCCGATATAACTCTTACAGCTAATAGTCCTCTTACTGAAATTATTTACCAACTTGACTTAATAAAAACTAATGAAGAAATTCCTCAACAACTAAATTTTCCTCATAATAAATCTTTAGATAATGTTATTAAGAAAACTTTTTATACTTATTCTGAAACATTTAAAACAAAATATGTTATTAATAGGTGTAATTGGGGTTCAGATGGAAACCTTGAATTATTAGAAAAGTATTTTGATAAAAAAATTAAATTTTTAATTTTGTATAGAAACCCTTTAGAGTGTTTAGCTTCGTTATTAAAAGCATTTAAAGTAAAAAAAGAAAATATTGAAATAGATGCAGACTATTACATGAACTCAGAAACAGGTGTTTTAGGAAATGTTATTAAACAAATTCCTTTAGTACAGAAAAACTATGAACATTTATTTATTACATACGACCAGTTAATTGCTAACCCACAAAGTACAGTTAATAGTATTTATGATTTTTTTAATATACCTAAATTTAAACATATTTATACAAACTTAAAACAATTTGAAATACAAGGTGTGCAGTATGATGATTCTATTTTTGGTGATGTAGATTTACATACAATAAGAACAGATAAAATAGAAAAGAAAACATACCCAATAGAAGATTTTTTACTTCCTTCTGTTATAAAAAAATATAAAAACATAGGAAAAGAGTATGAATCTTAAATGGTATTATTGGTATTTTAAATCTGCTATACCAGAAAAAATATGCGATGATATAGTACGCTATGGTAAAGAACAAGATAAACAAATAGCTACTACAGGAAGTAATAATAAAAACGAACTTACAGAAGTAGAACTTAAAAACATTCAAAAGAAAAGAAAGTCAGATGTGGTATGGATGTCTGATAGATGGATATATAATGAAATACAACCTTACATATATCAAGCAAATGAAAATGCTGGTTGGAATTTTGAATGGGATTGGTCAGAGCCTTGTCAATTTACTGAGTATAAAAAAGGTCAATTTTATGATTGGCATTGTGATTCATTCGCAGAACCTTATGACGAACCTGAAAACTTAAATAGGCACGGTAAGTTAAGAAAACTTAGTATGACTGTATCACTCACTAACCCTGAAGAATATGAAGGTGGAGATTTAGAGTTTGATTTTAGGAATACAGATGAAGGTTCACAACCAAGAATATGTGAAGAAATTAGAAAAAAAGGAAGCGTAATAGTTTTTCCTTCTTTTGTTTGGCATAGAGTAAAGCCTGTAACAAAAGGAACACGACACTCCTTAGTGTGTTGGAATATAGGATATCCATATAAATGATAAATGAATTAAAAAATCCATTAACAGAAGATTATAAACAGTTGAAAAAAATTATACTTTCTAATGAAATATCTTGGCATTATAGTTCTACAACTACTATAAACCTCAACCCAAAAAATAAAGATATGGAATTTTTTAGTCATGTATTATTAAACAGACCAGACCCAACAGATAACGGAATTAAAGTTCCTCTCGTTACTTCAGCATATTTTGAAAAATGTTATTTAATTTTAGAACAAATATTAGATTTTAATAATATACATTTTGATGTTCTCTATAGAATGAATCTTAATTTAACGCTACATAGTAGTGTTAAGGAAAGCACACCGCATATAGATTTACCTTTAAAGCATAAAGTTATAATTATTTACTTATCTAGTTTTGAAGAAGGAAGAACAATAGTGTTAGATAAAAATAATAAAAAAATATATTCAGAAGCAAAAGAAGACAACATAATAATGTTTGATGGTAAATTAACACATTATCAACAAAGTCCTGCAATAGATGACAAAAGAGTAGTTATGGTTGCAAATTTTTTATAGGAGTAAAAATGAGTTTTAAAAAAGATAAATACCAAGTAATTAAAAATGCTATTTCAAAAGAACTAGCAGATTTTTGTTATCAATACTTTTTAAATAAACGAGCAGTAGCAAGACATTTGTTTGATGAAAAATATATCTCACAGTTTACTCAATACTTTGGTGTTTGGAATGATACACAAGTACCTGAAACTTACTCACACTACGCTGATATAGTTATGGAAACTTTACTACAAAAAGTAAAACCTGTAATGGAAGAACAATCAAAAGTTAAGCTTATTGAAACTTATTCTTATGCAAGAATCTATAAAAAAGGTGATGAATTAAAAAGACATAAAGATAGATATTCTTGTGAAATATCAACAACTATGCATTTAGGTGGCGATGAATGGTCAATATATGTAGAACCCGATATTAAAATAAATTTAAAACAAGGTGATATGTTAATGTATCGTGGTTGTGAATTAGAACATTGGAGAAAACGGTTTGAGGGGGAAAGTTGTGGACAAGTGTTTTTACATTACAACGATGCGAGTAGTAAAGATGCTGAACAAAATAAATACGACACTAGACCTATAATTGGATTGCCTGCTTATTTTAGAAAATGAACTTTATAGGCGAATATCAAATAAGTGAAGATGCTGTTGATGAATTAATAGAGTATTGGAACAACAATAAAACTAACGCAGAAGACGGTACAATAGGTGATAATAGGGTAGACATAAAATTTAAAAAATCATTAGAAGTAATGATAAGCCCAGAAGATTTAAGAAATTTTTTATATAGAGATGAATTGTTAAAATGCTTAGAACAATATGCTTCAAAATATAAATTTGCTAATGAGGTAGAATTTTACGGTATCGACCGTTATACTAAAATACAATATTACGACAAAGGATGGGGTTTCTATAAATGGCATATGGAAAACGATGGTTTCCCTAGTGTTATAAATAGACACTTAGTTTTTAGCACATATTTAAATGATGTTGAAAATGGAGGAACAGAATTTTTATATCAAGATTGTATTACCGAAGCTAAAAAAGGCTCAACAATTATTTTTCCTGCAGGTTGGACACATACTCATAGAGGACAAATATCTAAAAACCAAGAAAAATACATTATTACAGGATGGTTTAATTTCTTAAGCGATTAAGTGTTTTTTATACTATAATAATATTAAGTCTGTAAATGCAGACTCAATTAAAGGAGAACTAAATGACAATACTAAATATATTTTCATGGGTGACAACTATAATAGCCATTGCATCATTTGTTGCAGCTATCACACCAACACCACAAGGTAATTGGTGGTTATCAAAACTTTATAAAGTTATTGATTGGTGTGCTTTAAATGTCTTAAAGGCTAAGGATAAATAATATGAAAAATTTAATCGTATTATTGGGTGCTGTGTTTATAACATCATGTGCTACGGTAGGTGCTGTTATAGAAGGCGGTAAAGATTTAACTACCAGCGTTATTGATTCAACTGTTAAAACAGCGGGGAATATAACCACATCAGCTTTAGAAGATGCAGGATCTGTAGTAGATACAGTTAGTGATTCAGTTACTAATGTAATTGAAACCGTAGTCGAAAATGTAGATGAACAAACTGATGAAATACAAAACGCTACAGATAGTGAGGATGTAAAATGAGTTTTCTTAAAAGATTTTGGAATAATCTTACTGGTACAGAAGAAGTAAAAGTAAGAGCTAGAACTAAAAAAGGCAAGTTTGTAGCTGATGATAAATCTACACCAGATGTCAATGAAGCTTGGACTACTAAAAGAGTTAAAAAAACATCTAAAAAATAATGGCTAAATCACCAGACGCTTTTGTTTACAACGCTACGTTAGAACGTATAGTGGATGGTGATACTTTTGATTGTTGTTTAGATTTAGGTTTTGATGTAAAACTACATAAACAACGTGTTAGGTTAGCTGGTATTGATACACCAGAAAGCAGAACTAGGGATTTAGCTGAAAAGAAATTAGGTCTTGCTGCTAAAGAAAGACTTAAAGAACTTTGTGTAGGTAAAATAAAAATTAAATCTTTAGGCAAAGGTAAATATGGTCGTATATTAGGCATACCTTACACAGAAGATGGCAATGATATTTGTCAAATGTTAATTGATGAAGGGCATGCAGTTGAGTATCACGGAGGAACTAAAACTAAAGTTTGGGGTGATTATTGATGGAATCAGCCGTCACTGTTATACAAGAGGTTGGATTCCCCATAGCTGCAGCTTTAGGTTTAGGTTGGTTTATATATAAACTTATCATGCGTATAGTTGACGGTATGGAAACCAAGCTAGATACCGTTGACGAAAAGGTTGAAGGTCAAATAGCACAAATAGAAGAAAGGCTAGGCACTAAACTTGATAGTCAGCACGGTATTCTAGTAGCGTTGATAGATAGAGTACGTAGTTTAGATAATGAAATTATTAGGCAAGATACACTTATCAAGACTATACTAGGTGTACCACAATTAATAGATAGTAATAAAATAGCGAAGGCGGATAGAGATGATCAAAGAAAAGATTGACGATAATATTTGGATATATAGAATCGCAGGACTGCTTTGTGTTTTGTTTTTTCTTTTAATATTAACTAACCCTTTATGGGCAGATACGATAACTTTTAAATTTAAAAATCCTAGTTTTAGTGGTATAAATACTAGTTCACATTACTTGACGATTGAGAACCAAGAATTTAACCGTAAAGAAGCACTCAAAGCAGAAATAAAAGCTTTACAAGATGAAATAGAAAGGGATAAAGAAAATACAACACTCGCTCGTTTTATTAGGAATTTAGAGAGTCGTATATATGCTCAACTTTCGAGACAGCTAGTAGAGAATTTATTTGGTGAAACACCTAGCACAGAAGGCACTTTAAGTTTAGAGGGGAACACTATTGAATATAGTGTAGTAGACGGAATAATAACTTTAACAATAACCGATAGTGATGGCAATGTTACGACTATATCTCTACCCATTGGTAATTTTACTTTCTAGTTGTAGCATAAACCCTATAGATAGTAGTCTTACCAACGCAGAAACTTTACCTAGTATTTTAAAGGCACAGTCTATTGAGCTTTTAAATATAGCACAGCCTAAAGTGCCTATAGTAGTAGCAGTTTACCCTAATAGTTTTACAGACCAAACAGGACAACGTAAAAGCAATAGTGAGTTCGCTTTATTTAGCACAGCTTTAACCCAAGCCCCTAATCATTTACTTATACGTTCATTAAAAAACGCCTCTAATGGTAAATTTTTTAGAGTTGCTGAAAGAGTTGGGCTTGATAATCTAACTAAGGAAAGACAACTTATACGTTCAGCTAGAGAGCAAAATGAAGATAAAGATGGAGCTAAACCTCTTATGCCTTTATTATTTGCTGGTGTTTTAGTAGAGGGTGCTGTTATAGGTTATGACACTAATACTAAAAGCGGTGGTATAGGAGCTAGATATTTAGGTATAGGCACCAGTAAACTGTACCGTATAGATAATATTACGATATCATTACGTATGGTTAGCGTGGCTACGGGCGAAGTTCTTATAGACGTACTAGTTAGTAAAGAGATATATAGTTATGGTCAATCTCAAGACGTATTTAGATTTATAGAAGTAGGTACAGAGTTAGTAGAAATAGAGATGGGTGATACTGAAAATGAAATTACTACACTAGCACTTTTAAGAGCTATAGAGACAGGAGTTTTAGAAATCATAAAAATAGGTTATGATAAAGGTTTCTGGGAGGAAAAATATGAAACAATCGATATTGATAAGCCTGATTGTGATGTTGACTGCGTCGACGACATACGGGGCTGATAATGAAATATATGTTGATCAGAGTGGAGCAACAGCTAATATAGATTTAGAACAATTAGGTTCTGGGAATATAATAGGTGGATTAAATTCTGCAGCAGGTAGTTTAACTGCTTTAGACTTAGATGGGTTAAGTTTAACACTTGATATAAATCAATTAGGTGACACTAACAAATTTCTTGGTGATATATTAGGAGATACTATAACAGGCTTTTTTGAGTTTGACGGTGATAGTAATACTTTTACTATACAGGGCGACCCTACTGATACTTACGGTATAGATAGTTCAGATTATAACGTTGATGTTACAGGTAGTACTAACACCTTTACTTTAGATCACGGTACTAGTGCTCTTGCTGCTACGTTAGATTTAGATTGGGTTATTAACGGTGACGGTAATACTTTTGATTTTGATATAAATTATGACGGTGCTACTAACTATGTAGATGTTGACGGTGATAGTAATACTTTAAACTTTACAGGCTCTGGTTATGCTGGCGGTTACTTTTATTTAGATCAAACTGGTAATAGTAGAACTTTTAATATTACACAATCGAGTACACAAGATAATGACTGGCTCAAAATTATTTCTAACGGTAGTAACGGTACTGTTTGCGTCATTCAAAACGACCAAGGTACAGGCACAAGCTGTTGATATAGGTGATATTTCTGAGCTAAACGGCTCTGCTCAAATAGTAAGAGATAAACCTTACGACGCTAATTTAAAATTTGCTGTACAAAGCAATGATGAGGCTATTACTACTAACGGCAGAATGGCTATCACTTTTCTTGATGAGTCAATAGTAAGGCTCACCGAACACTCACAACTTCTTATAGATGAGTATATCTATGACCCTGACCCTAGTAAAGCCAAAATGGCTCTTACTTTTGGTTTGGGTACAGCTAGGTTTATCACTGGTAATCTAAACCGTATAGATAAACAAAACATACAACTTAAAACCCCCACGGCAAACATAGCCATACGTGGTACAGATTTTACAGCTACTGTTGATGAGTTAGGTAGAAGTTTGATAATACTTCTCCCAGACGCTCTAGGACTCTCCAGCGGTGAAATAGAAGTAGTTACAGCTATGGGTACAGTTATACTCAATAAGCCTTATGAAGCTACTACAGTTAATGTGTTTGAATCTGCACCTACTAAACCAGTAATTTTAGATTTAACTTTAGATATTATAGATAATATGTTAATTGTTACACCACCTAAAGAGGAACAAGTAATAACAGAAGAATCTAGTACAGTCAATGCTAATAACTTTTTAGATTTCAATGATTTAGATATAGATTATTTAGCAGAAGATTTTTTAGATGAATCTAGTTTAGAGTTTACAGAGCTAGACATAAATTATTTAGATGTTAATTTTTTAGAAGATTTACTTAAAGTTGTCGATGCTCTAGCAGTCGATCAAGATGATGAACAACTTGCACAAACTACTGTTACTAGAGTTACTGGAACTAATTTTGGACAGGATAATGAAACACAAATAACTACATTTATACAAGATAGTGTTATAACTTTACAAAGAAAAGTAAGTGAAAGTGTAAGATTAGATCTTCAAACTGATAATGCTTATACAGTTATTTTTATACAGGATGGT
>Ga0209232_1001943_pt1 | contig 10693 bp, 2 predicted proteins | sample ETNvirenome_2_60_FD_184066 | JGI IMG/M metagenome (GOLD analysis project Ga0209232, IMG submission 184066) | Marine viral communities from the Pacific Ocean - ETNP_2_60 (SPAdes) (version 2) | ecosystem: Environmental > Aquatic > Marine > Oceanic | place: Pacific Ocean | collected 2013-06-22
ATACACATTGTTATTGGTTAAACGACCAACATCTTTCACGTCGTTTAAAGAAGCTTGTTGTTGTAATTTGAATACCTTTGGATCAGTTAAAACTTCATCAGCGAGCTCTTTAATGTCTTTACTAAATTTAATTTTAGCCTGTACAACTTCAGACTTAACGTCTAGCTGGTCTAATACGTCTTTAACAGCCTCGACGTTTTGCATAGCGTCATCAGCAAAAAACATGTTATTATATCCTTCTGCGAACTTTCCTAACATCCATTCTGCCTTAGCCTCTCCAGTGCTGTTACCCAAACCGGTTATGTTTTCTAAAGGTATATTCAAGCCCTGCGACTTTAAAAACTCGTGTATAGGTTTTTCAGCAGCTGGTGGTCTAGCTGTTAATACGTAAGTATCTTTAGTCCCAAACTTCGTGGCTCTATCCATAGCCATTTTAAACATAGGACCCTGAGCGCCTTCTGTTACAACGTTGAATTCTGAAAAATCAAACTCACCTCCCTGTTCTAATATATCAGCGCCTTGTGTAGCAAACTCTTCTGCGTCTAATCTAATCTTTTTATAACTCGTAACAAAATCATCCATTTTGCTCACAACATCTGTAGGCATAGGATCTTTTTGCGTAAGATTATCAGTTTTAACTTCCATAAATCTTTTGCCAAACATTTCTTTAAACCCCTTTTTGTTGCCTTGGACAGCCTCGTGATTTTTTCTTACTATCACGTCTAATAAAGATCTTTCTTTTCTGTTTCTATTACGCTCTAAGGCGGTTTCTAAGGAGGTTTCTACAAAAACCATGCTTACATCATACCCAGCATCTTTAAACTCCTGTACTTGTTTTTTCATCACGTTTAAAGAACCACCAGTACCATCTACAACAATTCCCTCGGCGTTACCTTGGTACTTCATCATTTTTCCTTTGGCTATTTTTCTAGACTTAGCTTGTAACTTACCCAAAGTACTCAACTGCTCTTTAGTAAGGTCATTCATATTTTCTGGTAATCCAGAGTTTTTCTTTAACCACTCTAAAGATATGTCAGAGTTTACTATTTTAAATCCTTGTTCTTCTAAACCTAATTTTTTAACAACGTTAGACTTACCGCTACCAGCCCCACCGGCCAAGAATATAACTTTTCTACCAGGTTGTGGTGTGCCATCAAAATTAGGTATTGTAGCTCTAACACCAGACTTGGTGGTTGCTAAAGTATCGTCAAAATCCCAAGTGCTCATACTTCTTGACGTTGTGTTTATATTTATTTGTCTAGATTTTAATATCGCTCTACTTTGTTTTAAATTACTAGCAATTCTAGTTTTTATAATTGGAGTTTTACCCTCAGCGTTTATATTAAATTGTTGAGCAAACGTCTTACCACTAACATGCATAATATTATTAGGGTCTATACCAACACCATCCACAGCAAATACTTTTTCGTTAAAATACCTTTGCCACCAGAAGTTTTCCCTTAAATCCCAATTATCTGGCATGTTTCTTGCGTAACCAGCTAAGTTTAATTTTTCATTTTGATTAGCGTCTAAAGCGATTAATTTATAATTATCCATAACAGCTCTATAAGCAGCGTCAAAATTAGACGTGCCAAGAGAGGTGTGTATTAAATATAAATAAGCAGCGGTAGCGGGCATAGCGTGTTCATATTCATATGCTACTAACTTTCCTTTTCTATATTTACCAACAGGCTTTGGAGACCAACCCACGAATTGAGCTCCTAATTTATGCCAATGATTAGATTGTTTTGCGGTAAGTTTTAAATAGTTACCTATTACTCTAGCCGCCTGCTTGTTACCCTTTATAGCGTTGTTTATTCTAGACCAAAGAGCTTCATGTATCTTACCTACTTTATAATTAAACTCCGCAATACTACCATTTTTTATATTGGCTTTTATAGTATTTTCATCTTTAAATATAGTACTATAAGAAACACGTGAAAAATCTAGAGGATTATTATTATCATCTAAAACTGGTTCGCCAAAAGCGCTGTCAGGCAAATTTCTTAAAGCCTCCATTTTAGGCTTATAATAGTTCTTATATATCTCAGAATTTTTATCGCTACTTCTAGTTCCAGGTGTGAATTCAGTTCCCCATGTCTGTATATTAAGATCACGTATAGTCTTTTTTAATACTTTATTGTCACGTTTCTTTGCGTCTAAATGAGGCTTTGCTATAGCTTTTTCAAGCAATGGTTTAGCTATATTAATATCTAAGTTATATATCCCATAGAATCTATCTCCAAATCTTTCAATTTCTTTTTGGATTACATCTATAGCCATAAAAGCAGGCTGTCCAAACCAAAAATCTCTAGGCATTAAAGGTAGAAGGTGTTTCTTTACGGCCGCTTCAAAATCATCTATTTGTTTCTCTGTAGTAAGCTCGTAAACAGAATCCACGCCAAACGTGTTTAAAATTCCATTAAGCGTTTTTTCAATAGCAAACTCTGAGTTAAAGTCTGTGTTTTCTACTGTATTTATTAGTTCCCTACTAAACGCTAGTTTACTTTGAGCGGCTGCAATATCAGCTATTTGCTGTTTATCAGCTTTTCTTTGTTCTAATATTCTTTGAGCCGCTGACAATGCTGTTTGTTGTGATTGAAATTTAGCAAGTCCTTTTAAAAGCTGTCCTATTCCTCTATCGTATTTGTTTAATTCTCCACGAGGCGTTATTCCTAAGTCAACTCTAGCTTGGTCTATAACTTCCTTGGTTGGGTTTTTAAATTCAGATTTTAGCTTCCACATCTTTACTTGACTTGTTTTACCTTTAGACCTAACCTGCTTGCCATCTGGACCAATTACTTTTTCGTAAAAATAATTTAACATTTTGTTGTTTAACCCCAATGACCTTCCTAACACGTCTCTAGAAACATCTATATTTTCACCAACTTTATTAATATCAGCATCACTACTACTAACATTAAATGGGGGCAGTATTCTTATCGCCTTGTCTAAGTTATTACCGGCATAAAACTGCTGTATATTCCCAGCTTCAGAAGGCTCAGGTATACCGTCTTTAATTTTCTTAGCGTACGTTAAGTTCTTTTTTGGGTCTATTATTTTTTGAGAAGGAACATCAAATATTATTTTACCTACTTCGCCAGTGTGTTTGTCACTTATTTCTTTAAATGTATCTCCTTTTTTAACTTTAATTTTAGATTTTATTTCACCAACTTTAGTGGACACTTTGTCAAATTCAAGAACATCTGTTTTAGGTATGTCTTTAGTAATATCTTTTTTAGTTTCTACTGTAGTATCGGTTAGTTCTTGTACTAATGGAGAATCCAAACTAGTTGTTTCAAAATCCATAGTTTTAGCCTCCTCATATATCTGCTGGGCCTTAGGGCGCATTGTAGTAGTTACATAGGTAGAAAACTTAGCTGTTTTAGGATCAAATCTTTTAATTATACCTGGTAACTCAGCTCTTGCGGCACTAACAACGTTTTCTCTAGGTATATTACCAGCTCTAGTGTCATATTTTATTGCATTTAATGCTAGTAAATCAAATTGTTTTGTTAACTCTGCTTCGGCTCTTGATATTTGCGTTGGCGAACTAGAAGGTGATTTTATTACTTCAACCAGCATTTCAGGCGTAAACAGTTCTTCATCTGCAAACATATCTAAATCCTGTTCTGTAGAAAATTGTATATTACCCTCTTGATCTCTAGCAGAAGTGAAAGTACCGTCGGAATTTTGCTGCCAGCCTAAATCTCTTAAATAATCAATATAATTATCGCTACCCGCTTTAGCGGAGCCAGTAATTTTAGCTCCTAATTCCATCGTTCTTTTTAAACCTCTACTAAACTTACCTTTTTCTACGGCCCTGTTATAATCCTTAATAAAAGCAATAACATCATTGGCGTCACCAAACTCAACTCTTACACCTACTGCTAAAAACGCTCTTCTAATAAAGTCGCCAATTTTAGTCATCACGTTTTCTTTTAGTTTTATCTCACCGTTTGCTAAAGCGTCTGAAAATAAATTTAAAGTTTCTTCAGCGGCAATAATATCACCCTGTAGTTGTTGGTAGCCTATTATTCTTTTTCTTAAATCACTATTTTCTATATCTTTAGGATTTAAATTTAAAAGATGTTTTTGCAAGCTTTGTCCTATAGCTAACTGAATATGAGGGTGGTTCTCAAATGTCTTGTTTAAAAATCTATGAAGAACCTCGTGCGCCGCCGCGTTGTCCGCTCCTAACTTGATAGTAGCGTCTTTATTTATAACAATGTACGGATTACCATCAACATTATTATCAAAATAAGCGTGTGTCTTTCCAAAATCTTGTTGTTTTGCCCATAAATCAACTTCTGCTTCTACCTTGTTTAATCTATCAATACTTTCTTGATCTGTAATTTTACTTCCATCAAGAGTAGACGTGTAAAAAACGTTACCATCCCCATCAACCTCTCTTTTTATAAATTCACTACCATATCTTCTTTCAAGTTCATTTGCTTTTGCGAACATTTCCATTTCGGTATCATCTCGCATTTCTAAAATTCTTGTGTCAGGGTCTAGTTTGGCAACAAACTTTTTTACTTTTTTAATCAACTCTTTGTATTTAGGAGTAGATCTTTTTTTGTTTAACTTTTCTATTATAGGTTGTAATAAATCTTTTTTCTTTTTGTTTAACCCCTTTATTTTTTCGTTGTTAGCTTTTATCTTATCAATAAGATCTTGTTTTTCTTTTGTATTTTGTGTGTATGAAGTTGTTGTGCCTTCTGCGCCCGGCATTACGTAAGTGTCTGAATCAACATCTGTTCTTTCTGAAAACGAAATATCTTCCGTTCCTCTTCCTTCTGAGTCAAGGTTATCAATTTGCTCTTGTAAATTTTTGTTTTCTTCTTTTAAATTTTCAACTTGTTCCGTGTCCTCTTGTAACTCTGCGTTTTGCTCGTCATTAAGCTGATCTGTTGCTTCTATCTCTAATTCAGTAGACTTAGAAACTACTTCTGCTTGTAAGTTTTCAGATTTAATCTCTATATTATTAGGATTAATATTTTTATTTTTTAAAATATTGTTAATTTGCTTAAGCCCAGCAAAATCGTTGTCAATTTGTATTTCAAAACCTTCTGGCAAAACACCTCCATTGTCTGTAATTGTTTTACGTATATAAGCTTCTAAATTTTCTGCACTAGAAAAAACTTCTCCGTTAGCTATATATTTTGGGTCTGTAATACCCTTACCCATTTTATATATTTTATTACCACTTATAAAAGCGACTTGGAATATAGCGGTTTGTATAATAACAGGCTTGTAGAAGGTTTCCCAGTCCATTCCCTCGTTATAACTCTTTCCATCAATCCAGTTGTGTATAGGTTGCGCTATAATTTCCTCCATAACTTCCGCGAGCATCCCGTTGTAACCCCCAGCTCGCTTTATTGTTTCAAACATATCTTGTGTAGCTGGATTAAACCCTATCTTTTTTAGATATTTTGCTAATACGACTTGTTGAAACATTCCAGGGTTTTGCTTAAACAACTTACCTAGATATGGCAATGCCGCTCCCATTTTTTCTGTAATAAAATCAGTGTATACTTTACCAGTAGATTTTAAAAATATCTCAGCAAATCCACCTGGCGTTTCTTCGTATGATTTTGTTTTAAAGTTATAATAACCAAGTTCTTTTACCTTTATAGTCATGCCTTCTCCACTCTCGGTTATAGCGTACGCCATTTCCGGTGTCATACTCATTTGGTACTCTTTAAATATTCTTCCACCTCCTCCAACAAAGGTTTGTCCTAATGTATTCCAAGCTGTCCCCCAAACTTTCATTGTTTTTTCAGCAACCACCATTGCACCATACTTAAATTGACTGTAACCAGCGGCTGTTCTTTGTGCTCTTGTATAACCTTTTAAAGTGTTGTTAGTAATTTTTAGAGTATTAAACAGTTCATCAGCCTTAGGGATAAAACTAAATTTTGAAGCCAACTTGGTACGAGCCCCGCCAAGCACACCTCTCGATATTATCATTTCAAACATGAACTTTAACGTGTCTATAGTTCCTTGTCCCACGGTGTACCCAGTAGACTTGTGCTGTAAACCCTGCTGTATTTGATTTAACCCAACGTACATTGATAAAACAGAGTTTTCAATCTCTGATCTATCTTCTGGGTTTTTATTAATAATATCTCTTATTTCACTTTGTCTATAACCATCTATTATATCTCCCCCTACAGGAATCCAGTATTCTATACGTTTACTAGTAAGTCCTCTAAAAAAATTATTAGATCCCCAACCGCTAAAGTTTTCAGGTTCATTTACAATGTCAGTTACTATTCGCAGTAATTTAGTTCTTTCATCAAGAAGATCAAAACGGCTTACTCCTTCTGCTTCTAATTCCTCTTTTATCGCTAACGCTTCTGTGTAAATAGCATTGCTAGAAACACCACCGTCTGATCTAAAGTTTAGTTCTTTTCCAATTCTAAATAAAAATTCTTTTTTATGATTAGCTAATTCTTCTTTAGATATATCTGATGGTAAAGTTTGTTTGTAGTCACCCCAAATGCTATTAATTATAAGTTTTTTAGTTGCGTATGTTGTTCCCACTCTATGAAAATGCATGGCTTTCATTTTGCTACCAATCATTACCCAGGCCTCATCATCTATAAGATTGTCATAATAGCCAGACATATCGGTTATTTTTTCATAATGCTTTTCCATTACACCAACAATACCTTTTTCTTTATCACCGTTTAAATACAAATCAAAAGCATCTTGGTACTTAGTATTTATTAAGGTTGTGTACTTGTCAATAATATTTTGTTGAAAAGCTTCTATTTCGTCTAGCTTAAGTTCGTGCTTTTGTGCTAAAGCGTCTATTTCTCCTTGTCTGATTAAATTGAGTTCGTTGTTTGCTCTATTACCAGCTTCTTCTCTTATTTTATCATCACCACCCTCAATCTCGATTTTACCTTCTTTTATTTCGTTTGTTACATCAAGGTAAGCTTTTTGAAATAAATCGTTGAATATATTTTGTACTTCTTCAGATGCTTCTATATTAAGCTCTTGATTACCCCATCTGTCCTGAAGGTTAACGTAGTCAACGTTCATTAAATCTATATCTGCACCGAACTTCTCGTTAACTTCTTTTTTTATTAAAATATCCATTTTAGATATTTCAGCTTCTACCTCGTCTTTGTATTGAGCTTCAAAATTAGCTAGCTCTATCGGTACGACTGTTTCGGAAAGCTCGCTTATAACATTAGCAATAGCATTGTCTTCTCTTTCGTCTGAGAAAAACCATTCTAAAACTTCTTCAGCTCCTGGTAGTTTTAATATCTCAGGGTAGTACGCCTTGTCTTCAAGGTTAGGGTAAAGAATCTTCTGCCACCCTTTTATGTCGTCTTCAGTGTTCCATTCACCATCAGGACCTTGTGCTATTTTTACAAAGTTTTTAAATTCTTCTTCTGTAGTAAAGGCTGTTTCTTCCCAATTAAGCAATAATTCACTTTCTTGCCTTATTGCGTCGCGTATTTTGTCATCTGTAACCGCTATATCTCTTGGTCCGCCACCAATCATATTAGACCACAATTCTTCTGCTACGTCGTGTCTCTTGGATAGTTCTTGTAATATATGATAACGCTTTTTTAACTGTTGTTGGCTTAAGTTAGACTCAATTGTAATCCCGTTTTCATTCACTATACCATATTGCCACGGGGGCGAACCTACGCTTTGGTAACCTGGGCGATCTTCCCATGATTTAAATTTTACATAATCACCAATTTGCGTGCCCTCCATATTCCACCTTGTGCCATCTGTATTTCTCGTGCCATGATTTGGATGCTGGTAGTTAACTGGCGTTATTCTTTGTTGAAATCTATGGTAACTTTCGTTTCCTTTTGCAAGGCTATTCCAAAACCCTTTGTTATTACGCATATACTCTTTTGTGGTAGTAAAGAGTTGGTTATTACGCATTTTTAAGTAATCGCTTTCATTTATGTCTGGATTGATGAATTTAATATACTTCTCATGCTGTGTTTCAACTGTTAAGCCTCCTCGTAACATCAAAGGGAATTCATCAGTAGCAACGAGTTCTCCATTTGAATTATATTTTTCCATTTTTAAATTATCTCCAGAACCAGTAGGCTCAAATTTAAAAGTATGTCCATTTATAACCCTGTCACCATGACTTCTATTAAGCATAAAAGCGACATACGCTTCTAGGTCCCAGAACGTTTCGTTTTGTCCATCTATCTTGACAGTAACCTTTTTAAATCCAAGGTTACCTTCTTGTTGCTCTTCTCCTCTACCGCCTGGTCCTAATAAAATGTTTTGAAAACCTGAAAAACTAACAACGCCTTCACCACTAACTAAATTCTCAGTTTGTTTGTTCTCGCGGTTAAGATTCTTTAATTTTTTACTATTTGATACCACTAGGTTTGACTTCGGGGTTATTAAGAGCGGATTTATAGGCTCTTCTTTTTCTTGTGGCGAACTTTGTGTCAGTAAATTATTTAAATATTTTATTTTATTTTTTTTGCCAGGTTCTATATATTTTTTATTGTCTAAATTAGGGCTCCCTGGAGGCACTATTTCGTACCATCCTTTTTCGTCTTTACCAAAATTACCAAACCAGTTCTCACCGTCGGCCACTAGGTCTTTAGCGTCGCCTTTTTTCACTTCAATCGGCTGAGTTGTGTATGTTGGAATTTCTTGTTTTAAAGGAGATTTGATTTTAATCATATTTTATTTATATAAATTTAATAGTTCTTTAAGCCAAGTTTGTATATCTTCTTCAATATTAGGATCGTTTTTTATCAAATCTTGGGCTAATATCATAATTTCTTCGTTAGGAAGATTTAGTTCCTCCTCGCTGAGTATTGGATTTATATACCATGATATAAAATTTCTTGTTTCGCCTTTGAATTCAAACTCCATATCAAACATAAAAGAATTTTTCATATTCTCGCCACTAGTTTTACCGTCTCCGTAGTTCAATAAATTATTTACTTTGTTAATTGTGTTTTCAAACTCGGCATTAAAATTGTCTATATTTTGAGCCGTGTTATCTTTGTACTTTTTAACGTTAGCAGACGTACCAAAACCACTTAATATATCAACTATCTGCTGACCATCACCAGATTCAGCCACGTTTAAAAAGTTTTCCATTTCAGCAGTTGATATCCACTCGCCATAAGGACCCATTACCATTGTATTAAAGTCCTGATCGAACAACATATTCATATTAAAGGTTTTCAACTCCTCACCAGTTTGCACTCCTTCGTCGTTATAAACAGGATTGTATACATTAAACTCTTCGTCAAAATCTCCATTAGCATAAGAAAGAATCCAGTGTTTTACAACAGGATCTATAGATTTAGAAAGACCTGGCCCTTGTTGTGGGTCTAACAAATTACCCATTTTTATTTGTAGCTCTTCTAGTTTTTTAGTTCCTTTATTAAGTTTCTCCATACTACTTACTTTAGTTTCGTATGAAAAATTGTCACTATCTAAATACCATTTTAAATGATCGGCCCATGGCTCTATATTAGTTGTAATTCCTCTTTTTAAGTCCTCTATTTTAGATTTTTTTTGTTTAACTTGTTTTGTTTTGCTCGCCAAAGCGGTAGCTATAGATGTTAACCCCTGTATGTATCCAGAGTAATCTATTTTTGTAGGAGCGTATCTTTGTCCCGCTGCTTGTATTATTGTTTGATTTGCTGCCATATTATTTTATTTATTATTAACCTCCAAAACTCACCTTACCAGCATCAGTTACGTTAACCCCGCCAATAACCGCTCCCGCAACATTACCAACTGCACCAGCTATTTGACCATACATTTGTTGTCTCTGCGCTATAGCTCCTTGTGTTCCAGATATTTTTTGCCCAGCAATACCTATTAATGTTGTCATTTTATCTAGTTCAAATTGTCTAGCACCTTCCATATTAGCTAATTGTATTTGTCTTTGTTGTTGGTTTATTTTAGACTGCTCTTGCATTTGCATTCTTCTGTTTTCTTGTAATTGCTGTCCTATTGTTAAACGCGTTTGCTTCGCTTGTTCCGCCGCTTGATTACTTAGCGACTGCGCTAATCCAGCTACGCCAGATGAACCAGCTACACCTCTTAATCCAGACATAATATTAGCTTGTTGTTGTGCAAATTGCTGTCTAGCGTAATCAGCTGCTTCTGTATCGACTGTTATGTCTTCAAAAATATTTTCTTGCTTTAAAGCATCCGCGTCTAAGGGTTGAAATTGAGATTTTTCATAATCTTCTATTTTCTTATCAAATTCTTTTTTATATCGGTCTAATTCAGCTTGGTTAGCTCTATCTTTTCTTCTAGCTCCTTTAATTGCTTTACCAGCTTTATTAGCCGCCCATAAACCACCAATTATAGCTGGTGCTACCCACCAAGCCTTTAAAGGACTTTTTTTATTTTCTGACATATAATTATATTTTTATGTATTTATAGTTACAGTTTTTGTGTTTTATTTACTACTTATCATTATTTCAGAGCCTAATGAAAACAACTCTGCCTTATCTGTTGAATTGTTATTTAATTTAACTTCTGCAAAATAACCGTTTAAACTAGCGTTATTTGCTATTTTGTTTTTAGAAAACATTATAAAAGCTTCTTTTGGCGGAACGTTAGAAGGCGCTTCAATTTTTATATAATTAGTACCTATAGTGTCTATTTTGCCAATTACCTTAATACTATCAGTAAAACTAGTTATAGACATGTTAGACTC
>Ga0209232_1001945_pt1 | contig 10682 bp, 18 predicted proteins | sample ETNvirenome_2_60_FD_184066 | JGI IMG/M metagenome (GOLD analysis project Ga0209232, IMG submission 184066) | Marine viral communities from the Pacific Ocean - ETNP_2_60 (SPAdes) (version 2) | ecosystem: Environmental > Aquatic > Marine > Oceanic | place: Pacific Ocean | collected 2013-06-22
CCGAACAGTTCTACTATGGCACAGAGAGTGGTACAGTATCAAGCTGTACTACAGATGGCTGCTCAGTCACCTCAGATATACGACTTACCACAGTTACACAGACAGATGATAGAAGTGTTAGGGGTAAAGAACGCTGAGAAGCTTGTGCCGACTAAAGATGATATCAAGCCTTCAGATCCTGTTAGTGAGAATATGGCAGCTCTACTAGGTAAACCGATGAAAGCATTCATCTATCAAGACCATGAAGCTCATATCGCTACTCATATGGCGTTTATGCAGGATCCAATGATTGCCCAGATGATAGGGCAGAACCCACAGGCTAAGAGAATTATGGGTGGATTACAGGCACACATAGCAGAACATCTAGGATTTAAATATAGAAAAGATATCGAGCAACGTGTAGGCGCACCACTTCCTGCACCTGATTCAGAGCTGTCTGAAGAGATTGAAGTTAATTTGGCTAGAGTTGTTGCAGAAGCAGGTAAACAGCTTACACAGGCTAATATGAAACAAGCTGCTCAACAGCAAGCTATGGCTAAAGCGAAAGACCCCGTGATGCAGATGCAACAGGCAGAAATGCAGATCAAGCAGTCTGAAGTACAGAGAAAAGCTCAAAAGGATGCAGCAGATGCAGCTTTAGATAGAGAGAAGCTTAATCTTGAGAAAACTAAAGTCCAGATAGACGCTCAAGAAAAAGGAGTCAGGCTACAGGCAGATAAAGTTAAGGAAGATAATAAATTAGATTTAGAACTATTCAAAACAACTAGGAAACAGTAATGGCTAAAACCGTCTTTGACGTGCTTAAAGAAAAAATCGAAAGTGACAAAAAACAGGCAACCGAATTTCTTGTATCCGCTGGGGCAAAAGACTTTTCCCAGTACAAGGAAGTGACTGGTCTTATACGAGGTCTAGAGGCTAGTTTATCATACATGGAAGACCTTTCGCGCAACTATATGGAAGATGAAGATGAATAAAGCAATAAAATTAAAAATAGAAGAAGACGAGAATATAGATATACAGGATGCTTCAGATGAAGATATTGAAGCTCAACTTCCAAAGCCTGTCGGGTATAAAATATTAGTGGCTCTACCTGAAGTTGAAAAAACTTACCAGAATACCAACGTTTTGAAGACTGATACTGAAATCCACCATGACTATGTGTTGTCTATTATAGGACTTGTAGTTGATGTGGGAGAACAGGCGTATCAGGACAAAGAACGTTTTGGTGCAGAACCTTGGTGTAAAACTGGCGATTACGTAATGTTTCGCGCTAATAGTGGCACAAGGTTTAAAGTTGGTGGAATTGAATATCGTTTAATGAATGATGATTCAGTAGAAGCCGTGGTCAATGATCCTCGCGGTGTGGCGAGAGCAATATAGGAAATAAATTATGGCATTTGAGAAAGTGAATTATGATTTTCCTCACGAGGGAAACAAAAAACCTCAGATAGATATAGAAGATTCTGGGGCTATTGAGATAGATTTATCTAGTAAAGGTAAAGCTGAAGAGAAAAAAGTAGAACCTGAAGCACCTGAAAAGTTAGAGATTGAGGTCGTTGACGATACTCCAAAGGCTGACAGGAACCGTAAAGCTTCTGAACCTCCTGAAGATGTGACAGATGATGAGCTTGCAGATTATTCTGAAAAAGTCCGTAAGCGTATTCAACATTTTAGCAAGGGCTACCACGATGAAAGACGTGCTAAAGAGGCAGCTTTCAGAGAGAAGCAAGAGCTTGAAAGTTTAGCAAAAACTCTTGTTGAAGAGAATAAGAAACTAAAAGGTAATGTTAGTAAGAATCAAGAAGCATTACTAGAGCAAGCTAAGAAGAGCGCATCATCTGAGTTAGAAAACGCTCAAAAAGCGTATAAAACTGCCTATGAAGCTGGTGACTCAGACGCTGTAGTGAAAGCACAACAGGACTTAACAAAAGCAGAGATTAAGACAGATAAACTACAAAACTTTAAACTGCCTACTTTACAACAAACAGAAACTCCTGTACAACCAGAAACTAAAGGTAGTGTTCCTAATACACAGGCTCAACAGCAAGTCGATGAAAAAGCCGTAGCATGGTCTCAAAAAAATCCATGGTTTGGCACAGACGATGAAATGACGAGTCTCGCTTTAGGACTACATAATAAGTTAGCGAAGCAGGGGATAAACCTGCAGAGTGATGAATACTACGAGGCAATAGATACTCGTATGCGCCAACTCTTCCCCGATCAATTTGACGGTGGAGAGGAAAGAACCGAGGCCGAACAGCCTAAGCAAAAGCCAAATGTGGTCGCACCCGCAACGCGGAGCCTATCCCCTAAAAAGGTTAAATTATCTAAGACACAGGTGGTAATAGCTAAAAGGTTGGGAGTCCCCCTAGAATTATACGCCCAAAAGGTTGCAGAAGAATTGAGGAAAGAAAATGGCTGAAAACAGAATAGATCGTGAACTTACTACTCGTGACAAAACAAGTAGAAAAAAAGGTTGGCAGCGTCCAGAGGTTTTACCTTCGCCAAACCCAGAAGACGGCTATGTATATCGTTGGATACGAACTAGTATGCAAGGACAAGTTGATGCCCCTAATGTTTCCTCAAAATTACGTGAGGGTTGGGAGCCTGTAAAGGCTGCAGATCACCCAGAGATAACGATGGTTGCTGTAGAGAATGATAGATTTGCAGATAATATTGTTATTGGTGGTTTGATGCTTTGTAAAGCTCCACAAGAGATGGTTGATGAACGTACTGCTCATTATCAGCAGCAAACGAAAAATCAAATCCATTCTGTTGATAATAACCTCATGCGTGAGAACGACCCTAGAATGCCGTTATTTAATGAACGGAAGTCTAAGGTTACTTTTGGAAAAGGTAGTTAATTTTAATATAGGATAATTTAGGAGACTAATTATGGCTTATCCAACTATATCTGCCCCCTATGGGCTTGTACCTGTTGGTTTAATTGGTGGACGGTCTTATGCAGGTTCTACTCGCCAAATGAGAATAGCTAGTAACTACGGTACAGCTATCGGCAAAGGTGATTTAGTAAAACGTGTAAATGACGGCACTATTGAACGTGACGGAAGTACAACAGCTTTACCAGCTACTGGCACACTAGGTGTCTTCATGGGTTGCCAATATACTGACCCAAATACTAGCCAATTAACATTTAACAATCAATATCCTGGTAGCATTGTTGCTAGTGACATTGATGCGTTCATTGTTGATGATCCTGATATTGTGTTAAAAGCAGCACTTTGTTCTTCAGGCACAACTATGGCTACAGTAGGGCGAACAGCTATTGGCAATAAAATTTCAATAATCAGCAACACATTAAATACTTTAAATGGTAGTTCTAAATTGGCTCTTACGTCTGGGTCGATTGCAACAACGTCAACATTACCATTTCAAATTATTGATGTAGTTGAAGATACAAAGACGGGTAGCGACGCTTTTCAAGAAGTTCTTGTTATATATAGCGCACATGAAGACAATGGCAGTAACGTGTCTATTGGCGGTCATGCTTATCGTAACCCTGTCGGCTTGTAGGAGGTATAGACAATGGCAATATCCCGCGCACAACTTCTTAAAGAACTACTTCCTGGCTTGAATGCTTTATTTGGGTTAGAGTACGCTAAATACGGTGAAGAGCATTTGGAAGTATATGAGTCCGAATCTTCTGATCGTTCTTTTGAGGAAGAAACCAAGCTGAGTGGCTTTTCTGCAGCTCCTGTTAAAGACGAAGGTTCTGCCATCGAATTTGACAATGCACAGGAAGCATTCACAGCTCGTTATAACCACGAAACCGTTGCAATGGGTTTTTCAATTACTGAAGAAGCTATTGAGGATAACTTGTATGATTCTTTATCTGCACGTTATACTAAGGCATTGGCTCGTGCTATGGCGTACACAAAACAAGTTAAGGCAGCTTCTATATTGAATAATGCCTTTGACTCAGGTACTACTTATGGAGATGGAGTGGAACTCTGTTCTACTGCACACCCTCTAGTTTCAGGTGGTACTAACTCAAACGAACCAGCAACAGCAGCTGATCTTAATGAGACTTCTCTAGAAGCTGCTATTATTCAAATCGCAGGTTGGACCGATGAAAGAGGACTTCTAATTGCAGCAAGACCTCGTAAGTTGGTTATTCCACCGAATCTACAGTTTGTGGCAACTAGATTGCTAGAGACAGAAGGTCGTGTTGGAACAGCAGACAACGATCTAAACGCGATCAGGAATAATGGTTCTATTCCAGAAGGCTATACTATTAATCACTATCTAACAGATACTGATGCGTTTTTCTTGATGACAGACGTGCCTAATGGTCTAAAGCACTTTACCCGTACACCAATGTCAACATCTATGGATGCTGATTTTGACACAGGTAATTCAAGATACAAAGCTAGAGAGAGATACTCTTTCGGTGTATCTGATCCACTAGGGATCTTTGGTTCCCCAGGGGCCTAAAAGTTTTAAGGGGTGACTTGCGGGTTACCCCTTTTTACTTTATACTACAAATACCTTGACAGTTGCATGGTGTGACTGACAGTTGCCAAGACAAGGAGATTTGACATGGCTAATACAACTTTTAACGGATCCGTTCGTTCCGAAAGCGGATTTAAGCAAGTTACTAAGAGCAGTACTCTTGGTACTTTTACTGACAACTTTGTTATTAATTCTAGCGGTAATATTTACAATACTGCTGGTGGACACGTTCAATACGCAGCTGCTACAGGATATGGCCCTGCTGATTTGATTGTAGGAAAAGGCGGGAGTCAATACGGCACTGTCAATCCTTACGCAGAAAGTTCCACACAATTATTTCCATTAGGTGCTGAATTACACTACGGTAATAATATTTTTAGATATGGTCAAATGGGATCAGGCGCGGTTACAGCAGGGAAACTTGTTCAACATGCAGCAGTTATTGCAAACCACACTAATATGACAGGAACAGCAGGAGTTGCAGCGGGAGAAACAGCTATTTCTGTTGAAACATCTGGTGATACAGATATGACTTTAAATCAGTACGCAGATGGATACCTATGGGTAAATGATGCTGCTGGCGAAGGTCAGACTATGAGAGTCAAGTCAAACCCTGCTCACGATCACTCTGCCGATCCTAGTGTTGTCATCACAACATATGATCCGTTAGCAACGGCAATAACAACAAGTTCTGAGCTTTCGCTTATTGCTAATCCATACACAGGTTTGATCGTTGCTCCTGCAACAGAGACAGGCACTGTAATGGGTGCAACAGTTATTGACATGACGGCTAGTTACTATGGTTGGTTTACTGTATCTGGCCCACAAGCACTTCTTAGCGTTGGTACAGTAGTTGTTGGTAACATCTGTGTTCGTTCAGGCGGTACAGCAGGTGGAGTTGCTCCTGCAACAGACAACCTCCTTACTGAAATCGGTGAAGTTATGGCTGCAAGGGCAGACACTGAATACTCTTTAGTGTACATGAACTTGCAATAATTTATCAGGGGGGATTTGTTCCCCCCTCCCACTATAGGAGATTAGTATGGGACTTTCAGACGTTAAGGTTCTTACAATAAGTGATGAGAACGCATCAGACGATGACCGTTTAGTTACAGCAGCAAGACCTAACACTTCTGCAACAATGGCTAATACCACTTTTGCTGGAGGAGCTGCTAGGAATGTTATTGTAACTACTACAGGAACTGGCGATAACGCTAAAACTTGCACGATTACAGGCACTGATGTTTTTGGTAGTGCTATGACAGAAGTTATAACATCTACAAGTTCAGCTGAGGCCGTGGCAGGAACTAAATTATTTTTGTCTGTTACAGCAGTAGAGTGTTCTGCACAGTATGCTGCTAACATAAAAGTAGGTTCAGGAACACTTTGCGCCCAAGCTGCAGAGGGTAGTAATAGAGTTAGATTAAAAGGTATGTCAATTACATCTGGTGGAACAGCAGGAGATGTAGAGTTTGTAGATGGTACACCTGAATCAGGCACAACTTTATTTAAATCTAGAACTATAGGTACTGCTAACACTGTTATAGATAGAACGATACCTTCAGAGGGTGTTTTGTTTGCTAGTGGTTTAGTGATTAAATACACACTAGATACCACTGACATGACGACAATCTTTTATGCGTAACGATTACAAAAAAGGCGGGAAAGTTCGTAAAGACACAGGCATGAAAGGCATGTCTATTAGTAGTGGTGATAAACGCCCTACTAAGTCTGGTGCGGGCATGACTGCTAAAGGTGTAGCTAAATATAGAAGAAACAATCCTGGGTCAAAACTTCAAACTGCTGTGACTGAGAAGAAGCCCACAGGTAAGAGAGCATCTAGAAGAAAGTCATACTGCGCTCGTTCAGCAGGGCAGATGAAAAAATTTCCAAAAGCTGCAAAAGATCCTAACAGCCGTTTACGGCAAGCAAGAAAAAGATGGAGATGTTAATGACAATATCTCGCGCACAAATGGGAAAACAGATACAAAACCCACCTAATAAATTATCAAAACTCTCACAGAAGAGGAAGAAGGTGGCAAATAAAGGGAGAAAAAAGAAGGATGGCATACCTACAAAGTAATATACCGTATTTTAAAGCATGGGTGAGAAGAGAGTATACTTGTAATTTTGAAAGATATCATGGAGAATTTTTACACGCTATGGTAGTAGCAGTAACATCAATGCCCAAGAGAACACTTAGTTTTCAGGTTATATTCACAGGCTGTGAGTCGGATGATACCGAGGATTCTAATGTGCATGGGGGAGCTATGTGGGCTAGATTACCACTAACAGCTCTTGTTGCAGACGTTAGTTATGAAGAGTGGCCTACAGAGTTACCTCCTTATGCAGCACAACCTTGGGATTGTATGTCACACGATCATACTGTTTATCAAATAGAAAGAGCAACTCCTGCTCCTTGGATAGCAAAAGTAGATGGGGAGTTCTTTCCTGCTAAATATTATTTTACTGTCGATTATACTAACAGCGAAGTAGCTGATGATCCTGCACAACATAAACAAAGTCATGTACTTGAGTTATTGAATGCAGGAGAGTATACTGGTAATATTGTTGCTCTACCCAACAATAGAGTTCGGGTCACTCACCCTGCGTGGTTTGAAACAGGTCAAGGCGCACCAGATTTTAAACCAAATCAAAATATTTATAATTCAAAAGAAGATGTAGGTTATGTATGGGATACTAGCCGAGTTTTTAACAACCTGTATAAGGAGTCTGACGATGATGAAGAAAAAAGGGTATAAAGCTGGTGGCATGAAGAAGAAGGGTTATGCCAAAGGCAAAACGGTTAAACCTGATTTTTTAGATATTGATAACGATGGTGATACAACTGAGTCAATGAAAGCAGCTTCAGGTAAAAAAGCTGGTGGTATGATGAAGAAAAAAGGTTATGCCAAAGGTAAGATGGTCAAAGGTGCTGCTAACGGTGGTATGATGAAGAAAAAAGGTATGGCTGCAGGTGGTAAAGCTAAAGGTATGGCTAAGGGCGGTAAGTCCAAAGTGCGTGGCGCAGGTATAGCTAAAAAAGGTGTAAGACCAGCAAAGATGAGGTAATCATGCGTAACTACTATAAAAGTGGAGGTAAGATTTGTCCCTCTGGTAAAGCATGGGCAAAACGAACCTTTGATACATACCCTAGCGCGTATGCTAATATGGCTGCTTCTAAGTACTGTAAGGATCCTAATTACGCCAAAGGCAGTAAGAAGAAGAAAAAATAATGGGTGAGCTTAAAGATTGGGTTAAACAAGATTGGGTTCGTATCGGCACAGACGGTAAGATAAAAGGTAAGTGCGGTACGTCTAAGGATAAAAAGAATCCAGATCGTTGTTTACCAAGGAGTAAAGCGAATAGTTTGAGCCAATCGCAAAGAGCTACCACAGCTAGAAAGAAGAAGAAAGAAGGCGCAAAAGGTAAAACGGTGGTAAAAAATACAAAACCTGCTACAGTAAAATTACGTCAAGGTGGTTTGGCTAGGAGAAAACGATGACTGATAGAGAGAAAGAATTAAGAGAAGAGTATTTTGAAGGTCCAGCTTCTGATAGTATGAGCCTACAACAGTTTTTTCTATCAAAAGGTTTTAATCCTAAAGAAGAGAATAAGTACGCAGGTGGTGGATTAGCTAGAAGAAAACGATCCATAGCTAGAGGTTGTGGGGCGGTTATGGAAAAAAGAAGAAAGAAAACTTTATATACTTAGGAGATGACTATGACAGGTTTAAAGATGATTCAGGTAGGTACAGATGTACATGACAATCCTGTTTATAATGTAGTAAAAGAAGACGGCAAATTAGCCACTACTACTATTATGACTGAAGCAGAAGCCCAGGCTATGATATCTGGAGAAGACAAAGTAGTAGAAGCAGTTGTAGAAGAGGTAGAAGAAGACCTATCTCACATACCTGACTACAAGGGTATGAGTAAGAAAAAATTAGAAGCAACTATGAGGACTTACGGCATAGAACTTGACAGAAGAAAAAGTAGATCTGCTTTATTAGAAGAAGTAGAAATGTTTTTTAGTGGTTATTTTACTTAGAGGTTATTTAACTTATGGCTACCACAGGTACTACAGCATTTGACATAGACTTCACAGAGATCGCTGAAGAAGCGTGGGAACGTGCAGGACGTGAGATGCGTTCAGGTTATGATTTACGTACTGCTCGTAGGTCTATGAATCTCTTAACGATTGAATGGCAGAATCGTGGACTTAATTTATGGACAATAGATCAACAGACAGTATCTATCACATCAGGGACTTCTCAATATACTTTAGCAGCAGATACTATTGACGTGTTAGACCAAGTTATAAGAGAGAACGCTGGAAACACTTCTACTCAAGCTGACCTCACCATAAGTCGTATTGGTGTGAGTACGTACGCTACTATCCCTAACAAGTTAACACAGGGTAGACCTATTCAAGTTTGGATAGAAAGACTACGTGCTGCACCTAGAATTAACTTATGGCCTGTGCCTAACGCAAGTTATACTTTTGTATATTGGAGAGCTAGAAGGATAGAAGACGCTGGCAATGGTGTAGAAACAGCAGATATGAACTTTAGGTTTTTACCTTGTTTAGTCGCAGGACTAGCTTACTACATTGCTATGAAAACACCTGAGTTAGCTGACCGCATAACCATGTTAAAAACAGTCTATGATGAACAGTATGCTTTAGCTGCTGGAGAAGATAGAGATAAAACGTCTGAACATTTTGTACCAAGAGTAGGAAGGATATAGTATGAGTGAGAAAAAAAAGAAAACGTTAGATCCTGAAACTAGCAAAGCAAGGAGAAGACAAGCAAAAGAAGTTCTTAGGGGGAACATACCGAAAGAATTGACTCAAGCAGGTGTGAAATCACCCACAGTAGACGAGAGTGCTGCTACCTTTAGTAAATTTACTAATAGGCAAGGAATGCCTTCAGATTATGGTTTGGCTGTAGGACGGGCTATGAATATAGGTGACCAGTACGATACATTAAACAAAAAACGCGCAATGGAAAAAGAAGCTGCTTTAAGTATGAAAAAAGGTGGTAAAGTTCGTGGAGCAGGTATAGCCCAAAAAGGTATAAAGAAATGTAAAATGGTGAAAGCTAAATGACAAACAAGTTTGCATCTACAAAAAGAGCAATAGCAGAATGTGATGTTTGTGGGTTTCAGTTTAAACTACGTGAGTTGAGAAGCAAGGTCGTTAGAGGTAGAGATACTAACATCTTAGCCTGTCCTGAGTGTTTTGATGGTGACCATCCACAAAATAAACAAGGTATGTTCCCTGTAGAAGACCCACAGGCTATTAGGAATCCAAGACCTCCTGCTCACCTTGAGAGTAGTAGGAACGTGCAGTGGGGGTGGAACCCTGTAGGAGATGCGGTTAATAATTTTAATTTAAGTCCTAATAATTTGTCTGCTACAGGAGCAGTCGGAGAAGTAACTGTAACAACGAGCTAGATTATGAATTACACATCTTTAAAAACTAACATTCAAGATATATGTGAAACATCTTTTTCAGATGACCAGTTAGCGTTATTTACTCAACAAGCAGAACAAAGAATCTACAATACGGTACATATTCCTGCAATGCGTAACGTAGATAGTGGACCTCTTACAGCTACAAACAAATTATATACCACACCAGATGGATATCTTTTTACTTACAGTTTAGCAGTAATAAGTAGTAGCACCACTAACTACTTGTTAAATAAGGATGTTAATTTTTTACGTGACGCTTACCCTGTAAATACTAGTGCAAAGTATGGACTACCTAAGTTCTATGCCTACCACAGCACTTCAGGATCTAAAATAAAATTGATGCTTGCGCCTACTCCAGACCAAAACTATGAGATAGAACACATATATGCTAAGTATCCAACGTCTATAGTAACAGCAGGTGGTACTTATTTAGGAGATAATTTTGATTCTGCGTTGTTAAATGCTGCTTTGGTAGAAGCTGCTAGGTTCCAAAAAAGTGAGCCTGATATTATACAGAATTATGATAAGATGTTTCTAGAGTATATTACACTATTGAAGAACACAACGGATGGTAAGTTAACTCAAGATTATTACCGTTCGGGGCAACCGAGGACAGATGTGAGGTAAGATGGCGTTTTCTGGTAATTTTATGTGTACATCGTTTAAAGTGGCTTTATTAAATGGAGAGATGGATTTTAGTAGTGATACTTCTCAGACATTTAAAATTGCTTT
>Ga0209232_1001947_pt1 | contig 10678 bp, 18 predicted proteins | sample ETNvirenome_2_60_FD_184066 | JGI IMG/M metagenome (GOLD analysis project Ga0209232, IMG submission 184066) | Marine viral communities from the Pacific Ocean - ETNP_2_60 (SPAdes) (version 2) | ecosystem: Environmental > Aquatic > Marine > Oceanic | place: Pacific Ocean | collected 2013-06-22
ATCGATAAAAACATAATTTTCTCCTGCAATAAAAAGTTTTCTAATTTCATTGTTATATTCTCTAACTAATTCAGAGGCTTGGTTCTCCTCTAAAGGTCTTGGTAATTGTTGTAGGTCTGAACCATAACGTCCACTAACTGTCTTGTGTTGTTGAAAAGATGGGTAAAATATTCCATTCTCTTGATTGTCTAATATCCTATCTATATAAGTTCCCTTTATTTTGTTTAACTTATTGTAGTCTCTTAGTAGTGAAGCCCATTCGTATTTACTTGCCATAACATCTAGAAACTTATCATCTACTTGTGGGTTTCCCTTATCTGTTTTTGATATTGGTTCTTCCCCTAAGGTCTCAAAGAATAACTTCTTTAGATGATGCTTCGAGGACAAGTTAAACATGTAACCGTCTATCATTCTTAGTTGTACTTCTCTAATAACATCACTCGGTAGGTAATCACCATGTAATAAAAAACTCTTATAAATAGAGTCCTCAAGGGACTCCAGAGCCTTCCCTGCTAAAGAAAAGGCTCCAGAGCCGGTTTGAGGTAGAGACAGATTCGCATACTTGCATAGGGCTTGTGCGAACGGACCTGTCTTGCGTGGTGTGAAATTCTTCCAAAGATACCAAGGCTCAAATACTTTCTCTAATAAGGGGGAAATCAGAGATTGTATCTCGTCCTCTAACTCAGCTATATCCTTTTGGATACTAACCTGTAATTGCTTTAGGTTCTTGACATCTACTGGAATACCTTTCAACTCCATTGGTATAGTTACGGTTTTATATAATGGCATAACTTCGTCCTCGAAAAAAAACTTTTGTAGTTTCTTATCCATTTTAGTTACGAAGTTAAACGCTAATCTAAAAGTTAAATGGCAATCCTGAATACAGTATTTTCCCATTATGTCTTTATCTGCTTTATAGTATTGTGTTTTTGTTCCACCATTAACTTTGATGGACTCGAATAAATCTTTCTGTTCTTTCTTCTCTTGGTCTCCATAGATTTTAACACCTACTTCTTTCAAGCCAAATGGAAACCATTCGTCTGTAGTGTGTTTTCCTAACATTGCATCGATGTAAATGTTATCAATTAAGTCTATATCAAAGAAGTGATAAGTAAATCTCATATCAAAAGAACCATTCCAAGTTATAAGTTTTCTGTTTTTTAATAACCTTAGTATTACTAGACATTCTTCTCTTGATAGGGCTTCCTTTAGTTTTCCATCCTCATAGTATTGATGACAAAAGTAAAAGCCCTTGAGACCATTAGAAATACCAAATCCAATAATCTCATCTTTACGAACATTAAGACCTGTAGTCTCAATATCGTAAGCCCATTCTTTAGTTTCACCATTAAGCATCTTAATAGCTCTTTGGTATTCTTTGTGGTTTGCATCTGTAATTACACTCATAGAACCCTCCAAAGGTTTGAGGTATAAAAAGGGGAGACGTTATTGCCTCCCCAAGTATTTATTCTGGTTTGTCAACTAGAACTTTAAAATTATGAGCCAGCCGACCCTCCATCTTTCCGTTCTCAATTTTCTTCTTTCCCTCGTAGGTAATTTGTACGAAGTCTCCTGCGTTAATCCTTTCCATTTGATAACCTAGATTACCTGCTCCATTCAAGATAATAGTTTTACCTTTATCTCCACTAAACTTATAATCCGATTTGTTGTTGTCAAAAGCATTGGGAAGTGATTCTACGAATGTAGCCTCTACTATCACTCCTGGTTTTTCTAACTTAGATGGTCTAATAAATTCAATGTTTCCGGCATCTATAGGCGATACGAAATTTCTTTTTTTTGCTGACATGTTAATCCTCCATTTCCGGCATGATTCCCGTGAGAGAGTCATAAATTAGTTGTAAGTCTTCTTGACTCAGTTTGTTGTGAGTCATCTTGAATTTTAGTTCGTTGACCTCTGATTCTAAAATCTCAAGTTGTTTATCTAATAGCTTAATTATTTTAGATTGTAAAGCGTCCTCTGGAGAGGTTTCTAAAACCTTAAAAGCCATTTTCTTAAATTTTTTTTCTTCGTCTTTTTCTTTACTCATTTTCTATATCCTTTAGTTCACTTTCTGCTTTTTCTATTAGTTTGTCAAGTATTTTTGAACTATTGTACAAATTATACTCTGAGTCGTCTTGTTTCAATAACTTATAGATGCCTAGTATTGATTGTAATTCCTCTTTTCGTTCAGACATTTTATACCTCCAATAAAAATCGTCTAACACCTATACTTCCAAAATTTCATAATCTGTAATTGGTTTTATTTCTTTTTCATTATCCCATTTACCAGATTCTATACAACTTTTGTAAATTTTTACAGCATCTAGTACTTTTTTCCTACCTTTACCCAAGGTCAGGTCTGACATTTTATAAACCTCACAAGTTATAGTTCTCTTTCCTAGAACTATGAAGTAAAAGTCAAACGGTTTGCCATACTTTCTTGAAAACATATCAACATATAGAGCTGCACTTAAATCATAACCATACTGCTCTACTGTAAACTTAAAAGTATCTAACTCTGGATCGGAAGCTGTAGTCTTAACATCGGCTATAAAACCTTTTTCTACATTAATAATATCAGCTCTGACCTTAAGTGGAACTCCTAGCATCTCGGAAAACAAAGAAAACTCCTTATCTGCTCCTTTTACTAGGTCCACTGCCTCTGGTCTTTTCTTATAAGCCTCTACCCAACTTTCAACTTTTGTTTTTTGTGGGGCAGATAATATGATTTTACCTGAGTCTTTATTTTCTTCTTCAAAGGCTTTCCACACTTTTCCTGCTTTTCTGTTACCATCAAAGAATACATATTCTTCAGGCACAAGATGAGGCTCAAGTATAAGAGAATGAGTATAATTACCTTCATCTAAAAATGCTCCCTTTAATGGTTCACGTTCTCCTAGGATTTTTTCCTTATAGAACTGGTTAGTGTCTTTTAATAACATTTTTAAATTAGATGAACTAAGATGCTTTTGCTCCGCATGGTAGTCATCATTGCTTAATGTTTTATAAATGCCCTTGTATTCCATACTTCCTCACTTAATGGGACATGCTCCAGTAGCACACTCAAAGCTTCCCTTTATATCCTCTTCGTTTACTTCACAATTTGTTATCGGTTTTACCGATTTTACCATAACTTCATAGTCTTGTCTAGTAATTTCTTCTAATGGAGCTTGATCAAATCCATGCTCTGAATGTAGTAAAAACGAGACTGTCTTTAAGTTGTTGTTATAGTTAGAGTTTAACCATTCTTTTATTCCATCTAGTTCTTCTTTTCTATAATAAATAGTTACGGAAACAGAATTATCAGACCATTCAGTTTGTAATTTCTTAACTAACTCTAATTGCTCCAAAGCCTTCATATCCTTGGAGACTACTGTATTCTCTGGAAACTTGCATGGAAATTCTACCACTACAGTATTGGTATCGTCTGAACCGTCAAAGTTTCTTTGAAACTCGACCTTATATCCATTTTGTTTACATACTTGTACTAAAGCACTATCCGAAGCCATACGAATTCGACGAATATGGTAATGACTATACCCTGGATGCGCCCCTGGGGTTACACCTGACAACAAGCTTAATGTGCCAGAGGGTTTAACTGTTGTTAATTTAATACTTGGTGGAAATCCTTTTTCTTTTGAGTAGTGGACATCAAACTCTCTCAGTTCTTTGTATGTTTCTTCTAACCAAGATTGTTGTTCTTCCGTAGCCATACAAAATCCTGTTATACCTATTCCCATTCTCATGTTCTTATGGACTATAGCTTCCGTTTCTTTTGAGTGACATGGTAAAGCTAATGAGTGTTTATTAATCCTGTATAAATAAATAGCTACTTCTATTAACTCTTCTTGAGACTCAATGTTTGGTAGATGAATTTCTGCTAAACAACATGTCTCAAACGGTGCAAGGCTTTGCTCAGCACATGGATTATATCCTGCAACGTCTGGGTCAGGATAGTTTGTATCTCCTGTACGTCCAATTTCTCTAGATAGTTTAAGGTTGATGAGACCATACGGTTCACCATTTCCATTATATCCTTCCCAAAACTGTTCGGGTAGAAGTGTGATATCGTTACATACAACGCTATTATTAGACATAGCCCTCCAATTAGGGATACCAAGGTCCCAACGCTTCGCTTCAAGGTATTGAATATCATCATAGTCCCCTATTGCTATTTGTGCACTTCTACGCACGTTACCTGCTACTACAATGTAGCCTATTATGTTCATAACATCAAGACAATCTATTGGTCTTGCTTTTTTTCCTGCTCTTGAGTTGAGTAGTTTACTAATTTCTCTAATTCCCCAACATAATTCTTCAGGTCCACTAGCAACTCCCCCAAAACCTTTGATTGGAGTGCCCTTACCTCTGACACAGATGGTTGAATAAGTAAATCCTTCCCCCGTGATAAAATGAGCTTCGAGAGTTTTTCTAAGGAGTTTGACCCAGCCCTCTCTTGAATCTGGTACAATAAAGTCTGCATCATTTGTATCTTTCCTAACAATTCTAACTTTTCTTTTAAGCTTAGGCAATTCATAAACGTATTCCCTTTGGATATTATATCCTACACCTGACCCTAACATTAAAGCATCCATAGCCCACGTAAAAGGTCTTATTGGTTCATTGACTACAGTAAAAGCACAATTCTGTAAAGACAATAACCCTAGTCGGTCAATAGTCTTAGTCCCTAACTGCCACATGAATCTACCTGCTACCGATCCCTTAAGACCTAACAGAATTTCTTTTAATCTCTTTTCTTCCTCTGGACTGAAACCAACCTTAAGTTGTTTATCACTAGCTTTTACTATACGGTCTACAGTGTTCTCAAACTCTTCCGTTTTAGAATTAGTATTATTTTCATTCAATCGTCTTGCATAAGTTCTTTTATAAGTTACATAACCCAACGGTCCCCACGGTGTTTTTACCATTCCAACGCTCCTGATATAATTGGTAACTCTTCCTTAAAAATCTCTTTAACTTGTCTCGCTATGTCCCTATGTTCTTTTTGTGTTTCAATTGCCGTTCTCAGTTCTAAGTAATGAATCCACGACCTTATGTTTCCTGTCATATAGATTTTGGTTTTTGAACTCATAGGTAATAAAAATCTAGCTTGCTCTTTTGCAATACCTTTGTCCAAAGCATCCAGGTATAAAGATGCAGTTAAGGATTGAACTCGGTTTTGAGCTACGTCAAACCAATGTCTGTCCTCAATACTCATATCATCAATTGAGTTTTGTCTATTCTTCTTATCTTGTCTCCTAGCTTCGTAGGTAACAAAGTCTGGAACTTCTGCATACCTTTGAGAAAACTCTTGAAATGTAAAGCTTCGGTGTCTCAAAATTTGAGCACTAATAGCTCTAGAAGTATTTATCTCTACAGTTAAATAAGCAGTCTCAAAAATAGACCAATGCTTGTGTTTAATACAATACTTCAAAAGCTTAGAAATACTAGGGTTGTCCTGTTGGTTTGAACTAACCCTAGCACAATAAGCTATCAAGTTTTCTGAGTCAGGTGTAATGCTTATAAGCTTTACTGGTTTTTCCAATTTCGGTACGTCATCATTATCTACAGAAAATCTTTTACCCAATTCTATCCCCTAGTCATGAAAGTTTGGTTTCTCATCCTCATCTATTCCTAGTATAGAGTCAACCTTTTCTTTTGTCAATCCTATTTCTGTGTTAACATAATCTAGTAAAGTATTTTTAGTTTCTATAGCAGAATCATATTGACTTCTAATACTTCCTTTGATTAAAGCCTGGTCTCTATACAGTTCTTTGAGTCGTCGATAATGCAATTTTAGCGCACCAATGCTACACTCTTGTTCTTTCTTGTAATAGATTAACCAGTTCTCATAATTGCTATTCACTTAATCCTCCAGTATTGCCCACCATGTTAATAATGTTAAGGTGGCTAGTAAAAATCGTAACACCCATACTTCCTCTGTGGAAGGAGGTGGGTTTGTTACTTCGGTATTTGCTATTGCTGCCAAATTTTGTATCTGCTCAAGAGCAGTTTGGCGGTAGTTTGCTAGTAACTGCATATCGTTCCCTTAATTTATTTCTATTCTTAAACATAATGTCCTCTGGTTTTACACCTAATTCGTTACATGCTGCAAAAACATAATATAGGACATCCCCTAGTTCTTCTTCTAACATATTTTGTGGAAATTGTCTACCGTCATTGTAAAATCTCCACTTCTTAAACTCGTCTAATAACTCACCTGCTTCCGATGATATTCCTATCAGGGCGTGTGCCAAATCATCTTTTTGAAAGTGGGCATATGGTCCGTTTGCTTTTTTCCAAGTTGACTTCATTGACTCCATAAATTCTTCATTATCCATTTTTCTCTCCAAAAAACTTTATTCTTCTTATTCTTTTTCCATTTATCTGAGGAAATGTTATCTTAAAAATACTTGAAAACCTTTCTTGTAGTCTTGTTAGTTCACTTCTAGACAAAGCTTTAAATTCTTTCTCTCTAAAAGCATCTTGTACTATAGACAAGTCTATAACCTGTCCTTTCTTCTCTACTGCATAATCCTCTAAAAACCATTCTTGAGCATCGGACAATGTAGATAACTTTATATCCTCAAGTCTTTGAGACCTGTGAACCTTAAGCATTTCTGCTTGGTCTACTTCGTAATGGTATAAGTATTTCGCAAACTCTTCTATGTTTTTTATATCACAAAGCTGTTCTATTTCTTTTACGTTAAACTTAGAATCGAGTCTGTTGTTAGTTAGTTCAACAACCGAAAATCTCCTATCGTTTTCTGGAATGTAAAGAGAGTCTAAATTATTTGAAGCTATGTAAATAGATGCGTGGTTATCATCTAGTTTAGCGTCTTTTCCTTTGCCCTCTATTTCTATCTTGTCATTAACTAAATCTTTAAACTTATTCATGTGATTAGTTTTTTTAATGTTTATCTCATCACAAAACACTAATCTTTTATTTCTTATTTGAGCATTGAAATCTTTTGATATTAATTTATTATCTGTTTTGGTAAAGTTACTTAAACCTACTAACCCTAGCATAATGTTTCCTAATACTCCTTTACCAATACCAGGAGCACCTATAGCAGCTAAGACACAAAAGTTTCTATTTTGAATTGCATTGGCTAACCATTTTATCATGTAGTTATATTCTGATTCTTTTTCATCGGACAAGTGAGCAAAAAATCTATGAAACAATTCTGGTATTTCATCTAGCCTCTCAACTTCTTTGTATTGACCAAACTCGTCCACCATCCAACTAGGAGGTTCGTAGGTATTGAAATAACTTATAAGGTCATCACCTTCATAGATTCTATGTTTCCTAAAAGGGTCATAGATGAATTTACATGGTCTTATAGTTAAGTCTTTTATTGCATCTTTATCTAAGAAATGTTTAAATTGTGCTCTCTCAATTGGTTCAATAGCTGGGTGAAATGGGTCATCTACATAAACCACTGTTCCTTTTTCTACCATGTTGGTAAATAGATTAGACCTCATGATCTTTTGAGCTAAGCGAAATTCAGCATCGGTTTTTTCCTCAACAATTTTATCTATAACCGTTTCTTTAGTTTCTGGAAACTTTTCTTTAAGTTTAATACTTATTTCATCTTTAGGTAAACCCGACCTCACTAGTTTTGTCATTTCATTCCTTATCTTTTGCATATGTTTCCTCAATGGTAAAGTATCTATGTGAACCTAGTGGATTTTTAAGATCATCATAATAACAAAAAGGCTTTGTCATTATACCTGCTACATACTTCTCAAGCTTCAAAGCCCTAACGACTGACTGCGCCCAATGAACCCCACCTTTTGACCATACGATAACATCTATACCACGAGAACCGTGTCTTTTCAACTCTTCTAAGTTACCTTTGTTTATCACCATATGGTTTAAATGTCCATCACAATTTATACAAACATTGTCACCTTTTAATTTTTCGTCCCACATTACAAGGGTATCATCAACGTCAAAGAATACCGTAGGTTTAGAAAATATTTTTGGTTTCTTTTCCCTTATGGTTTCCATTATGCTATCAGCCATTAATCTGACTCCTGAAATATTCTTATGATAATTCTTTTAACATTCTCTATTTTTGAATTGGAATAACCTATTTGGTTTAAGTATGGAAAAGTATGTTTATCTAAAATATCCACTAAAACTTTTCCATCTCTAGTTACTTCTCTCTTAGACCAATAAGCTATGTTTCTAAGTCTAGGGTAATTTCCCTCGCCTGCTCCCCATTCCTCTGGATACTTAATCCAATTTCTTAAACCCTTGGGACACAAAGCCCAAAACTGTTTTTCATTTTTTGCGAAGTTAGCAACATCAACAAAATTTGTTTCTGGGGCTTTAACCAAGGGACATTTTTCTAGTATCTTGTTTAGAGTAGCCATGGAACATTTCTTTCCCATAAACTCAATTCTTTGTAGATGACCGGACCTCATGTAATTTGGAAACCTTGTGAACCTTGAAGGGTTCTTGGTTGCTTCATCCAATACTCCTTCCTTAAGGCTAACTATTTTTCCGGCGTATTCGGCGTTTATCAGGGCGGCTAAGCGTTTCCATACTTGTTTGTACTGTTCTACCCCTTCCTGGGTGTGGGGAGCGCCTAGGTTGTCCTCAAGGCTTAATATGGCGTGATAACTTTTGTTACCACTAAAGACTATGGCAGTCCATGGGATACCAGACCTAAATAATAATTCTAGTTGATCATCTAGTGGTATCCCGTCAATCTCAAACATTAGATTTTTAAGACTGGTACAATTGATATCAGCTCTACGTGCTACATTAACCTCATACTTATCCTCATTATTATGCCAACCAAAATCTATTGAGGGGTGAATCGGGTTCACGGTATAAAGTGGAAACGCATATTTTGATGCATTTTCTACAATGTTTCCCATAAGTTCGGGTTTAGTTTGGAACCTATCACCTGCTACTATCCAATCGTTACCACTGAAAAGAGTCCAAAAGAATTTGTCTACACTTGTTTTTTCATGAAGCATTGTGAATTCCTATATAGTCTTTACATTGTTTTAAGAACTTATCTACAGCTTTTTTATCGTTTAGTAAATAGTTTTTTCCCGATGGGTGCGGTATTTTTAAATGGGGAATGTTTTCCTTAGTTAAAGCCTTAGACGCTTCATTCCCTAAAGCTATGACCACATCGAAGGAAGTCATTAATCTATCCTCATTAGTTTGTATAAACCTAGAATGATTAAACAAACAAATACTATTGATACTGAGGTTCATTCTGTAAATCCAGTCAAGCAAGGTCTTGTATGATCTTGTCCCTACGAATGCTACGTTCTTGTCGGTATTCTTTTTAGATGGTTTATCGCCTATAAAGTAAATCATTTTAGCCCCTTTGAGTACGTACCAACGTACCCGATTTTTTTCTATACTGTATAATACTATATAATATTATACTTATCAAGTATAAGTGTATTTTTTACTGGTACACTTGGTACAGCACCTTATAAATCACTTAGCCCCGACCTTATTAACTCTCTTTCTGCCGCCTCTCTAAAAAATTCGATGTCCTCTTGTGCCTTCTCAAGCTCTGTTTTTAAGCTTTGCATTAACATGTCCATAGTCTCCACTTTTTCCTCTAAAGCCTTGATTCTACGCTCTGATTCACTCATTTTTTACCCTTTGAAACGTCTTTTTTTATCATTATCTAGTCTCTCACCTACTGCTAATCGAGTCTCTCCACTCACGGTTTGATACTCAAAGCAGTCTCTTAATTGTCTAACCGGAGTAGTAACTACGTACCACCTTTCTACCCAACGTACCCGAAAACGCTTGAGGTAACTAAACAAAGTTCTTTGAGTTATGTTTAAAATCAGTCCAGTTTTTACTTTACTTCCACCTGTATGTAACAGGGTTTTAGCTACGCAATGCGCCTTAAAGTCATCAAGTGGTACAATGTCCTCAATGCTTTGTGGGTTCATTATCCGATCCTTCATCAATCCCTCCAGATAAAATTTTCGGTTTGTTAAGGCTATTAAGCCTATCATTTTCTTCTCTCAACTCTTTAATGGTGTCAATCATCTGCTCAAAAACCATATCCTCAAAGCCTGTTGCGCTCTCACTTTTTACTACGGCTTTTTTGTAACGCTCTAAAAAATAAACTAAAGTGTCTAAAATTTTGCTTTGTTGTCTAGTCATAACAATCCTTCCAATCTGTTGCTTCGATTCTACCATGATAGGCTTCCTCAAAAAGGTTATCCCCCCTTTCTTCTATCTCACGGTCCATAACTTTTGTCAATCTTTTCTGTACTCCAATATGAAACAATCCCTCATCCCATTGTAACTTTTCCTTATTCCAAGTAGCTATACTCTGAATTTTCCAATCGTCTTGAGCATAAAAGTCAACCATGACTGAAAAGTCTTTGCCTTCAAAAGTAAACCTAATTTCTTCATACTCAAAAGTTGGTTCTTCCATTTAGCCCTCCAAAAATTCTATTGCTTCCCTTAATCTCTTAATCTCATTATGCCAATCATCGTCATAAATTTCAAGTGTTCTTATGACATCTGAAATTTTTTCAATTGCTTCCTCTCTCTTTAACATCTTTATCCTTTTTGATAAAATCTATGTAGCCTCTCCAATGCTCTTTACAATATGCCTTTATATCCTTAGCCTTCCAAGCGTGTTCTTTCTGCTTCATTAAAGTACAGGCTGCTAT
>Ga0209232_1001948_pt1 | contig 10671 bp, 14 predicted proteins | sample ETNvirenome_2_60_FD_184066 | JGI IMG/M metagenome (GOLD analysis project Ga0209232, IMG submission 184066) | Marine viral communities from the Pacific Ocean - ETNP_2_60 (SPAdes) (version 2) | ecosystem: Environmental > Aquatic > Marine > Oceanic | place: Pacific Ocean | collected 2013-06-22
AAAATTATGATAGTAGATCAGATGGCAACCGTTCCGATGATATGAAACAAATATTGGATTTTATGTTGGATTATGGAGGGGATGGGTATCTGCCAAATATGGGCGATAAAGAAGATGGTGGTTCGGGCGACATGGCTTATGAGGCCGCTCTGCGACTAGCATCTTCTGACAAAGAATTAACCTCTAAATACGAGAGGATTTTTGAAAGAGATTTGGACACTGAGTGGGTTTCGGAAATCAAGAACAACACACCGACACTGCGTGTTGATGTTTGGTATGTCGTTGATCGCCTGAGAGATATTCAACGCGCACCCAACACACTGGATGAGGTCAGGGAATTTCTTGATGAGTTGAATGAAAACTTAGACAGAAATAATAAGAGGGAGGCATGATCACACATACAAATGCGCCAAACTACCGATACAACGGCTATCGGTACGTTCCGCAGATAGAACATGAGGATGAGGAGGGTATCCGAAAGGCAACCCACTTTGTCTATCGTGTCGAGGACATTGATCCCAACAATCAAGATGAGGGCATAGCCATGCCCGATTTCATCATCAATGCGTCGCCATACAGATGGTTGACATATGATGAGTTCACCTACCACGTTGACATGATGCGTGGTAACCCACCACAAGACAGCACCCTATGGAGATAAATATGAGGTATTATTTTTATGCAGTGGCTGGCCTGATTGGCCTGATGTTTGGCGTTGGTATCTGTGAGAACCCAGATATGAATGTCTTCGCTGGCATGGCAGTTCTGTATTCATCAGTAGGATTATTCTGCTATAGTATATTCAGACTTATCATAAGAAAGCACGGTTATTGAGTTAGCGCGGTGAAGGTTGTGTTGGTGTCAGGGAACGCCATAAGTGTGTGCTTACACCGCGCCGCATCTCCAAGGCACACACATCCCTAAACAGGAGAGAGAGGCGGGGCAGAAATGCTCTGCCTCTTTTCGTACCATCGTACAAATGAGGTGAAAAGATGGACAATCATGAGATTAAAGGCGGCGAACTTTTCAATGAGGTTATGCTTGCCTGTAGTATGCCGCAACGGATGCTCTCCAAGGGAGAAAATTCAAAAAAAATAAACAGTCAAAATGAAACTGGTCACGCCAAATTACAGTTGGGAAAAATAATGGACAGTGGCATCCAAGGGCCACAAAACAACAAGGCCGCCAAGTGGCAGATCAGAAACACTCAACAGCTTCTGACCAAATCAACCAAGTTTGTTGTCAGTGATAGCCTTCTAGAACACGCAGTTCTTGCGTCTAATGTGGCTCCAAAGCTGTTGTTAGAGGCTTGCGCTAGGGCCATGCCACCTATTGAGACTATGTGGATAGAATGGAATGAGTATAAGCGCGTAGACCTTCTGTGCAAATACTACCTTAAAAAGGGTATCAATGTTGATCCTAACGATGATGAGGATCGCGCTGAGCGTGTTGGGTATTTGATAGACCCTGTTAAGGGCTTGAATATGTACTCTACATTTTTCAGAGACAGAAGCGGCAAGATAGCCCTGCCCATTAATGCGTTCTACATAAAGAATGAAAGCGAGATAACATCAAAAGAGTTCGTTACTGAACGCAACACGCTACACACAGATTGGGTGGGCGGCCCATCTCCAAATGAGGCTCTTGAGTTTTTTGAAAGCCATCAAAAAGAGTTCGGGCGTTTATTGTTCGGCAAGGTTTATACAGACAAGCTATTCAGTGAGAAGAAACACAAGAAATATATCGACGCTTTGTGTCGTCGCACTGCGTTTGGATTGCACCCATTAGCTGAGGCCGCATACGTTCCACAGTTTGTTCGGCCAATGTATTACGACATAGATATCAAGATGGAGACTTGGTTTAAGATGACCATCGAAATGAACATGGGTGATGCACGTTTTCTGATCGCCCTGTTGTCGTTGATAAACTACCCAAACATTTTGATTGAGCGTGATCTACAGTTAGGGCCGCAACGCATGGTCGCTGGCAGACGTGTGCCTCGCAATGAAATGCGCGTGATCGAACTTGATCTGCCAAAGCCAAGGGGCGTTACCACATACCAGCGTATGTTCAACGGCATGGGTACGCCTAAAAGGCAGCACATCAGGCGCGGTCATATCCGCGTTGTGAAGCACAAAGATGGGACTCAGACAGAGCGGTGGATACCACAAATGGTTGTGGGTGACCCAAGTCTGGGACGCATAGATCACCAGTATGACTTGAAATCAAAGGGGTCAAAAAATGACAATAAAACCTAAAAGAGCAGACGCATACTTTGTTACTCAGCAGCAGGTAGCCTCAGCACTTCGGGAAGCTGAACGAATTTTGCTTCTTGAAGAGTTTCCTGATCCATCACCGGAGAAGGATATGCTAGACGTTGCTGTAAGCAAATTGCAGGAAGCGCAAAGCTACTTGATGAAGGCCAGACTAAGAATGCATGAATAAATTATAAAGGGGCTGGTGAGGTGAACCAGCCCCTTTTGTCTTAGGAGTTGTAATCTATTGCACCAGATCACCTCTCCCCTTTATACCATAGTACAAATTAAGTCAACTATTCAGAACGGAACTTCGCTATCACTGTAGGTCGGCGTTCCCCCCATGCCCGAAAATGGGTCATGATTTGTCTCTGAGTATCGGCTGGTAATCGGATTGAAAAACAGTTCGGTCATACCCTGCTTTCCCACCCATGAAAACCTACACTTCCAGATATGAACTTCGCTTACCTGAGACTTGATCGCGTCTGGCCTATGAACGGTCAGGCCCACATCTGCTTTGGCAAACCATGCCGCTGATCCAGAGATGTCATACCCCTTTGGGGCTGGCACCTTGCCATCTTGTCCACGCATCATCTTTGTTGGATGAGCAACGAACCACAAATGTATGTCGTGGCTCTGGGCAAATATACGCAGTTGCGTGAGCATATCACTGATCCAGTCAGTCTCGCTAATATCCCCAACCTTTTGAATGTAGTTGTATGGATCTATGATCGCACCACGGATGCCGTGACGCATTACAGCTATCTTCAACCGTTCCACAATACCTTCGATTGTCGCCATGCTCCCATCGTTCTGATAAAGGAAGCTAAAATGATTGCGTACAAATTCCTTTCCCCTCGCCAGCTCATCCTTTGTAAGTCTGGGGGTCAAGCCCTCAAAGAAGGGCTTGGAGAAATGTTTGCTGATTAGCTTGGCGATATGTATGCGTGGCTCATTCTCAAAAGAACAGATAGCAAACTTCCAGCTTTTCTCTTCCGCCAAGTTTACCATAATCTGGTCTATAAATTCAGACTTGCCTGATGATGGATGACCAGTGACTACCGTCAACTGACCAGTGACTATGGAGTATAATTCATCTACTCCTGCGTATCCTGTTGACGCACCCGTTCCCATACCATTTTCATAAATCTCATCAAGCTGATCATAGAAATGAGAAGCATCATAAAGCCCAGCTACAGGCCACGGCTTGCAGTCAATCACCATCTTCTCCACAGCTTTTCTGCCGTGCTTCATGAGAACATCATTGGCATCCTTGCACCCGTCTGGATACTCAATCTTCCAACATCTGTCCTTGCCTATGCGTCTTGCAATCTCTTCTGCCATTGCCTGACCAGAGCCATCAGCATCTGTCGCAATGATAACTCTGTTGGCTTGGTCTATCTTTTCCTTACAGTCCCATAAGAACTTGAATTTATTATCTTCTTTTGGGTCTATCTTCCCATCGACAACCTTCATTACTGCACCGTTTGGAACAGAAACACTGCTCTCAAAACCACATTCAATCATAGTGAGTGCATCTATTTCGCCTTCGCAGATATACAAATCATCATCATAAACAATCGAGTCCAGATTAAAAAAAGACGCTGGCGCACCATTACAAGCAAAACCCTTATCGCATATGGCCCTGTTTTTTGTTGCATAAATCTGACCTTGGTTCATGTATGGAAACATTACGCAGTCAACCACCTCGCCGATTGACCGTATGTAACTCTCTCCAGATTTTATATTCGCTGATCTAGCTGTATCCTCACTGATACCACGGCTCTTTAGCCATTTTATCGTCTTATCATTTAAATCCTTTACCTCATCTTTTTTGACTAACGTCATAACCTTTCTCCCAACTGGCGCAATATAATCCTCTTCCGATTTGACCATGCCAGTGACTTGGCAATGCCAACACTGATACAACGTCTCATCAGAACTCACACGCAATGACAACGTGCGCTCATGCTTCTTTTTTCTGGTTTTGGAACAAATTGGACAGACTACTTTGTGTTGCCCTTCACCTCTACGGATAGCTTCTCCGCGTATAACATCTTCATACATCACCTTCTCCTAAGACGACACAGGTTATGCCGATGGGTGATCAGATGTCAACTGGGTTGTATGTACATAATGTACTACATAGTACATAGTATTATATATATTATATATACATAGTACATTTGTACTATGGTACAAAACTCTAGATGTTTTTAGATTATGTCTCTGGGATTAAATCACTAACTTCGATTATTGATCTAGGGTTTTCTTTATCCAACCCCCATCGAATATCTTTGTGTTTTACCTGTCTGTCATTTTTATAAATGAACCCCTGCATCAAATCTAATATCAGACTTTCGTCCAGATCAGGGCGTCTGCTGGCATAAAATATTTTCATCGATACCGATACATCTTCAAGAAACAAATCATCAATCTTTTGGCATTGATCATTAAACATCTTCACATACATTCTGGCCTTGTCGCTTTTGATCATTGCTGGCCTTTTGCCGAATGTGACGATCTTACGACTGTTAGCTTTTGATGCTGGTTCGCCTAATATAACAAATCTAACTTTTCTCATTGACCACACTTACCATAGTAGTTATAACAACAATAGGAGTTGTAAATGCACATAACAAATAATCACGGCTTGCCGCAAGCCTTTGTGAACTTTGCACGTTCAGATAAGTATTCCAAGGGCAAGGCAGACATATCAGCTACATCCCTGATCGACAGCCCAAGGGTGCGTCTGATGAGGGATCATTTTGCAGACAAGAGAGAAGTCGATATCACCGATATGATATGGCCTCTTTTTGGCACTGCTGTTCACCATGTTTTAGAGACAGGCACACCGTCAGATGACGTAGTTGTGGAAGAGCGTCTATTTGCCAATGTAGATGGATGGGTGCTTAGCGGCGCGATAGATCATCAGAAAATCACAGGTGATAACGCAGAGATTATTGACTACAAAGTCACAAGTGTTTGGTCTGTTATCCACGGCAAAATCGAGTGGGAAAATCAACTCAACGTCTACGCTTACCTAGTACAAAGAGCCAAGGGTCTTAACATCAAGAGCCTGTCCATATGTGCCGTTCTAAGAGACTGGAACAAGAGGGATGCAAAGAACAAGCATGACTACCCACAAGCCCCTGTGGTGGTGGTAGACGTGCCTGTATGGGGCGAGGGCAAGCGTCTTGAGTACATTCATAACAGGATAAAAGAGCATCAGGATGCTCAACAGTTGTATGACAATTCTAACAAGTTCGCCCCTTGTTCAGATGATGAAAGATGGAAAAAGGAGGATAGCTGGGCGGTAAAAAAGAAGGGAAACAAAAGAGCCTTGAGGGTCTTCAAAACTGAAGAAGAGGCTAAGTTTTTCTACGAGGGTCAAAAAAACCCCTCAGAGATAGAACATCGCGCCGGAGAGTATACACGGTGCAGTGGAAATTATTGTGGAGTTGCAGATTTTTGCAGTCAGTTCAAAGGAGAACTAAATGAGTAACGTATGGCAAACCCTGTCTAGGGTTGATGTGTCAAAGCACACAGAGGATAAGAATGGCCTGACCTATCTTAGTTGGGCTTGGGCATGGGGTAAGTTGAAGGATATTTATCCAGATGCAAAGTTTCACAAGCACTGCTTCGGTGATATGGATGGGAACACCATGGTTCCATATATGTCGGATGAAGATGGATGGGCTTGGGTCATGGTCACTGTGACTGTGGGAGAGGATGAGGCAACAGAGATATTGCCTGTTCTAAATTATAAAAATCAATCAGTGAAAAAACCAGACGCCTTTCAAGTCAACACCGCGTTACAGAGGTGCTTGGCTAAGTGTGTCGCTATGCACGGTCTTGGTCATTACATCTACGCTGGTGAGGATTTGCCACCTAGTGATGTCAAGGATGATATTACCATCACTATTGAGAAGCATGATGGTTACACAGAAGAGTTTGAGGGATTGAAGACAGTTTCAGAGGTGTTCAAGACATGGATACCTGAGTGCAAAACTGAAGATGAACTCAGGGGTTTCTGGAAAATAAACAAAGAGGCTCTTGATCTTTTAAAGAACGGTAGTTCAGAACTCTATAATGAGGTAGAGACAAAATTCAAAGAAAAGGCCGCGAGTCTAAAAAAGGAGAATAAAAATGACTGATTATCCACCATCAGGAGTGTTGTTCAGCAACAACAAAAAGAAGAGTGAAAAGCAACCTGACTTCACTGGTGACCTAGAGTTGTCAGATGAGGTTGTAAATGATCTTGTCGATCAAATGTCTAGAGGCGTTACAAAGCCAAAGCTATCTCTGGCTGGATGGAAGAAGGTGAGCCGCAAAGGCTTGAACTTCATGTCCCTTGTTGGAAGTGTTCAAAGAGAGCGATCTCAAAATTTGTACGATGGTACAAATAAAAACGCTCCGTCCCCCGGGGTAACCAAACAAGACGATGACTCAATTCCGTGGTAGTCGCATCAGGTCAAAAGCATATCTTAAAACATTGCGAGGGTTGCCTTGTCTTGTTTGCGGATTTGCATCTGAGGCCCATCACATAATGTTTGCAGAGCCAAATGCTATGGGGATGAAAGTGGGAGACAACTGGTGTGTTCCTTTATGCCACCACTGCCACATGAAACTCCATGCTTTTGGTGATGAGAGAACTTGGTGGGATTTGAAAGGTGTTGACCCTATGAAATGGGCAGAAAAAAACTGGAGTGATTACAATGAAAGATGATCTTTGTTATTTCCCTACGCAAAAACTTTGTTCTCTGGGTGACAAGCTAGATGATAGCTACTTCCCAGATGACTTAGACAGCGTTTTCAAGCAAGAAGTTACCACTTATATGCGCGTTGATGGCGGCATAAAAGTTATGACACACACTAGGAATTTCTCTGGAGGCTCTCACTACGACAGTCGTTCATCAGAGATCATGAGGGTATCAAAATGAGTGAGATAGCAGACGCCGCAATTAATTTTGAGGCAGTAAAAACATCCATGTCTCAAAGCAAAGCTGGGACAATACTTCGTATTGCCATCCATCCTAATGATGTGCCGCCAAGTCTACACACAGATTGGGTAGGCTCTAGGTACATGGTGGCTATGGTAAAATTAGACGATGAAGACAAGCCAGAAATATCTGATGAACAACGTGAGAAATCAAACCTTGTCGCTAGCGCAGCCATGTTGTGCAGAAATTACGAATTTGCACAATTTATGTATGATCGCGAAATTCTTGGCATACCACCATCAGATGATGAGGACACAAGAGAAGATCAGGCGGCCAGAGCGTTAAGGTTTTTCTTAAATGTGAGCAGTAGGTCTGAACTAAAAACAGATGATATCGCCGCAAATAAATTCAAAATGCTTCAAGAGGAGTTCTTATCATGGAAGAAGAAAAGACTGTAAATGATATAACTTCACAAGAGTTCATAAGTGTGAAGGAAATAGGAAAATTGCTTTCACTTAGTTCAAAGAAAGCATACTACATCACTCAAAATAGTGAGGACTTTCCCAAAAGCTACAATTTTTCTAAGAAAATACTAAGATGGAAGACAAAAGATGTTTTGAAATGGCTTGAAAAAAAGCGTGATGAATAGGGGGTGGGCATCCTTTCTGGGCGAGGAGCATTGGGTTTGTCCACGTCCTATCCTCCCGATGGAAAACACAAGGCCGCGTATCTCAAATTCTCCAGTATTCCGACCCCATCTGTTCACGGTGGAGATTATGAGAAAACTCGTTGCCCACATAAAAAGACAAACGACTAATATGCGGAACACCCAAATTCATACCATAGTACAAATATCAGGGAGATAAACTGATGATGAATATACTTAAAACTCTATTTCCATTCTTCTTTAAGAAGGAAGAGCAAGTCAAAACACCTCCAAGGGTGGTAACTGCCAAAGCGACTGTTAGACCTCCATCTGCCATGAAACAGATTAATAAGAAATCTGAAAAAGCTATGAAGGCTCCAATAAAGAAAAAAGCCGCTCCAAAAAAGAGAGGGCGTCCACCAAAGGCGAAAAAGTAATGTTCCCTTGCCCCACTTGTGGAACCAGAAACACCAGACCTCTTGATAAGGCAATCACACTCTGGCCTACGGTGCAATGCTCAAGGGGCAGGAAGTGCATAGAATGTGAAACCATATTCCAAACAGTCGAGGTTGTCGAAAAAATAATCAAGGGGCGTAAGCCGCCCCTTGGTAAACAACTTAAATATCCAGATGACGATACTCCATACGGCTCTGTCGCTGTGATAGTAAGAAAGCTGAAGGTGGGTGACTATATGGTTGCTCCAAATAGTCAAAAGGCTAATTTAATTCGCAATCAAGGATATAAGTTTTTTGGTCCAAGTTCTATGACCACAAAAAAGAAAAAGCGTTCTAAAAAATACTTATGCCAAAGGGTAAGCTGATTATATATCAGCTTCGCCCATTATCTTGTTTCCACGCTGTACCAGCTTTTCTAAATTTTCCCGCAACCGTTCCGTGACTTTTTTCTTCTGTTCGTCAGACAGTCTTGGGTTTGCATCTACCTCTCTTAGCTTTCTAATAATTCTGTTTCTAGCACTGTTTATTGCTCTAATTTGACCAAAGATACTAAGTTCTTTTTCAAATCTTCCACGAACATCTCTAACAGATGCCATGTCACCACTTTCCATGGCGGCTTCAAGCACTTCTCTCGCTTTAAGGACTTTGTTTCTGTTCTCTATAAAGCCAGCAACATCCTCTCTTTCAGAAACGCTGTAGAAAACTTTACGCAAGAACGGAGTCTGACGAACAAACTCGTCTTCAAATCCTTCTGTTAAAACCGATGGCATTGTTTCTGTTGTAAAGTCTACAGTTCTGTTGATGAACATTCCTGCACCACCAGTTAGGTAACCTATCCAGTAGTCAATCATGTCTGGCGACACATCTACAAGGCCACTTTCAACCTTACTACCGCCAGTATATTTGTTGATGTTTTCTGTAACCCATTTCAAAGATGGGCTTGTGGTTGACCAGAACAACTGACTTTCGGGTGGAGGTGTGGGATCAAATGGGCTTGTTTCCTTTACAATAGGGCGACCAGAGAACTCTTCTTCATTACGCATAATATCAACGAATGGGTCAGCAACCGTTGGGGCAACAAAGTTATAGAAGTTATTTGTGCCGCCAAGAGGGTTCAAAGCATCAGCCGCAGTCATAAATATGCTTGAAGCGGCCTCTCCACCATCATACCCACCTCTTAGAAGTCTGCTCAAAGAGCGTCCAAAGTTAACGCCTATGTTAAGGCCATATGGCATTGGTATCGATAGATGAGATCTCTCCGATGGACCCAAGCCAAAAGTTGGCAAAAGAATATTATGCTCCAGTATGTATTCTGGAGCCTTATCAAATACTAACTCTCCATCTTCGTCTTCCTCAGAAAGTGAGGCATTTAATTGATCTATAGCAATGCCAAACATTATACTTGATACCCATATCTTTCTGACAGTGGGCGATCTTGTGGCGGCGTTGATAAGAGCAAACGAACCCTGCAATGATGCGTTGTAGAACAGATATACAGAGTTCATGAAGTTCTTGTATTCGCCACCTTTGGCAAAATCTACAGTCACGTTTCTAGCGGCAAACGCTGCTTTTTCAAAGCCTATCTTCGGAGCAAGTGATTTGAACGTGGCAACCCTTATAGCGTTCTCGACTACTGTGTTGTAGTCATCTAAAAAGTTCAAAAGACTTCCCGCTTTTTTGCCAACAAAGCTATTCTTTACATTGTTCCATTTACCCTGCAATCCAGCTTCTGATATCTCGCCAAGAATACCCTTTATGTTGTTTAGTTGATCAGAAAGATTGTCCATCTGATTGAGTGCGTTCTGACCACCGTATATTTGGAATAGTCTAAACAGGTCTGCTGGGCTTGCATTTTCTATATCAAAGCCCTCTGCCTCTGCCTGTTCTTTTGTGATGTCTGATGCGAAAGACCTTTGGCCTGTTTTAGTGTCTCTTCTCAAGCCTCTTACTACATCTTTAACACCCTTAAATGATTGTCTGTAGTTTCCAAGTATTTCCTTTGTCAGACCTTTCATCTCATATTGATTTACGTTCACCCCAGCGGTCTGTATGTCTCTTAGCATATTGGTGACAAGAAACTCTGGGTTGTAAGTTGTGTTGATGTTTGACAGATACCTGTTGAACTTTCCAAATGCACGAACCAAACCAGAAGTTGTTTGAGTTGAAAGTCCAGTAGAGCCTTTCAGGGCTTTTGCTATTCTTGGATCTCTAGTCTTTAACAGAACTTCTTGACCATCTACTTTGACTACCAATATCGAGTCATCGTTTTTAGCCATAAGATCAGGAACCATCTTCACAGAACCATTTACAAGACCCCTTTTCATAGGGCGTCCTTTTATCTCAACGGCATACTCAGACATTCTTTCTGGGTC
>Ga0209232_1001951_pt1 | contig 10655 bp, 22 predicted proteins | sample ETNvirenome_2_60_FD_184066 | JGI IMG/M metagenome (GOLD analysis project Ga0209232, IMG submission 184066) | Marine viral communities from the Pacific Ocean - ETNP_2_60 (SPAdes) (version 2) | ecosystem: Environmental > Aquatic > Marine > Oceanic | place: Pacific Ocean | collected 2013-06-22
TTGCTTGTGCGATTGCCATTACAGTCTCCCGATAGCTTTTGCCAGTTCCAATTGACCAGCCTCACGAACTTTGTCGCAAATACTAGCACGTTCTTCTTTCCTCGCCAACTCTATATAGTATTGTGCAAGATTCCTTACCCTATCTCTAAATGCTTCTGCTTGCAAGCGGATAGGCTCCGGAGCTTCATTTGAAATATAAATTAGTTTAGTAGCAAGCATATCTGCTATTTGGTCATTAGATAAACCACCTTTATCTGATGTTACAACACTAACCGCACCAACACTTCCTGCTCCTAAATCAAACATTATCATGTCTCCCAAATATAATTGGATCATTATCAATTGGCTCTGGTGGTTTTATTTCAGATTGTTTTGTTATTAACAAACCACCATTTTGCACAGTTTGCACTAAAGGGTCGTCCAACCTATGATAGCCATACAATTTTTCATCATCTGGAACATTTGTGTCCAATAAACTAGATCTGTGTGCAACCTCTAATTTTATACCTTTTGTAGCGGCTATAGCACACCAAAACTCCACACAGGCTCTACCTGACTCAGCCATGCTCACATTTTTATAAGTGTAATCAATGCCATACAAACTAATTTGTTTGACTTTTTTCCATATTGCATACGCCACCGCGTAGGCAACTGTGTTATTGAAATAACAATAGCCGAGCTCTAGGGCTATTTCTTTTAAAGGAAAAAGCTCTAAGTGCTTTACCCTTTTATCTAATTGACATGTTAAAATAGGTTTTTTATTTGTTTTAAGAAATTGACGGGCTACTCCCGTTTGAGTCCCTGCATTATCTGTATCTAAAAATCTAGACACAGGATCCATCATAAATGTTTTATCTACATGAATGATTGCGCCTATGCAATTTATTCCCCAAACCTCATCAAACTCTTGTGACGCTACCCTTGCGGCTATGTAATCTGCATAGCTCCCACCTAACCCTACTATAGCTACCTTCATGTTCTTGCCCGATCGGGTAGTCCTCTTCTATAAGCATCGGAATTTTCACGAGCTTCAGCAAGGTCTTTTACTCTACTAATTGCCTCTCCAAATCTGCCGTTATACAGATTCATCATATCTTGTTCACCTTTCATATAGGTGTATGCTTCAAATAAACTGCCGTACAACATCGCGTTTGGTGCATTTTCACTAAGCCATGTAAGAGTAGTATCAGCAGAGGTAGAGACCACAACTCCTGTAGCACCACTTGTGCCACCTGTTACAGTTTCTCCAACAGTGAACGTTCCTGTGGGGATAATAACAACAAATTGTGTAGCTGAAGTAATTGAGCTGATAGTAGTGCTTTCTGCACTTGTGCCACCTGTTATAGTCTCTCCGGAAACAAAAGTGCCGCTCACACTACTAACAGTGAGTGTAAATTTACTATCTGCTAAACTAACAGGTCTATAATAATAATGAAGCTCTGAAGAAAAATTAGCATTGGGTGTTGGAGCAATTAAAAAATTGTTTACATCATATGCTGCATAGTATTTAGGAACACCTGTTACCGTGCTATCAGGATAAGATTCTTGTAGAAAGTTTACATCTTTTTGTAAGAGAAATACTTTAGAACCAGAGTTTTCAATGGACATACTAAAAGAAGCTAAATAATCAGTAGGTGTTGCCATAAATTGATTACCGGAAGTCATTACTCCAGAAACATTTTTACGAAAAAATTCTAAATCAACAGTTGAAAAAATACGTTGTTCAGTTGATTTAATAAATCTATCTAAATTAGAAACAAAACTGGTTTCATTATTATCCGTATAATCTTGTATAGATGATTTTAATTGTGTGTATGTATAACTCATGGTGTGTTTGCCTGACCGCCCATGCCGCTATGGTTCGTACAATAGTAATACAACGTCGGAGCTCCGGAAGCTACTGTTATTTGAGTATACGCTCCAGAAGATCCAGGAGTGCCATTAGTAGTAACACCTGTTGTGTACTGGGAACCACCTCCGTGTGTGCCATTTGAGGTGGTAGAAAAACGTAAGGGATGACCAGAATTAGTGCTATCCGATTGATCAAACCTATAAGTATTACCTTCTGTAAGATTAACAGTATCTTGCCTTACCCCACCAATATAAAAATAGTTAGAACCATAGTAGCTTTGCACTGTAACCGTGTATGTCGTTATTGAGGTTCCTGTACCTGAAGCAGTAACCGTTCCTATAACACCTGTACCAGAAACACCTGTAATAGTTGAAGTTACAGGTGTGGTCACATTACCACCAAAAGAGACTGTTCCTACTTGGCCTATAATGGATGGTAGGTTTGGCTCTTTTGTAAAAGTATCATCATTAGTAACAGGGAAAGTAACAGTAAGATTTGTAATCTCAGAAACATCAGGTCTAGGTTTATATAATGCCTCTGCATCTGCCCCTGTTTGGGTGGGCTCTAATTGTCTTGCTTTGGGCTCATAACACTCAGGACATACTTTTAAATTATTCCACTCTTCGCGCAAATCGAGGTAAGGATATCTAAAACCACATCTATCACATATTCCGTAAGAGTATTTGCCAACCGCATAAGCCATCAGCCAAACCCATAGTAATCTCTTCTAGGAACTAAACTAAGATTAGCTCTATCTACATCTTCATAAGCTGCGCGAGCAAATTCTTCTTCGTACACTGCTTTTAGAATTTGTATTCTATCGGGAGCTTTTTTCATAGCAAGATAGTAAGCTAATCCCGCAGCTAAACAAGGGTAAAACCTAAAAGGAACATCTAAAGTATTTATAGAAGAATCAGCATCTTCAATACGAGTCAACCTATCGTATACCAAGGTATACGCTTTATCAGGGGTAGGCCATAACCTGATTTGTGGAGTTATTTGCCTATCCACATACCATTGGCTCGGCCGTGCCTCTGTGTTTTTGCTAGGAATATTTATAAAAGTATCCCTACTAACACGAGTTATTTGAGTGTCAGATTGTTCGGTTCCTGTCCCTGTTCTTATAACAGCACTCAAAATATCAATAGTATCTGCAGGAAGAGAATAAGTAGCAGTGCTCGCTGTTATGGAAAGAGTGCTTTGCTCTATAGTCCACCTATTTAAACCTCTATTTGCCCAATCTGCAAACATAAGGTTTAAAGATCTATTAGCTGTTTTTACATCATAACCTGTTCGTACCTCTAAGCCACACCGCTCAAAAGCCTCCTCAATGTAATCATTTACATCAAGCTCAAAATTGGTTGACCCAGAAGTAGCCATTAGCTATACGGACCTTTGATGATTTTAGGATTAGTGTTTTTACGAACACCGCCTTTAGCCATACCACCACCAGACATTTTTAAAGGTTTTTTGACCATACCGCCTTTAGCCATTTTCTTCATGTCTTTTTTGACCATACCGCCTTTAGCCATTTTCTTCATGTCTTTTTTGACCATACCGCCTTTAGCCATCTTGGTCTTTTTTACCATGCCGCCCTTTGCGTACATTTTCTTTTTCATCTTTTTCGCCATTTTCTTCATCCTCTTCTGCGTAAAGATTATCAAAGATCCGATTTACATCCATTGTATAGTCTAAATCAGATTTTGAATAGTGAATGTGTTGTGAAGGTTTAAACTTAGGAGCACCCTCACCTGTTACATACCAAGCAGGATGTGTAACCCTTACACGATTATTAGGCAAAGCCACAATATTGCCTGTCCATTTACCAGCATCAAGCAACTCTAACACATGGCTTTGTTTGTGTTGAGCTGGATCATCTGCTACCTCGCTATCTGTATAGTCAACAGTGAAAAAATATTTAGCTGGATAAAATTCACCTTCTATTTTAGCAAGCCAAGGACACGGCTGTGCTCTGTTTAAACTGTATACAGAGTGTGTGTGAGACATACAATCCCAAGGCTGTGCTTGGTATACATCCATCGGCTCAGGCCAGCCCTCAAACGCTGTATCACCGACTAAAGCTGTTATTGGCATCCTTGCCCACATAGCACCACCATGAACGTTTTCTTCACCAGTTATATCGCTTTCACAACCTGTGAATAAAACTTGGAAACTCAAGCATCTATTTGGCATAGTCGTTACGGCTATTGCCATTGCATGAAGGAACTCTCCATGGAAGTCTTCGTGGTTGCAAGTATACTCCCTCCTTACCCAACATTTGAAGTAAGGGACGTTACTTGTTAAAAAACTCATTTTTTCTTTTTAGCCTCCTTTTTGGGCTTTTTACCTTTGCCAAAAATATGTGCGTCTACTTTGGCTGCTTTGCCACCAGTCAAGACACTATTTACCCTAGCCATTGCCCACTGACTAGGTGTTGCTCCAGGACGATGTCCTGTTCTGTATGCTGCCAGACCTTTGTTGTAAACTCTTGCAAGTTGTCCAGCCGTAACTTTTTTACCTTTTTTGCGAGCCGCTTCAGCCTTTTTTGCGAGCGACTTTTTTGTTCCCGCGCTTAGTGCCATTAGATTTTCCTTTTGTTTTAGCCGCAGTAATAATATCCGCACGAGTAATCTTGTTTCGTGGCGGTGCAAAAGCCGCTAACTTTTTTTGCTTTGCAGATAATTTTTTTGCCATAACTATTTCTTTTTACCTCCAAACATCTTACGGAACTTTTTGGTATGCACAGATTCTTTTGTTTTCCTTCTAGCTCCTGACTTATTAGTATCACTTGGGAAATCATAAGCTGAAGGATCCTTTGATGATTTACGAGCATTACGTTGTATTTCTTTACGACGTTTAGCTTTATCTTCTGAACTTAAACCAGCTAAGTATTTAGCTGGTATTTTACGTTTTTTCTTTTTCTTACGGCTCGCAGGGGCTTTTTTAATCTGTTTAGCCATATTACCACGAGTCATTGCCATTACATTAATCTTGGCACAGCCGCAGCCGCTATAATCAACACTGCTATGCCCCACAATCTCATATCTAATTTATCAAGTTGTTTTTGTATCTGGGCATATCGCTCACTGCAATCTGCCTCATGTTTTTCCAACAACTTCAGTACATCATCTGCTTTCATTACCATGCCTTACATGACCAATACCGCGCACTGAATTTATCTTTAGCACTAGCGCAATTATGTCTAGCTCTAAAAGATTTACGCCTTGCTGGTTGGTCTTTTTTAATACTCATATTTGGGTCACCAAATCGCACCAGTTTAATTTGACTTCCTTTTTTAGCTAACACCGCAGATTTCTTTTTAGCTCCTGGAGTACGTTTAGGTTTGTTATATCCAGGGAACGTCTCCCCCCGATAAGTTAACTTACCAGAGGGAGTGCGTTTTACATCTTTAGTGGTAGCCATTATACGTATTCCTTACGGACTTGTAATATAATGGTATAACTGTCTGCAGAGGTATGGCCTACAGTTGTGAACAAAATATCACCTGTTTTGCCACTGCCAGCATTATTAGTTATCCCACCAAAAGAGCTATAGTCAAAGTAACCACTATCTGTGTCGGGCAGTTCTATAGCTAATACATTACTTGAAGCATCAAAGAATATTTGAACCTTCATTCCATTTGTAATGTACCATATTTTTTCTATAGAGCATCCTGTGCAAGTTTGTTTATTGCCACTAACCGACAAAGAGCTAACGTCTACTTTTGCTACGGCACTTTCGCCAGAACCATCGGAGATGTTTGTAAACTTTAATACAGCAGTGCGCTCACCGTCTATTAAAGTTTGTGAAGTGACTGCATCAGCCATAACATTCTCCTATTAGTAAACGGAGTATTCTATCTCAAGAGTAGCCCGAAAAGCTGTAAGTGCTGTATCACAAGCAGCTCCAGCACACATATACAAATGCTTACTTGCAATCGCTGCATTGATATTAGGTTCAAACACGTGATAAGTGCCAGCAGTAGCATCCAAATCAATATCAATCTCAGTTACAGAATCTGTAGCTGAAATCCGTGGGTTGAACGAAGCCACACCAGCACCTACAATTTCTGTACCAGATGATATTGCTGCGTTTGTGGCTGTTCCAGAAGTTGCACTTAATTGTAGATTGGCAACAGATTGTGCATCACTTGCAGCAGCAGTTGTAATTCCAATCACTACTTTGTGAATAAAAAACTTACTAGCTGTCACCAGATCATCGGGGTGATCTGTATTTAGCTCACCTAGTTCTACAAGAACATCATCATCAGCATAAGTAACACTAGCCGCATTTGTATCAGCTAAACTTACAGCAAATGTTTGAATTTTACGAGTGCCTAATGAAATTAGCTGCCCTGTGGAATTAACAGAAAAACCAGTTTCTGTAATAGCACCAGTAGTTGAGCTCTCATTAATTACTTTGAAACCGTTCTTAGAACGGACTGCACCTGAAAAGGTAGTTGTAGCCATTTCAATCTCCTGTCTTGGCTAAAGTCAGCCCCCATTGGGCTGTCAGGGTAGAAAAACTATAAACAAAAAAAGGGCGGCTCGCAAGCCGCCCTCTTGAATATTTTGTGTTACGCTCCAGGAGAGCCAAATACACAACGAGGGTCAGAAACGCCGAAGCTATAACGCTCACGAGCTTTGTACCGCACGTTACCTGTATCAAAATCGCCTTCCATAGCAGTCTGCATCGGTGTACGAACAAAATGCTTGAAGCCATTTGGTGCATCCGTTTTAATGAAAAACGCATCTGTATCGGTTAGGAAGTGGTTGACCACATAACCTTCAGGAAGCATTCCCATATTACGGACTGCGTTGATATCATTATCTGCTGTTCCTACACGCAGATTAGTAGCCATCAACCGCTCTGCCACAAATTGCAACGCTGGTGGGATAATCATCTTCATACCGCGAAGCGCAATTTTCAAACCGCGTTCATCGATAAAAGCTGAAATATCAATCAGTGATTGCTCAAGTGACGTTTCATTCAAGTCAGCCGCAGTTGTCAACTCATTACGGAAGTTGCCACCAGCAGTGGTTGGATGATCTGTTGCACACAATTCTTTACCATCACCAAGTGTAAAGCTAGAATCAAAAGCGTTATTCAGCGTAGCTGCTGCTTTGACCTGCTTTGTATTAGCCATGGAACGAGCCAATGCACGAGTATAACGAGAGCTGAGCTTGTCGTAGAGGTTATCCTCAACGGCTTCTTCAGTAATCGAAAACGCAAGTGCGATTGTTTCATGTGTGTAACGAGCAGTAAATGCTTCATTAGCAATATCAAACGATACCGCAGCACCTTCTTGTTTGATGGGTGCAGCACCGAAGCCAGCGAGCATTACCTCTTCTTCGAACGCACGATCTGAATTTTCTGAGTCATAAATCTCAGCATGTTCATTCTCGTAACGGTCATACTCCATACCAAACAGAGCGTTTAGTCCAGGCTCTAGTTCTTTAAGGAGTTGGGATCTTGCAATAGCCATATCTAATTACTCCTTATAGACCAGTGGTTGCAGTATGGAATGGGAGGTTCAATTTAACAAGTAGAGTAACACCAGCAGATGCTACATCAATCTCATCAAAAGGATCCTTAATTCCCACGATACGGAAGTTATCCGTTGCGGTAGTTGCGCCAGCACTTGCCACAGAAATTTCACCGATAGAAATACCAGTTGAACCGTTCTGTGAACCGAAGCCTGTTCCCTCTGCATTAGAGTGAATCAGCGCGGTCGCTGTAGCAATATTAGTCAACGAAGCATCAGCTTTAATTTCATAAACTTGGTGAGGGTTATCATAAACGAATACTCTCGCCTCGCTATTTGATTTTAAAGAAGATGTTCCTGGATAGTTATTGGTGAAAACAGTTTCACCATCTGTATTTACAAACTGACATCCAGCCATAACGCCTAGGATAGCAACACTACCACCATCTGCCGCACTTACATCTACAAGTCCATTAGTAAGCGGGATTACCATATCACCCTGAAAAATTGAGGATGAAGATCCTGCTGTTCCATTTACTTGTACGAGATAAGACGTCAAACCTGTGGAGTTCGCTGCGCCACCTAGAAGATTGTATGGACGCAAGCCAAATGGGGCATCAAGATTTGTACCAGCCATTATCTAGTCCTCTTCTAATTATCGGAGCCACCTTTAGCCCCGAAGGTTACACGGGATTGCCGATCATTATGTATCGGCATCGAACTATGTTGTTCCCTCATAAGGTCATTATCCACAGCGTCCATTTGATCTGCCGTTTTTTCACGATAAAATCTATCACGCTCCGTCTTTGACTCTATAGGGAATCTTGCTAATATAAGTCCCCCAACTCCGATTACTCCAGCATGTTTACCATCTTGAATGGTAGGAGCAGCAAAATCAGGATACTCATCGGCGCGAACTAATTCAAAGCCTTCGCGTAAGCGAGCTGAAAGATTCTTATTATCATCATAACCCATTACTGATTCACGGATCCAACGATGTACATATCCTTCAGGCGGGGGTGGTGCGTCTAATGAAGACGGAGGAGTCCAAGGTTTACGGCGAGTTTCTTTTTCTCGAGTGGCAGTATTGCGTGCGGTACGATCCATGATCTTATCCTTCACGATTGTAAGCGAGCTAGTTGCTTCGCATATTGTTCATAAGATACACCTAATTTATCTGCGATTGCAACCTGAGAAGGTGTTAATTTGATTTTTTTATTCGCAGTTTTGCCTGATGATCTTGATGCACCAGCTACAGGAGCACGAGTATTTGATCTGCTTGCCTGTTGAAATTTATGGGGAAATTCATCACGCATACGTTTATCTAGCTCATCATAATACTCATCAGAGGTAGGATCAAAATATTCTTCCTCTATGAGTCTTTTATGTATGCTAAATGCTGTAAGCGTCATAGGCTCATCTTGCCCGAACCAAGTATTACGTTCTGCCCATGATCTAGCTTTAGGATCGGGCTGATTGTTTTGTTGTTGCGGTGCTGCCTGTGGCTGTTCTTGCGGAGCTGCTTTACGTTGCTCTAACTGTTGTTTAGCTACATTCAAACGCTCCGTCTCTATAGCTAATTTGGCAATAGCTTTTTGTGCATCTATTTGTGCATCAACATCACCAACATTTATAGCTTCACTGAGCTTCTTTTTGAGCACATCTTCTTGTGATGTAACTCTTTGATCATACTCACTTATGTACGATTCATCAATTTGAGAACTGCGTTTTTGAAGCTCTTCATTTTGCACTTGAACAGATCTAGCATACTCTGTAGCTGCTTTTTCACGTCGCTCAGCTTCACGCATTTTGTAGGTGAGCTTTTCGATACGCTTTTTGACTTTGTCGCTGTAACCTTCAAGGTCTTCGTCTGAGGCTTCTTCGCTCGCACCGACTTGTTCTGTGTTTTCTTCTTCGGCAGTTTCTTGACTGATTTCTTGGTTTTCTTCTGTGTCATTTTCCAATTCCACTTCTACAACATCATCTTCGACTTTTTTTGCTTCAGGCATAAGATCACTCCTATGTGTGGATTATATCTTCAGGATTACTAATTGTGGCAAGTATTTCATCATCGTTTAGCAAACGCACCTCACCACCATCTATTTTAAATCTGCTACCAGCATAACGACCAAAAATTACCCAATCACCTTCTTTACACCATGGACCAGTATCCCCAAACTTATCGAGGTCTTTATAAGCTAGAGGACCAACTTTGACTACATAACCACAAACAGTAGCTAATGCTTCACGGTCTACATGTTGGTCAGGTAAGTATACACCTCCTTCAGTTTTACCTTTACCACGGTAAGGTAAAATCAAAATGCGCCAACCCGATGGCTCTGGGAGCTTTTCTTTTGCGCTAATATTATCTGGAGATGTTTCTTTTTTACGAGTTTGTGCAGCGACCTTTGCATATCGCTCTGGAACAAATAGAGTTTTACTCATGTTCTATCCTTTTTAGCAGGAGGTCAAGCTCCTGTTTAATTGTTGCAAGTTCTACAAGCCTAGCTCGCAGTTCCTTGAATGCAGTAATATCATCTACTGAACCATGCAATAATTGTTCAGTAATAATATTTTCTCGTTCAACGATTATATTACGGAGTTTTTCATGGATGTAAAGGGTAGACATCTATGTTTTACGAACTTTCTTTCGTTTTTTAGCAGTTTTAGCTGCATTTCTAAAATCAGCAGCTGATGGTGCGCCTTTTTGTCCAGGCTTACGCATGGGCTTACCACTTGCTCTACGCTTTGCAATATTCCTATATAAACTCATTTTTTAAATCCTTTAATACCTCTAATTCCAAAACTTGCTCCAATAGAAGCATACATTGCCCATTGGAACCACTCAGGTGTGCGGGATAAAGCAGCAAACCCTGCATCTACATATGGTTGCGTAAATGGAATAAAACACATGGCTATGATAATAATAAACAATATTGTCCATGCTTCATCTTTCCAACTATTGTCAGAGGCTTGCGCCATAATCTTTTCCCACCCTGCCTCATGGGTAGCGGCGACTTTCATAACTTCAGCCTCCGCTTCTGCTTTTGCCTGAGCAACACGGCCTTTAGCTTTGGTTTGTTCTATTTTAGATTCCATAAATGACCCAGCTAAATTAGCTATAGGACCAATAAGTGCTTGTATCATCTTGATAGGACTCCTTTGGGTAAAGGCTTACAACTCCAGCCGACTGCCTTATATCCGCGCATATGCACATGTACTCTTTCTGCTAAAACAAAAGCATGGCTCATACAAGATTTTTCTGTATCATGCCATTTTTGTGCTTCTAAAAAAGTACATTGCTCACGCTGTACTGCA
>Ga0209232_1001953_pt1 | contig 10641 bp, 4 predicted proteins | sample ETNvirenome_2_60_FD_184066 | JGI IMG/M metagenome (GOLD analysis project Ga0209232, IMG submission 184066) | Marine viral communities from the Pacific Ocean - ETNP_2_60 (SPAdes) (version 2) | ecosystem: Environmental > Aquatic > Marine > Oceanic | place: Pacific Ocean | collected 2013-06-22
AAAGGAGAGTCTCATTAAGTTTTTGAGACAACTTCTCAACAACATCCTTGTATTGTTTATTCTTGTGTTTAAATCGTTTAATTGTTTCTTTGAGATCTTCGTTCTTCTTTTTCTCATTCTCAAGTTCTTCCTTCATCTCATCGGATTCTTCCTTGGCTTTACGAAGATCTTCGTAATATTCTAGTGTTTCTTTGTGAGTTTGGAATGTTCCATCTTTCACATGATCTGTATCGACGATAAGTTCTTCTTCCAACAGGTCTTCAGATTCTCCGAGAATCTTCATGATTTCGTTGACAAGTTCATCTTCTTCATCGAGATCTTCTTGAAGATCAAGACCAGCTAAGATATCCTCTTCTTCTTCCGGTGCAGGTTCTTCTTCGCCACCAAGATCCATTACTGGCTCTTCGGCAGGTTCTTCTTGTGGTTCATCATCCATCATCAATTCATCTAGATCAAATTCATATATAGGCTCTTCAACATCCATAGTATAGCTAACTTTTTGCTCTGGATCTACCATGGGGTTTGAGGCTGAGGGTGCTTCGATTGAAGGAGCAGGTGCTGCACCTCCCATTCCAGCTTCTTCTTCTTGGAGCAAGTCTTCATCAAGCTCTTCTGATAATTCTGATTCTTTAACAACAAAGGGTTTTCCACCTTCTGCTTGTAAAGTTGCTTTGCCGTCGTCAAGCTCCATAAGGCTATAGTTCTTTCCTTCATAAGAAACTCTTTTCTTGTTCTCTGAAATATCTCCTTCAAGGAGAGTTTCAACAGCCTCTTTAATTTGAGGTGTAAATTTTTCTATAAGTGCTTGTTCGGCATTTTTAAGTGCTGCATCTCGTAGTGCCTGTGCATCTACAATAGCTTGTTCTAACATTGAAGACATTAATGCTTACTCCTAGTAATACGTATCACTCTAAATAGTGAGAAAAGAAAGAAAAAGACTTTATTCTTTATTCTATGATCTCGATAAATGTCTCACCAGTTATTTCTTCAAGTTTTCTGATCATCTTTTCCATGTTGATCTTAATATGCTTGCCGGTTTTTGTGTTGCGACAATAGTATTCCCACTCACCTTCTTGATTGTTAGGAGAGATTTTGGTTTCATTTCCATCGCTATCCATGGCATATAGGTGTGTTGATCCACTAAGTTCCATGGCAAAAACATGCCCATGGTCCAAAGAGCTGGAAGGACTCTCTTCTTGCTTGTGAAGTTTTAAAACCCCTTCTACATGAATATTGCCTATTTCTATTGTTGTATCTGACATTATGTTATACTCCATACTATACTTTCACCGTTTGACCCTGCTCCTCTGGCAAAATGAATTTCAACATAAACGGTACCACTGAAGCCAGTCGCTCCTGCTTGGTTTGGATTAATCCTTAATGTTGTAACCCAGCCAGAGCGATTCACATCAGTACTGATTGGGCTGCCAAGAGTTGTATCTGAAGCCCCTGCATCCGCCGCAGAAGAACCTTCATAAGACACATAACCAATTCTACTTCTGTATCCGTTACCGGATACACCGTTTGTGTGCCCACTAATTTCCATTTTAAAAGAAACAGCAGTCCACAATGTATTATTGTTTGGATCATTTGTTGTTCCCTCAACATATGGTCTCCATGAAACAACATTGGTCCAACTGTTAGCAGAGATAGCGCTGATATTGTAATGTCGCTTGAAAGTAAAACTCCTGTTGGCTTGATGGTTGCTAGAATATCCTGGGTCGTTAAATTTTTGATTTCCATCAATACGAACAGAGCCACTAGCATATACCTCTTCTCCGTCATAAGTAAAGCCGGCTGATCCGGTTAGAGAATTGCTATCGTTTATTTGAACAGAACCATCTGGTCCACCGGCAGATGCAGCACCACCTGATGTTAAGTCTGTCTCAGACACATCATGTGACCTCCAGTAAACCTTTCCATCTGACTTTGTGTAGAGATACCCCTGTCCATCAGAAGGTTGCGATGGTGTTGAAGATTCGGATGTTATAGCGATTTTCCCAGCAACATCTAGCTCTGCTATTGGAGATGTCGCACCAATACCTACCCTACTGGTAGAAGCATCAGCCGTGAAATACGCATTGTTGCTGTTATCTTTGATAACAAAGTCAATATTGTTACCACCATTGTTAATTCTAACTTTATGAGGAGCACTACCGGGATCTTCACAATCTATGAAATTATTACCACCACAATTAACTCTTATTCGATTATCAGTAAAATTTATCCATGTATTTTCATCACCGTCATGCTTAATGTATTGCTTGACCAGTATTGCATCACTTGCTATTTTCAACTCTTCACTTCCCCCAGCGGCAAATGTTATATTATCATTTGATGGAAAATCTAAATATGTATTTGAATCTCCAAGATGTTGTAGCCTTTGTGAAATTGCTATATCGGCTGTGTGGGAAGAATTATCGATGCCAACTACAAATGTACCGGCACCCATACTACTGACACCGTCTGGACCAAATCCAAACCTACCATCTGCTCGAGCACGGAAAATAACATCACCGTCTCCATCTTCCATCTCTAGAAGCCGACTGCCGGAACCGTTACCGTCTGTTTGAAGTTTCAGAACATGCCCACTTGAAGCTTGGTCATTATCAATTGTAGCCACATATTCATTGGATACATTAGCATATGCATGCAATGTAGTGGAGGGAGAAGTTGTTCCAATGCCAACTTTTGAACCAGATAAAACAAAGCTAGTTGTACCACCAGTCTGAAGACCGATATAGTCGTCTTCAAAATCTATACCTGTATTTCTTCCGGAATCATCTGAGCCCGATAGATCTCCGACTATTTGTCTTCCTTTCGAAAAATTATAAGCCATAATAAAACCTCTTTTCTATAAATAGAAAGGGTCGAGCAAAACCCGACCCCCAAGATAAATCTTTGTAATTTAGATTAGAATAGTCTCCAATCATCAGCACCTACGTAGATCAATTCAACAGCAGCATTGTCTGATTCAAGAACGATTGAGGTCAAGGACCCATCAATTGTTTGAGAACCATCACGAGCAATTGTAATCGCCCCACTAGAAACACCAGCAACCTTAATCTTTACAGATTCGCCAACGGTAAGACCAGAAGATTCCGGAAGAGTCCAGGTTCTAGCAGTAGATGTATTAGCAGTTGCAACATTTACACCAACAGCCAAAGTTCTATTAGCATCACCATGTTCTGTGATAGCAGAAGTACCAGATCCAATGAATGTCTTAAGGCGAGACATATCTGTACGTCTAATGGTGCCGTTGTCAGAGATAATCATCTCATCAGTTCCAACAATAGCAGCCCCAATATCTGTGAGTCCAGAAACGATGTTGTTATTAAGCATAGAGCCTTCAACAGCGTTTGCTTGGATAGTCGCAGCACCACCAGCAGCAAGGGCAATGTCTCCGGAAACGTTCCCAAAGATTGCATCCTCAAGGTTTGAGAAAGTGATTGACTTAATGTTATTAGAATCATCAACATCACCTGCGTACAACAAGTCGCCTTGATCTAGATCAGACAAAGAAGAAGCCAAAGAACCACCATCAAGTTTGTCCATATCGATGGCCGCATTTGAGGCGATTGAAGCATTTACAACCGCATTTGCAGCTAGTTGGTCAGCGCCAACAGCATCGTCTGCGATCATTGCCTGTTCAACGGCATCGTTAGCGATGGTTAAAGCACCACCAGCAGCAATAGTAGCATCACCAGAAACATTTCCGAAGATTGCATCTTCAAGATTTGAGAAAGTAATTTTCTTTTCAGTTCCATTGTCTGAGAACATGAAGTGGTCTTGAGTTTGATGAAGACCAGTTCCACCAAGAGCGGAAAGTCCATCGATATCAACCGATATTACACCACTAGAAGCAGTAAGGCCACTACCACCAGCGAAGAAGTCAGCCATCTTATCGACTGAAGTCATTCTCATTGTTCCACCGTCATTGTGAAGGAAACCATCACCAGAAGCAACAGCAGTAGTTCCTCTTGCAGTTCCACCATCAATTAAGTTGATTTCAGCAGGAGTAGCTGTGATTGCAGTTGTAGAAACAGCAGCGAGTACAGGAACATGATAAGTTCCAGCGCTCATCGCAGGAAGGTTGATAGTTGCATCAGCAGTTGGATCGGTAATACCGAACACAGTTTCGTGAGCATCAGCAGGTCCTTCAAAAGTCAAAGAGCTTGTAATGTTAATTGTAGTAGAATTAACAGTTGTAGTTGTACCATTAACTGTCAAGTTACCACCGATTGTTAAGTTATCAGTAACAGTGATACTGTCCATGAAAGCATCTTTCCAACGAACACCTGTGGATCCCAAGTCAACATCGCTGTCGGTTTGTGGTCCAAAGATTCCATCAGCAACATACACTTGCTCTGCGTTCGCAGCATAGAAGTGAATCTCATCGGCAGTTTCAAAATCAATCTTGGTTTGATCATCTTCACCGATTTTAATATCGGTTGCAAGAAGAGAAGTAATATTGGTTTGAGCAGCAGCCAAAGTCAATGCACCACCATTGGAAAGTGTAGCATCACCAGAAACAGCAACAGCAGTTGGGACGTTAGAGCCATTACCAACAATGATTCTACCAGAGCTAACAGATTCCAGCTTAGAAAGTTGAATACCAGCAGATGAATCGATCATTGCGTTGTCGACTTGTGAGTATCCAATATCAGTACCATCAGTACTTAATACTGTGTTTGCAGACCCGGCAGCCAAACGAGCAGAAACTCCAGAAGAGTTACCATAGATAATTGAACCACGAGTAATTGCGTCGAGTAAATTAATTTCAGTTGCTGTAGAAGTTACTGCAGAACCGCCAATCTGAAGACCGCCGGCTTTCGCAACATTAACATCAACATCGTTAGCAAAAGCAACAGATGTACTTGCGAGTGTAATAAGATCATCATCAGCAGCACAACCAATTGTGCTAGAGTTAGGAATCGTAAGGCCTCCGTCTTTAACTTCGACATCGCCTTCTTGAGTCAAGGAGCCGCTCATAGTGGCAGCGCCTAATTGAAATTTATAAGCCATAAAAAAAATCCTCCAAGAAATATATATGACAAAAGACCCGTAGGTCTTCCGATACTAATTAGTAATTTCTCGTACGAACGGAAGCCTAGTAGATAAAGAATTTAGAACTACCATCTGTGTAAATGTTCACTGCTGAGTATGGTGATTCTAAAATAATTGAGCTTCTACCATCAATAGTTTCGGCTCCGGTAGCCAAGATTGTTATGTTATTTGTGTTGGCATTACCGGCTTCATCTTTAATCGTAAAATGCTGCCCTGCTGTATACCCAGAGGCTGCTGGTAGTCTAATTTCTAGTGCTGATGATGCGGAGACTCCCATGATTTGCGCACTGGTTGAGGCGGTAATTGTTGTGGTTACTGCTGTCCTGCTATATCCTCCACCACCAGGTATTGTAACTGTTACATTGTTACTTGAGTTTGTGGCTGTTACACCAGCACCAACAAAATCAAAAGATGCGACAGCAGTTGTGATATTAGAACCTTCATCTTTTACAATTGTTGAGCCAACACCATCAAGCTTTTCGTCTAGATACTTTCCGACATAAAGATAAGCTGAAGCTGTAACAGGGATCTTTGATGCATCATAATCCTGAATAAAGATGACACCAGAATAATAATCGAATTGCCAGTCAATTGCCGATGTTGAAGAAATTTTATTAGAAGGGTTCGTAGGGTCTCCGGTATATAACTCAACAAAATAATAGTTGTTACCAGATGATCCCGGAAGACCTGCGTCTGTTGCAAAGGGAGGAACCAATTGTAGTCCACCTTTTGATAGATATAGTCGCTTATCATTAACAAAATTACCAGATCCTTTGTTGGGGTTTGAGGAAGTCGTTTGATAATTCGATGGCAATTTCAAATAGTAAGCGTGGTGTCCTTGGGATTGAGATTCATCGCCTCCATCAGCAGAAGCTGCATCTGCATCATAAAGGCTGTCCGAGATAGCAACACAATCAAAATAAACCTTTTCAACTGTAGCTGGCGCACCAGCAGAAGCCGAATAAAGAGTATACAAAGCAGTACCGGGTTCTCTGGGAATTGCCTCGGCAAAAACACCTGCTCCCGGAACGGAAACATTTGAGGGAAATGCTTCTTCTGCATCTGTCAAAGAAGGTCTAACCTGTGTCTTGCCTAGTAATTTTTTAGCAGCAAAGTTAGTAAATGTTACATTCGTCTTAGCCATTAGTACGCCACCTGTATTCTAGAAAGATACCCCGTCCAATCTTTATGTGCTGAAACCTTTACAACAATGTATTGGTTTTGTTTTATTCTCCTCGTCCCCAATGTAAGAGATAAAGCCAATCCATTTGAATCAATTGATTGGTCTTCACCAGAGGTTTCACCAGATCTAATACCTGCTCCGTCATTGTTTGGTTGGTTTGAGGCATCAAAGATTTTGGCACAATCTGCCCAACCGGTTGATTGATCATCAGCACCGGCAAAATTCGGATCATATGGAACTTTAAGTTCAACGAACACATTTTTGTTGCCACCCAATGCAGCCGCATAGGTTCCTGTTTTCCCAACCAAAGTAGCATCACCATATAGTGTCAAGGTAAAACTAGCCACTGTACTGGCACTGGTGTATCTAAAATAGCGATAATATGTTCTTGTATTATTTGTGAGAGTTGAATAATTTGGACTTCCGGCTGGTGCTTGAAGTGATCCACCATCAGCAGCATTTCTTGTATCTCCATCGTTTCCAATTTGAAACGGAGAGATTGCATATCCATTTGCGGTTACCATGCCGTCGTCATGATTGTTGCCGCCATTCAAAGCAGTTTGTGAATTCCAGACATTACCGGCATCTGTTACTGCGGCTTGATTGGCATAGTTTCCGGAGACAATTCTATATGTCTCTAGACCGAAATATTCATTGTTTCCTAGTGTTGTGCTTCCAATAGAGCCGGAATAAACCATGAAAGCTGTTTTGCTAGCTGTTGAGGTTGTTTTATTTGTTTTAAAAGGATGTTTCACAGTAGAATTTACAGATACATCATATTTTGTGTACAAACTAAGCCCACCGCTTATTGAAGTTAAACTATCAAATAAAACATTGCCTGTGACCTCAAAACTGGTAGCCTCACAGTCTGCTCCGTTGTCTAGAGCAGCCATCCCAGCTTGGGACACTCCAGAGTCAAATGTTGTAATCCCGTCTCCAATCATTTTTATATTATTTATAGAGCAATTAGTGGTAGTTGGAAAACTAACAGCATCAGCAGCATTGCTATAAACATTGCTGTAAAAGTTTGAAGCAGCGTAAGTAAAACTAGCAGAAGGTCTCGAAGCAAAGTATCGGACACCAGATTGATAATATATATCACCATGACTAAAATTAGCTAATGTTGGCGAAGTTACTGCTGTATTGTCAACTGCACCAGATGGATCAACAACCCATTCAACATAATTTGTTGTAGCATCAGAGTTAGTTCTGTGGATTAATCTTGCATAATTCCATCCGCTTCTTTGATTAGCAGAGCCAACTTCAAAAGTACCAGTTCGGTAAGGTTTAAGATAATCTGGAATTCCATCGGAGGTTTCGGCAAACGAAACAGCGCTAACATTTAGTCTAGAGTTTTGCGGGGAGTTTGTTGTGTTTATCGCAGAGAGTGTGCTAGCTAGATTTACTGTGTGAACCTCAGATCCATTTACTTCTAAGATCAGAGACCCAGAATAAGCATTATAAAAAGCTTTCGCCGGATAGTCACTCCCACCATCAGCACCTATTGCGTCGTTTATTTCTCCATCAATTGTTGGAGCAGCTGAAAAAACACCTCTTCTGTTTCCACTAACAGTGTAGTCTCCATTGGAGTTAATTGTCGACATTGAACCAACACCACCACCTTGTACGTTTGAATATCCGGCAACAGCATTTGAAGAGCCGAAGGAAAGTTTAGCTCCTGTTCCTGTATCGTTGGCATCTATATCAGATAAAACCTGGGGTGTTGCCGCAGTTTCAGAAGATGCTCCAAAAACAAATTCTAATTGAGACAAGTAGCCAGTCCAACTTTCATCAGCTAAAACTTTTATGGCCATGTATTCGTTGGCTGCTATTGAAGCGGTACCAAAAGTAATATGGTGTACATTGTTGCCGTTGTCGACATCATTTGTAGCTGTTGAGATTAGGGCTCCATTGCCATCTGCTACACTACCGTAGGCAAAATTTTGCGAAATATCCATCCAACCGGTTTCTCCGGGTATCTTTGCAAAGAAATGAGCATTGCCGGTTGACAATGAAGAATTGTTGTAAGTTGTACTTCCTTTAGTTGAAGTAATTTTCATGTTATATTTTGTACCACCAGATGTGTTTTGAATTTTTCTGTAGTACGTTCTAGTTCCGGATTGACCAGAGTAGTTTGGATTACCTGCTGGTCCGTTTGTTAATGTGGAAAAGTTTCCATTATTTGGCAAAGCACTTGCAATTGGACTATAAAGTCTTCCGTTGTATTCCGCTGTTGCAAGTTGTATTAGACCATCATTATAACCAGAGGTGCCACTTGAAGTTAAGTGCACTTCGGAGTCCCACGTAGCACCAGTCAAAGAGTTCTGTGTAGCATAAGAAGCAGATACAACCCTAAATGTTTCATTTATAAAGGTCTCGGTCAAATTGTTTGATGTAGGGGGTGTGTTGTCATAAATTAGGAATTGTGTAGCTGTGGCATTTCCACCATTTGTTATGTTTGACTTCATTGGGTGTGTAATACTCATTGAAGTTCCAATTGTCTGAGATGGGTTGATACTAGTGTTTAAAGATAAACTAGCTGTCACACCCAGTACTTTGGTCTCATCGTCTCCACCACTTAAATCAGGAACAGCTTGTGCAGAAGGTGTCGAAGATTTAGTTGGAGAGAAAGATATTGGAGTTCCAGTCGGAAAAACATTTCTATAGATGTTGTTGATATCAGCTTTGTAATTGGCGGTAATACTAGTATTATATTGCACACCTGAGACATAAACAGATCCCCCTGTGGAAATATTGTCTATTCTAGCGTTGGAAATTGACAGCGCCTGTGCTGCTCCGTCCGGATCGTTGATCCACTCAATATAGTTTGAGTTTCTATCTGCTCCACCAACTGTATGGACTACTCTCAGATAGTTCCACCCTTTCTTTTGGTCATCTGCTTCGATCTTGTATTTCGCTGTTCTATGTTTAAAAATATGCCACTCTGCTGCATTACCATCAAACGAGGATGCTGTAATCGAAACGTTTGTAAAGCCGGATCCATTTGTCAAAGACGTTGCAGATCCTGTCGCTGGATTGCCAGCTCCAGCTAACCCAGAAAGAGCCACAGAATGAATAACAGTTCCATTTAATTCTAATTTTAGAGTACCCTCGTTAGCATTTCCAAAAGCACCAGAAGCATATGCAACTTGACCATTTGTAACACTTGGAGCGACATCATAGTTTACAAACCCTGTTAGCTCTTGTGCGTTATAAATACCAAGCTTAAAGTTTGCTCCGGAGGTTGCTGCGCCGTATGTTCCGTTTCTATTGACAGCGGAAAAACCGGCATTGGTTGAAGATGCGGTGTATCCTGTAATGGCATTTGAACCATCAAAGGAAAGTTTTGCGCTCTGTCCATTAGATTGATCATATTTAATAGATTTTACATTGGGCGCAGGACTTGGGGCAAGAATCTTCAAAACTTCATTGAATCTATCAATTGCCGTCCCAACTGTGGTGTTGGTTGTGAAGTCGGTATATAATCCGTCTGTGTAGTCTCCGTCCTCTGCTGCACCAAGAGTTCCACCAGATCCACCACCGGAAGATGTTAGAACAACATTATTGCTGGAATCGATTGCTAGAAAACTAGCCGTTGTTGCGGTACCAGCAGCAAGTCCTGTAAGATTCATTTTAGATCCAGTGATTGCACCAGTTGATTTGATATCCCCAGCAACGTCAAGTTTTTTGGTTGGAGATGCTGTTCCTATACCAATATTGCCATCACCTCTAATTTTAAAGTATGTAGATCCTCCCGAAGCATTGTCGACAACAATCGCGGAATCTGTGGAGTTCGTTCCTCCACGAATATACGGCCCATAAGATTTACCAGTTGAAGTGTGGGCTCTAAAACTAGCAACATATTGATTTTGCGCGCCATTTACCTGTAGTCCTTCAACACCAGAGTTTGAATCAATCTGTAGAGTATGGGATGGGTTCGCGGTGCCGATTCCCATCTGACCGGTAAAGATATGTTTATCATCAGCAGAGTCTCCGAATGTTGTCGATCCAGTAGCTGAAATGTTTGTAACATTCTTGCTTGTAACGTTTGTGACAAACTCATTTGCATAAAGAGATCCAGAAACTTCAAGATTTCCGGAGAGAACCAATTTCGAACCATCAAATGTTAAATTTGACTCGGCTGACATTGTGCCATCACCATCAGCGGTTAGTAGCCGATTGTTCCCATCGTTTGCTATACTAACAGAGGTAATTCCGGATAGATTAGAGCCATCTCCATAAAAAGCAGAAGCAGAAATATTAACAGAGGCGCTAATTCCACCTGTTAGTTCTAGTGTATTAGTGGAGGTGTTAAATACAAGATTTGAAGATCCGCTTACTTGCTTATCTCCTTTCTTTAATAAAACGGAACCTGTTGGTCCATCGACCTC
>Ga0209232_1001954_pt1 | contig 10640 bp, 17 predicted proteins | sample ETNvirenome_2_60_FD_184066 | JGI IMG/M metagenome (GOLD analysis project Ga0209232, IMG submission 184066) | Marine viral communities from the Pacific Ocean - ETNP_2_60 (SPAdes) (version 2) | ecosystem: Environmental > Aquatic > Marine > Oceanic | place: Pacific Ocean | collected 2013-06-22
CTAAATGTAAGAGGCCAGACAACGTAGTGCTATGTGGTGATGTGTATTTAACACTGCTGTCCATTTTGTAATCAAAAGTCATTTGATCTATAGTAAAACGATTTATATCTCGCTGGCTATAAGTAAACAACGTATTATTGACCGTTACACACTGTTTAAATAAATCTGCTCCACCGCTATCACGTACTTGGTTAAACTTTGTATAACCGTTTATATCTTGATCACGCAACGTGTTTAAAACAACAGCAGTACCATCTTGGTTTATAACAAATACATAATTAGCATCTTCTGATGTTGTGCTAGTTACTATGTCCATATCAACAGGACTAACTATTAAATGCGAAGCTAATACCGATAAATCAATACTACGATATGCATCTTCATTATAGTCATACAAGTATTGTCTTAAACTCCTACCATTGCGATCTACAAATAATATAGCGCCATCTAAAGCTGTCGTAGGGACGTTAACACTAAAACTACCATGTTGTGTTTGTTGCTGTATATTAATTGTTGTAGGCGTGTTACCTGTTACTTTGTACTCTGCACCTTCTGTGAATATTTGTAATCCACGATCACCTACAATATCTACAATATCACTTTGCGATCCATTTATACTTACAAAAATAGCCTCGTCATCATCACCTTCTTCAAGATAAAAATCTAAAAATGATCCAGCTTTAGATGCAAAAACACTTTGAGGTTTGTCTCTTGTACCACCAAACCATAATCGACCACCAGCAAATACACCGTTTTTAGGATAGCCTCTAGTAGCACTCCATACATCTTCTTTACGCGGAAATCCTGTTCCGTTATTAGTAGCTGTAGAATCTTTTGCAAAATTTACTGTGTTATTTCCATCGCCAGAAGTAGCAAATCCACTAAATAATTTAAATGCTTTTGTAGATTCTCCACTTATAGTAATTTTATAAATTTTGTTACCTGTTCTTACAACATCTACACCTGTATCACCAAATATAGGCATTTCTTGCAAGTTTTTTTGTATGTTAAAAACAGTAGATGTTTGTTCAGCTGTACTACTATCTCCAGCAAAAGTAATATTTTTACTAATTACGCCCTCTACGTCTATTTGAAATCTATCTCCTACAGTCCAATTATGACTACTGCCATGCGTTAAAGTAAGAATTTGCACTTCATTTATTGGAACAGGACTAGAAGAATCATTAAAATCAAACTGTGGCACATTTAAAAATGGCGCGCTATCAAATTTAAATATATTGTTGCCGTTTAAATTGTATATTAATCGTTTAACAGGCACATTTTCGTTAAACATAAGTAATACGTTTTCATTACTTGCTACACGATTAGGAAAATTAGTTCCTATGTCTGTCGCTACATCTTGATTAAATGTAGGTATGTCATTTGCAACTTGATATATTCGTAAATTGTTATTAGTAAATAAAAGCAAATAACTACTGTTAATATTTATTTCAAATTTATGCATTTTTATTTGACTAGAAAACGCGCCAGTTACATTGTAGAAATGCATCTCTGCTAGCGAAACATTGCACGAACCTAAATCTGTAGTACCAACTCTAGCTAATCTCCAATCTTGGTCTAAGAAAGGCGTAGGCACACCATTGCTTAGAATGGTAACTCTAAGTGTTTGCTCAAAATCAGTTAACGTAGGAACATTAGCAACCGTGATCCATGCACCACCAGTTTGTTGATATTGAATAACAAACTCATCGCTAGTAGCATTAGCAGTAGTTAACTTAATGTTTATTAAATCTATATAAGCAATAGTCTGCTGGCTGGTAAATTGATAAGACGCGACAACAAAAGGATTAGTAGTTCCTATTCCTGCTGTAGTAGTACCAAAAGTTGTAAGGTCATCATCATTAAGATTAGCCGCAGTACCACCGCTAGGCATAGTAGCTGTAGGAGCAGAATACTTAGCTACCACTGGTGCTGGAGTTGTAACAAACTTAAACCCTGCTCTACGCTTTACTCCTCCTTGTGGGACAGTAACAACATTAGTAGCAGTTTGTAAGCCTTGGTAGTATTGATCAAGATCTGTTCGACCTTTTACGATTGGCGATAACTCACCACTTACAAAACTATTTTGCAAAAAGTGACTTCTAGCCATTAGAACCTCACATCAACAAAGGGCCTACTGGTAAGCGGAGTAATAGGATGTTGTTGAGAATCAGTGTAACGCGCCATATTAGATGCGTTGATATATTCTTCATTCATCAATTGTTTGGTAGAAGCACTGTCTCTAATAGACATAGCAAAATCTTTAGCTAATGCGTACTCAACCATTTTAGAAAAGTATGCGGGCCATGTAGCCTCAGATACAGTGTAGATGTAATCGCAGAATAGATTTGTGTCATAGTTACAGTAAACGCGATCACCAAGAATTTGGTAATTAATGCTAGGGTTCATTTTAATAAACACTAATAGGTCAGATGGCAGTTGATACATAACATCGTATTCAGTGCCTACTGGTGTTTCATTAATTTTAGATAGCTGTGCTTTTTTACGTGCAAATCCCCAACGATACTTTGTAAGCTCATTGTGGACAATGTTGTCATATAGATTGTTGGCAACAGTTTGTGCGCGAGTGTTGCCAGTTAACGATGTAATAGGCAAATCACCAATTAAAATTAAAGCATTAGAAATTAAATTGATTTTACTTGCCATAATAGACCTTTATGTAGATAGAAAGGGGGCCGAAGCCCCCAATCAGTTAGGCATCACCAAGAGCAGTGCCAGAAGCCAAATCAATAGAAGTAGTTCCATTGTTTGTTTTTACAAAAGTAGCAGTTACCGCAACACCGTCAGTATCAACAACTAGAACAACATCACCAAGATGGAGTTCACTGATAGCTGAAAGCATATAGTTAGAACCTGTTACAGTTGCAGGAGCATCAGTAGACGCATACACCCACAATGGGCGAGAGTTTCCTGAACCACCAATTCTAGATAAACCAGATCGTGCAAAAGCCATGATAGTTCTCCTTATACGTTATCTTTGTATTCAACTTTAACTAGACCACCGTTGTCACGGACAACAGATCCAGCTTTGAGCATACCGTTGCACAAGTATGAAGTGCGCTCTGGTACATAGTCGATTGATGTTTTCATGTCGATGCCAATAGCAAGTCCAACAGCATCTTTCTGGAAGAACCAAGAATCAACAGTGTTTCCAGCTACAGTCAAACCACCTTCAGAACGATCTTCAAGAATAATGAAAGTAAATCCAGCTAGGCTGTTAACATCACCAGTTACCAAAGCTTTAATAGTCTGGTAATCAGCGTTAGTTGCTTTCTCATCTTTAAGAAGTCCACCAAGACCAGCAGAGTTAACTGCCGCGTATAGGTTAGCATTTTGTACACCGTTCTTACGCAATGCAACTTGAGCTTCGATAACCTTGTTCATGCTTAGAGCCGCATTACCGTGCGCAATGTCAGCCGCATCAGGAGTAGAAGAGTTCATAGCATCAATAACAAGTTGATCACAACGACGGCCAAGAGCCCCAGCAATAGTGCTTGCTAGTTCTTGCTTCTCGTCAAAGTTAACGTCTTGTTGGTCAAAGATGTCAGTGTATTCTGGAGCGTTCCAGTTAGAAAGTGAAGCAATCTTAAATTCGTGCGCTACGTCCATTGGAGTTACTAGATCAGAAGTAGACTTCTGGTTAGCAAGACCTTTGCCCATGCGACGAAACTTGTAAGTGTCACCAACTACATTGTTACGAATAGTAACAGCGGGCTTCATTAGCCCCATGCCTTGATAGGCGTGTTTTACCATAGAGTCAAACTCAATGACTGCTACGGACGATAGTGTTTTACTCATAATAATTTCCTCGAAAAAGAGTAATTTAAAAAGTTTTTCAAGGTTTTAGCTGAGTACCCAGTAAATTGGTCAGCATTCAACCTAAATTTACTGGGCTATAGAGATAGGTATCCAGTTTTTGAATTATACACCTTTTATGGTATATCAATCAATGTTTACTGTGCTTCACCCCAAGCTTGCATAAGTTTTTGTATTTTACGCTCATGCTCAATGTTAGTGCTACGCAGTAAATTTCCATGATCATCTTTCTTAAACATTTCAGCTTCGATAGATTCCCATGACAATCCAGCAGGGGCTACATCGTTTTCAGTAGGCAGTTTAACAGGTGCAGTTGCTCCTACTAACATTTCAATAAGTTCTATAGTTTCTGCTGTTGTAACTAAATCTTTTGCTTTTTCGTAAGTTTCTGCATCAAGGTTATTTTTCATAAACCCTTCAACATTGTTAATACGTTCTTGCGCGTTATCACCTAATTTAGCTACTTCTGCTTCTTGGTTTACTTCTTGTACAGCATCATCTTGTGCAGATAATAACTCCCATGCGCGGCCAAAGGCTTCTTGCGACATATTTGTATCATCTGCAAAACTAATTAACTCTTGCAATAACGCATCATCATTGTCTACACCTTCAGGATGCATATAACCATCTTTAGGTGTTCCTTTAAAACCACCAAACTTTTTTTCTAACTCAGCATATCCTTTAGCTTGATCAGCTACCGATTTATACTTGTTAGCATTAAACCATTCTGGGGTTTCTCCTGTTCCTTTTACATCTTCTGTTAAAAAATATTCACCTTCTGCTACTTCTGGGGTTGATTCATTTAGCAGGGTATCGCTTTCTGCGGCCTGTTCTTCCATAATCGTTACCATTTAGTTATAAAATTTCAGCTTGTTGAATTTGATTTATAAGAAACTTAACTACTCCTGCCTCACCATTATGGTATGCAGACTCGTAATTAATATTTGTAGAGGAAAAAGAAGTATCATTGTTGTAGACAAATCTAGCAGTCAAATCAGCTAATACTCGCTTTCCATCTTCATCATTAAAACACCGATGATATGCTTTCGCAAGATTAGCAACCTTTTCTCTGTTTTTAGCGTTGTCTTTTTGTGCGTTTTCTACATCTAATTTTACTTGTTCAATCTTGTCCCAAGTCATACTTGAGTTTGTCCTTGCATTGGTGGTTCACCAGTATCCATGCCTTGCTGTGCTACTTGCGCACCAGCTTGTATTATTTGCTGTTTTTCCATAGGACTTCTCACCAACTCAGCGGGCATACCAGCTTTTTCTGCTACCCACGTTCCAAAGTCTTCTAACTTAAATCCTATTTTAGCTTGATCAGGACCAGCATTTTGCAATACAAACTGTACAGCTTGTTGCACATTTAGAATGTCTTCACTATCTTGTGCACGAGCTAATGGTGAGGTAAATTTAATTTCTATATCTCGACCATCTAATTGTAAAGGCTGTAATAATCCTCTACGTGTTAATATAGATGCTACGCGCTTTATTATAGGAATAAGTACTTCTGTTTGCAAACGTCCAAATGCAGAACCTATTCTTTTAGCAAGCTCTCTAGACTCAATAGCTACTTCTGTAGCAGATCGAACAGCCCCAGTAGGATCTCTTAGGTCGTTAAACAAAGATCTTTTTATAGCCATTTGCATATCATTGATAACAAATTGCGGTAATTGTAAGTTAGCTCCTGTATCTAATCGACGAATAGAAGGATTAGACGAGTTATTAGAACCTACTGGAATAACAACCCCCGGACTTATGCTTATATTGTATGGATTAGTTACACCATCATCAGTAGCCGTATACATTCCTGCAAGGTCTATAGCGGCTTTCTGTAATGAGAATTCTTTTGCTTTATTTAAAGATTTAACATCAGGCAGTGCTTGTAATGCTGGGCCACGACCACGTATTTCACCAGCTACTTTAGAGTAACGACCTGTTACCCAAGGGCTAGATGCGCCAAAGTCTTCCATCCAGCTAATACGATCTTCTTTTCCTACCCATAAGCAACCGTAATAGGTCTTAGCTTTAGGCAAATAAACAACGCCTTCACTGACATCTACTTCAGACTCTGGATGACTTTTAATTTTTTCTGCAATTTCTTGTGATGGTTTAAATCCTTTCCACTTTCTAGATAGATCACGAACTTTTACTTTAAATCTACGCCAATGTGTCTCTACATTACCATACGGACCTTCTTCAAAAGCAATACCTTTTTGTGGAATAGCAGTAAATATAATAGGCATATTGTTATCAAGGTCTTCGTCTATTCTTAAAGTCCCTGTTCCTATCAAAAGGTCAAGAGCGTGCTCATAGAACTGTGTAGCAAAGTTAGATCGATTAATGTAATCAAAAATAATATCAGATTGCTCTTCTAAATTAGATCTTATATCTTCTTCTGATACGTTGTATTGACCATTTTTTAACAATAATTTAACTTGATTAGATGGTTCTAATGTAGCCCAACGCGACCATATAGGTGCAATGTTTTCTTGTAATTTACTAGCGCCTTGTTGGATAGCTTCTAACGCAGTAGAGTCAAAGATTTTATCCATCTTCTTTTGACCAGCACGAGAGTCCTCAAACAAGTTTCTATTAGGAAGAAAGTATTCATAAGCATCATCAAGTTGATCACTCCAATATGTTGATCTTTCAAATGCTTTTGATTCACGTCTTTTAAGGTCTGTTAAAGAACCTAACTCTGCTGGTAATTTCATTTAATTTTGCTCGCTGTTCTTCTATTTGTTGACGTAACTCCAGAATAACCTCCAGCCATACTACTACTGCCAGTAGACCCTGCACCCATCATGCTACGTCTTGCACCACCACCAGAAGCTTTAGTTGCTTGAGCTAATAAAGAAGATGCTCCTAGCTTACTTCTTGCCGCGGCCTTTAATCTTTTTTCACTTTCTTCTATTTCTTCGTCTAACATACGTGAAGTTCGCTGTTCTGCGGCTAACTCCTGAGCAGTAGGCTCTGGTGCTTTAGGTCGTTTTAGAAATCCCATGATGTTTCTCCAAATATTTTAACAATTGATATGGCGTTAAGATAAATGGGTTGCGAATGCCCAATATCTGCTTAGTATGTCCAACACAAGTATTCAGCATAAATAACGAATGCTGATTTTCTTTAGGTTTAATTTTTAAAATACACTTACTGCCGATTATACTCTTTTCGTCAGTCGTTGTGAATAAATCAAATCCACTACAATTTTTAGCAAACACCAAAAAACCTTGTCCAGAGGGTTTAACAACGTAGCAATGTCTTATATCTTTCTTTAAATAACGACTCCACCAGTTAGTTTGATCGTCTTCAAAAATAACATAGACATCAGAAGACATTAAAATTAACCTTTGCTGTTACAGGTTTAGAAAAGTTTTGTGATACCCGTAGTGCTTGTCTGCCTTCACCTTCTCCCTGTAGTGCGTATTCTAAGGCTTCGACAGGGTGGGAGTATTCATTCTTATCGGGTTCATCAGTGTATCTTTCACCACTGGCTTGTACTCTTCTATAACAGAATCCACCTTGTAATCCTTTACGAATCATAGAAGCTTTAGGTAAAACAGTAAATCTAGGCTTACCATCCATACACATTTCTTTCATAGGGACTTCTAACGCGGCTCTACGTTTAAGAGGGTCATTACTTTGTGTAGGTTGACACGGAATCCCTGCGGCTCGCATAATTTGGAAAGGTGTTTCAGAGTTAGATTGGTTTTTGTTGTTACCAGAAGGATCGCCCCATCCTTTAAATTCGTGTTCAGGGTATGTTTCTTCAATGTATCGTTTTAATGTAGGGGCAAAATCAACAGCACCAGAGTCTGTTAACACCATTTCATCAAAACAAATCCAACGTCCTATAGATGTTCTTTGTATAAACGCACAAGCAGGAGTACGACCAAAATCAAAACCTAAGATAATAGGGTAATCAATAGATGGTTTAAATTCTAAATGCTGACAATGGACTGAATCCGTATACATTGGGTGTACAGGTTTACCGTTAGAGACAAATCCGTATTCATTAGCTAGGTTTACTTTAATCCAATCGTCTGTTTTCCCTTGTAGTCCTCTTGCATAATACCCTTTAGGAAGATTAGCAAGGTTTTCAGCTTTTTCATTAATAATCCAATTTTCACCATCTTTTAAAACTCCACCAGATTGTCTAAAAAATGACCAATCATCAGGTCTTTCTATCTCAGCTAGTTTAAAATACCAATGATCTTCATCAGGAGCGTTACTATCTCCTATAATTCCATGATGTGTAGGACGTGCACCCTCCTTGTTAGAGGGATATCTACCATGTCTAAGATCTAACATATCTAAAACAGCTTTAGAATGCTCTTTAGTTTCGTTTAACCACACCCATGTAGTCTGTATACCTCTAGCTTTTTTAACGTGTTCAGGACGGTCGAACGCAATAAAAACAACATCACAGTGAACAGAGGTTCCATCATCTAGTTTAAATCGTATAAAGTGTGTAGGAGGCTCTTTATTACCTTGTTTAAAGTCACCTAACTCTCCGTGTATCTCCAGCCAATCTTTAATCGTAGTAGAAAACAATTCAGAATAGGTGTTACGAGCCGCAATAACCCTAGATAAACGAACATTATAATTTTTATGTTTTTTATCTTTGACAGGTTCCTGTTCGCACATTAAGTCAAACAGTTTTAATATACATTGAACCGTTTTACCTGAGCCCAATGGACCCATAATAAATGAGTTTCTTGCACGGCAATCATTAAAATCTTGAAGGACTTGACCTTGAGGCATCAAGTTATATTCGATTCTCATTTCGACCAGTTTATTTTATCGTAATTAAGTTTGAATGTTTCTCGACTACTGGATGTAGACTTTCTAGGATGACTACCTTTACCACCATTGTATTCAGGAAAGTGTCTATCTCTTGTTTCTTTGTCTAATTTATGAACTAAATTTGGCCCTTTCTTGCCCATTTTACCATCTTCCGCATATACAATCTTCTTCTAAACAAATACACTCACCAGACATCTTTTCATGCAGTATATATAAAACTTCCTTCATTGCATAATGATCTTTATCTATTAACGCTGTACAAAATGCCTCTATTAATTCGTAATCAGAATCCGTAATAGGCTCATCTGTATTTAAATCAATCATTAGCTAACCAATCCTTTATTATTAATGACTTTGCTAACTCTAAATAAAATAGCTCCTGTTCACTTGTAAGCGTACTTCCTACCTCTACCCCTACCTCACCTATACTTATTAAAAGAAAGTCCTTAGAACGCTTTATATGAGCTTGTACGAGGTCTTCTGCATCTGGTCTAAGCTTTATTATAGTCATCTAATTTTTTTTTGCGGGGGACATATATACATCACATCGCGCCACTTTCGGGGATGGGGGTCTCTTTATCATTGCGCATTGTCATTGTTGCCGCCATCGTATCTTTTGCGATTGACTGAGATAACGAGTCCTTCATCTGGGGTGCTGACTTCTGTGGCTTTTAGTTTAGGCGTGACGAACTCCGCTATTTTTCCCCATGCGACGATTGACTCCTTCTGGTTGGTTACTGAGGGATCATTCTGGGCTAGCTCATCCAGTGTCACGGCTTGTTGTGCCATCTTCATCACTGGGTCGAAGTCCTTGCCGTACATTGCTTTGAGTCTGTTAAGTAAAAAGGTCTTATTCTTTCCCAGCGCTCCTTTAGGTCTTGCCATGTCTTATAGTCTCCTGTTCTTTATTCCTACGCCCTTGATTCAATTGATCATTTTTTAACCAATTTGGTCAATATTTAACCAATTATAGCATTAAATAGCTGTTCTTCGCCTTATATATAAGTTAATTCAAATTAATTTAGTCTACAGTGTTGACACATGGCAAAGGATCAACTAGGATGTTTACACACAACAAAGGAGAAATAACAATGAGAGAAGATATTATAAGCCAATTAGAAAACGAGATTATCTGCGAGGCGCTAGAGGATTTTATAGACGCCATGCGAGAGGATGTCAACGCGACTAATGAGGAGATACGCAAAAGCGTATTGAAAGAGCTTGATTATAAATTAAGTTTTTTCCATAACGGATAAAAATAAGGAGATACAAATGAAAACTACTTTTAGAAAACTAGAACCTTGCGATTTATTTGCAAATGAACACGGCCAAATAATGGTTAAAGGTTATGGCATTTGGGTTAATACAGGAAAAATCGTTTTTTGTGATGAGGGTGACGTGGGCAGGTATTACGTAGATGCAAGCGCGCCAGTAACTAGAATCAACTTACCTGATGAGACTAATGGGGATTAGTCGAAACGCCCTTGGGGCGTAGTGAGACCCATAAACAACAAACGAGGATATATAAAATGAAACTTTATCAAAAAGGAAGTAATCAAACGGAGCTAGACTTGGGATTTGCTCAGGTATTCTTCAGTTATGAAACGCCAGTTGCCGCACGTTTAACAGATGGTTCATTGGTGCGCACTCAAACGCGTTACAGCGTTACCACTACAAAGCACATTAACAATTGGTTGCAAGGTTGTGACTGTGACAGAGTACCACAGGAGCGTATTGACTGCCTTTTAACTTCTACCAGTGAATGTGATCCAAGTTATGAGGAAACAGCATGAATAAAACTAATGATTTATATGAACATAGCGAGTTTACGCACTGGCTTTCTGAAATGCCATGCAATATGGCTTGCAACTACCGCGAGGAAAACGTCGATTTTAATGGAACGCGAGTGACAATTACATTTTCAATTTTAGATGAGGAGGAAACAGCATGAGCAAGATTAAAGACGATATTTTATCATTACGCGCACAAGCTAG
>Ga0209232_1001956_pt1 | contig 10636 bp, 5 predicted proteins | sample ETNvirenome_2_60_FD_184066 | JGI IMG/M metagenome (GOLD analysis project Ga0209232, IMG submission 184066) | Marine viral communities from the Pacific Ocean - ETNP_2_60 (SPAdes) (version 2) | ecosystem: Environmental > Aquatic > Marine > Oceanic | place: Pacific Ocean | collected 2013-06-22
GCTGTAATAGTGCCTGTAATAGCTTCAAAACCTATTTCAGCAGCGTCCATTTCTTGACCTGCTACGACTCTACCTAAAGTTTCGCCGGTAGCACCACCCACAGCTTCAACTCCAACTCCGGCAGCGCCTGCTGCTACCTTAGCTCTTTTAGCACCTCTCGCTGCTTTAGAAGCAACAACACTAGCTTTACCAGCTAAACCACCGCTAAAACCTTCTATAGCGCCAATAGTTAAACCTCTACCTATAGCTCTGTTTCTTATATCTGTTCCTTCAGCTTCTAATAAAGCTTTTATATTTTCATCAGTAAACTCTTGACCTTTTTCTTTTAATCTTGTTTCTATTAGTTCACCAAAAGTTAACGCCGCTTCCATTGAAGTGGCTAAACCTCCCATTGCTCCAGCTAAAGCCCCTAACGGACCAGCTACAACAGCTCCAGTACCAGCACCGACAGCAGCAGCGCTTAGTGAAGCACCAGGTGAATCAAAAGCGGTACCAACTTGCGTACCTAAAGACTGTACAAATAGCTCTGGCAATAAACCAGGTTGATCTTTTACACCTCTAAAAAACGCAGCCCAAGTCTTACCTTCTTTAACATACTGCTCTTGAAATTTTTTCATGCGTTCAGATTCAACATAAGAACTAGCCTCTTCTTCTTTAGCTTTCATAAAATCTTGTATAGTTTCTATGTCTATATTAGAAAAATCTTGAGACATGAGATCTGTAGCTTCGCCAGTCGTGCTAGCAGCAGCCATACCTCTACCAAACCAAGTTTGATCAAACCAGTTTACGTTATTAGACTCTAGTTCCAAACCAGGCATACCGGCTATATAGGTTTGTGTATCAACCCCGTTTTTAGCAGCGCTATTAGCAATTTCTTGCTCCGTAAACGTTTGACCTTTATAAATATAATTTGGCATGTTTATTCTTTTTCTGGTTCAGAAAACTTTGCAACATCTGTACTTTCTTCTAAAATTATTTTATTTATAGCGTTTATAAAATCTATTGTTTCATCAGGATTTGATCCTGCTCCAATAAGAGGAGCTTTAGAAACTCTATATTTTTTACCATCTAACTCCATATATTTAGGAATTGTAAAATTAAAATTAACTCTATCTGTGTCTATACCTTTTTCTTTAAATATTTCTCTTATTTTTCTTTCAAATTTAGAACTAGCAATATCTCCTTTTCCTAAATAGTTAATTTTACCATCTTCAATTGTATGGCCAACTTCTTCTTTAATAAAATCTGAAATTTCATCAGTAACATCTGTAAAGCCAGGCTTAAACTTAAAGTTTTCTTCTTCTTTTATTTCAGTAGCAGCTGCTCTTGCGGTTAGCTCTTTAAACTCTGGCGCAGATATACCCATTGATTTTCTAAATTGCTCAGAGTTTCCAAAAACATCTTTATCATCATCTTCGCCTTGAGACCACTGGTTGGTTTTAGCGTCAAAATCATATTTAGTATCAAAAACATTAAAACTAGTATTTTTTCCTTCGCTAGCCTGCTTAAAAGAGTTATACATATCAAGAGCAATGTTGTAGTCTAAGTATCTATTACCACCTAAAACAGCTAAGGACTTGCCACTACCTAACCAACCACTTTCATTCTCACCAGGTGTTGGTGGTAATTTTGATAAATAAATATCATAACCTTTTTTATGTTGTGCTCTACCGTCGTTATCGGCATAAAAAGCAGCGGCAGCTCTTTTAGCTACTGAAAAATTAGCAGCATCAGGATTTGTTAAGATATCAGCTAGTTTTTTATAATTTTCTTTAGTTATCTGATCAGGAGTTCCGTCGCCGTCAACGTCAACCCCACCAATACTATTTAACGCGCCCATCATTTCACCCACAAGTTTGGTATCACCACCTTGCAAAGCTTGTGCAAACGATATTTTCATAGTACCAAAAGGCCTGTTTATTAAATGCATGAAACCATCTCTTGTAGTCATTAAGTTTTCGTAAGAGTTTAAAGCTTCGTTAAAATCATATTTAGTTCCTTGCAAACCTATTTTAGAAAAACCACCACTCAATTTTAAAGCATTAGTTTCAACAGTATAATCTTTTTTAATAAATCTTTTGTTTAGTTCATTGTGGTTTATTTTTATAGGATTATTATTAGCATCTACTGTACTATACACTAGCTCACCATTTATTATTTCTCTTTTAGCATCACCACTTAGTATGTCTTTAAATAATTTTAAATCGTTTTCGTTTACAGCGTACTGACTAATTTGATCGTTATCAATTAACGCTGCTATTTCTGTTATAACACCTTCACCGTTAGCAGAATCAGCTTTCATTTTTGCTAGTTGTGCTCTTATTTTAGCTCTCTGAGCTTCACCTTTTTTACCTTTAGGTATAGACTTAGCTTGATTTCTTAAATCATTAATAGCATTTGTATATAAATCAATAGAAGTATCATCTGAAAAAGTGCCAGATTCAATGTCTGCAAGTATTAAACCAGACTGTTCTTTTATGTCGTTGTATAGGTCATTGTTACTTTTGTTAGTTGCGTAAAAAATATCTTGAATAGCAGTTTGTAAGTTACCTATATTTTCAGCCTGTAACTTGTACACACCACTCATGTCAAGACCTTTATTAGCCAATTCTGCTCTATAAGCACCTGTCACTAACTGAGCATCTGCCCCACCTAATAAACCTCCTCCTGTTTTTGTTGCCATATTTTATATTTTATTAACGATCGTCGTCGTATTTTTCTAAGTCAGAATATATATCTTGACTAGGTTGATTATTCATGTTTTCTAAATCTAATGTTGCTAGTTTACCTAAAGAACTAATCATAGTTTGGTTTGCATACGCGTTTGCGTATTGTTGATTTTGTAACTGTCTTTGGTAGTTAGCGTTTACACCAGCCATAACACTTTGGTTCATACCTAATATTGTAGCCTGTCTACTGCTTTCTGCTTGTTGTACCATTGCATCACCAGCTCCTTGTAATTGTTGTATTCTAAGATCAGCAGATGCTGCTGCTCTTTGATTAGCTTGTTCTTGTTGTGCAATACTAGCAGCTGCTTTTTGAGTTTGTAAAGCGCCTTGGTTAGCTAATACTTGCGCAAGTCCCGCGATACCAGAACTACCAGCCGCGCCTCTAAAACCTTCTAATAAGTTAGCTTGTTGCTGTTGTATTTGCTCAGCTTGAAATTGTGCCGCTTGCTGATTTACTGTTAAATCTTCAAATGGGTTTTCTATGTTTTGATATGGGTTTTCAAACTGTATAGCTCTATATTTTTGTATTTCTTCATCTAACAGTGCTTGCTGCTCTTGTTGACGTTTTAACGCTTCTGTGGCTCTATTTTTAGCATCTCTTCTCATTCTGTTAGAGCTAAACAAACCTATACCAGCAGATACTAGCGTTGCTATTGCTGGAGTTATTACTGGCGCTGCCGCCGCTACTGCTTGAACTGCCATATTGTATTATTTTTTAAATTCATGTTCATTTATTTATAATTACACTTTTTTAGTGTTATTTACTACTTTGAACTACCTCAGAGCCAACTGAGAATAATTCTATTTTTCTATTTGAATTATTTACAAATTCAAGCTCTGCGTAATAACCTTTTAAACCCGCAGAGTTTACTGTTTTATCTTTAGAAAACATTATGAATGTACTAGTAGTTACACTTCCTGGTACAAAACTAGGTGCTAAATCAACAGTAATAATTGGTTTTGTATATTGTGGACTTATTTCTAACACAGGACCTAGCTTTTCAAAAGCAGTATCGCTTGTAGAGGCAGTTTCGTAACCACCAACATTACTAGTAGGTACATACCACACGGTATCGCCAACTTGTAAAGAAGAGTTTAATTCCTGATCAAATGTTAATTCTATTTTTGCCATATTACCCTACAGTTAAAATGTTATCTAATTCTAAAGTTATAGTTAAATTGTCTTTACCAAATTTTTCTACTACTATATCAGCTGTTACAGTTGCGTTTCTACTACTACCTGTAAACGTAACTGTTTGCCCGTTTTCTATTGTCTGCGCTGAGCTTGCCGTAACGTTTACGCCAGCGCTAACAGCGTCTACATGCGGAGTTCCAGTAACACCTATACCAGACATTATAACACCTTCAGCAGCTTTTATACCGTTTGTACTTGTAATAGGTATCGTAGCGCTACCACTAACAGCAGAGTCAGTAGTTGTTACTACAGGGTCTATTGTAAGGGCTAAATTACTAACAGAAAACTTAGTGTTGTTAAAAGCTTCTGCATGCGCAGAGCCAAAACCTTTAAAAGTTAATGTAGCGCCTAATCCCCAGCTAGAACTGTTGTTCATAAAAATTGTACCACCAGGACTGTCTATCATAGCATTATTTTCAGAGTTTAAAGCTTTAGGTATTGAATAAACATGATTTGTTGCTGTAGATTTATTTTCATCTTTGTAGCCAGGTATTATTTTTTTTATAATACTACCCGCTGCAATACCAGATCCAGAAACAGCCATACCTACTGAAAGACCAGAAATATCAGCCATTTCTATTTCCCTACCAGAGTTGTCGTTGCTAGTAAGCTTTGTTGTTGTAAAATAAAAATCGTTAATTTCTGGCTGCCTTGCTATAACAAACTGACTACTACTAAGAGCCACGGGCCAAGATATATTAACTTTTCTATTAAATTTTAAACTAGTAACACTAGTGCTAAAACCAGTTGTAGTTTCATTACTGGCAGGTGGATTGGCCGTGTATGTACCAGAACTACCTGTAGATGCAACGGCAAAAGTAAGAGTAGTGTCAAAATATTGGTATATTTCAGCGGCGTGGTAAACATTGTTTTTAGATAAAGATTTTGAAAGTGACGTGTCAAAACCAGGTTCAGCTTGCAACACGATTGTGTACTTATCGTCACCACTAGAAAGAGGTGGAAATTGTATTACGCTAGTATATTCACCTTGTTTATTTAGCTTTTGTTTAAACAAGCTTACGGGCGTTGAAGCAAAAGCGCCTTTTGGCCTAATAGTGTCAGTATCTTCACTTACAACAGTTTTTTCTGGAAAATTATAAAGCTCACCAGCCTCGTTAATAACAATTATACTAAAAACCGCTTCAGGACTGCCAAAAACAGTATATTGTCTAGAGCCTCCAGCTGTAGTTAAAGATGACGAGTCAATAATAAAATTATTTATTTCTTTCATATTAAGGTATTATTTTTACATCTGAAGGTCTACCAACGCCTTGAAAAGCAAAACTTTTTGCATCTATTTCTTCTTTAGCGCTAATACTTTCACCTTTTAAATTGTTAAACCATTTTCCTTCTTTTTCAATAAACTCAGGTATAAAACCTACTTCTTTATCTGTATTTATTTTTTCTAACTTCCAACCAGGCTTTACTGATAAATTATAATAATTTTCATCGTTTAAGTTTTGTATAACGTTTGATTGCGAGCCTTCATAATTAACAGTTTTAAAAGACTTTACAAAACCAGGACTATCGTTAAGTATAGTAGAAACTTTACTATCGTATTGAGTTCCGTAAAAATTATTCCAAGTTACTGTTGGGTTAAAGCTAGTAACAACATCATCGTGGTGTTTGTATAAATTACCATTTTTAAAAGTGTAATAAAAGTTGGTAACACTTACACCTTGCTCTGGCACAAAAGATTTAAAGCTCGACCAACCTTTTACTTTTTCGTCATAACTAATAGTGTTAAGATTTAAAGTTAAATTATACTCGTTTTTCTTTTGGTCATAACTACCTATAATTTTGTCTTGATTTTTTAATCTATCTTTAAAATACTTAGACATGCCGTAATCAGATATAGGTGTTATACCATCTCTTGAAAGTCTTAAAACTTTACCTCTATTTTTGTCTGTAAAATAAGCTCTATAGCTTTCTTTTGCAAAAGACTCTGGGTTTTTTGATATACCATAGTCACCAACATAAGGAACTGTTTGCCCAAGCACGTTTTGTGATGCTATTAGTTGAGGATTACCATCGGCGTTAAACACAGCGTCTTTGTTTGCTAAAATTTTAATTACTTTATCTTCGCAAAAAGTTATTAAATCTGTATTTCTACTAAACAGTTTTTGTATACTACCATAAGTAGGATTTATATCTTTTGTTATTTTTTCAGCTGCAATAAATTGGTTTAAATTATTAATGCCACTTGTTGAATTGTATATACCGGAATATATTAAACCGTTTTTTCTATTTTCTTCTTCATAAACAAAATCTATAGTAGAAGAAGCTATAGCACCTTTGTCTATTCTAACTTGATTAAAATCATCTCTTAATCTATCAGACTCAACACCGTTACCAAAAGAGTAACAGTTAAACCACTCAAGTTCTTGCGTAGTGCCATGTAAAGATATATCGTAACATTCACTAGCTTCGTAATAAATATCTAAATCTACATTTTCTTTAGGTTCTGTTTCCCAAATAGCTGGATTACTACTTAATAGTTGGTCACCTTCGTTTTCATCTAGTTCTAAAAACTGTATTGCTTGCGGTGTATCTTCATCTGCACCATCAGTAGGATCTAAAAGATTTGAATAAACTGTACCACTACTATTAGTAAAATTAGAGTTGCCAAGTGGATCTGCTTCTGCATACACAGGATTTCCATTAACTACAGGTGGAGTATCTGAGTGTAGCGCAAAAGGTATTATATAAGTTATTCTTCTATTTACAGCTTCTGAAAATTGATCCCAATCTCTTTCTAAATTTACTGCAAAATTATAACCTGGCGTAGAAAAAAGTTGGCTTGTAGTGTTAAGAGAATAACCAGATAAATTAAGTCCTTCAGTAAAACGCTGGTCAAAATTATTTTTAACTTGTGCAAAATTAGAATAATTATATCTTTTTTCTATTACAACATCATCATTTATAATGTATTTTTGATTTTCAGTATCTCCAACAAACTTAAATATTTTATTTTTAACCAAGTTTCTAACTACATCAATTTGATCAACATGTTCTTGATTTATTATAGATCCCACGGCAAATAATTCTGGCTTTTGTAAAGGAGCTTTATTAAGTTCCGCGGGCATGTTAGGTAGTAAAGAGTGGTTTTGAAATCTGTTTTCTGCATCAGGCAATATTTGAGAAAAAGATAACTCCATATACCACTGTCCAGTAGTAGGCTCTCTATATATACCCCTACCATAACCCTCTTCAAAACCAGGTTTCATTTCTGAATTTACATATTGAACGCCATTAATTTCTACAAAACCATTTGGAACACCTGGCTGCGTTGATGGTGCCGGCTGAAGAGTTGAGTCAAGATCATTATTTTCTGGATGTTTACCAGCGTAATACACTTGATCTATAAACCACTCACTACTAATATTGTTATTATTAAAATGCAATATGTTATTAGCCCAACGACCTCTTAAACTAGAAGCCCAAACACCAGTTGTACCATTTGGCAAGCTAATATTGTCTATTATAGAATGTTGATAATCTGCACCTCTATCTGCTATAAAAAAAGCATCTAAATAAGCTTTAGAAGAATAATCTTGAGAAGCGTAAGCGCCTCTGAAAACATATTGCTCAGTAGAGTTGTCATTAAGAATTTTTACAAAAAACTTACCGTCAAACTCTGGTTGTTCTTTTCTTTCGTCTTTGTAAAATCTTAAAGATAAGTTGTTGTTTAAGTTTGAAGGTGAAAAAGTAGTTATATTTGCAAAGTTAGAATATATCCACTTGTCAGAGTCTTTTATTTTTTCTTTTAGTTTTATATTGTAAAAAGGAGCAACAAACTCTATGTTAGATATTTCATAAAAATCAGAAGTTACATTTTCACTAGTGTCTTTAAATTTTAAAGCTATTGTTTCAGTAAAGTTGTCAATGCTAGGTCCTCCATCAGCTTTAAAAGTAGCTTCATCTATTTGAAACGACGTAGAACCAACTATTGGCATATCACCTGTAAAAAGATTTTCTATATCACCAGTTCCATTAGTATCAGATATAAATACATAATTACTTTTAACTTCTACAGGAGCGTTGTCTTCTATAGCTATTACTTTGTATTTTAAGTTTTCACTAACCTGGACGTCAGCATCTAATTGCTTTTTAAGTATTAAAAAAGTTTCTTCGTCTATTTTGTTTCTTTCAGATGAAGGAAAAGAAAGCCAAGCGTTACCATCTTTAGCTTTGTAAACTCTATCCATAGCTAAATTGTAATACTCGTTTGAAGTTTCTTTAACATAAACTTTATAAAAACTTGCCCAACTAGGAGCTGAGGTTGTTGCTGTAAACGTTATAGAGTTTGAGTTAGCAGCTTCTTCTTTTGGTATTTTGAAAGAACTTCTTGAACTACTAAAAACAGGCGTTTGCCTACCGTACTCATCTAAATAAACAATACCTAATTGATAGTTTCTTGATGATTTTAAAGATTTTTGAGGAACGCTACCAACAACAGTAACACCTGATCTAGAACCATAAAAAGCGTCAACCAAAGGCTTTTCAAGTAAATCATAGTTTTGTAAATAATTACCGTATACTATTCTATTACCTGTTATTTCTTGAGCCAAAGCTTTTCTAGGAACGTTATCAAATGGTCTTATTATTTGGTTAGAAGGTAACGCTGCGTATACAACATCAGATGTAACATCGTAGAAATTTGCAGTCCAATTGTTTTCGTTAGTGCTTGTTACTGGAAAAGTACCAGGCGCAGACGTTATAATATTAATATCTTTTAAATCGTTATATTTTATTTTTTCAACAAGATAAACGTTTGGTGAGCTAGAGTTTTTATACAACAAATCTATTTGCACAACGTTTTCTAATATATTAGCTTCTACAAAGTTTCTTAATTTTAAACTTTTTAATTTGTTTTGCATACCAAGGTTGTATGCTTTTTTAGTTTCGTAATCAAAATTATCTGGAAAAAATGCTATGTTTGAAAAAGGAGCAAAGGTAGAATATTCACCGTCTTGATACTTGTATCTATAACTAAACCTGGCAAATTCTTTTTCAAAAAAATCTAGTTCGTTTTGTTTTCTAAAAACAAACCAATCAATAGTATTGTAGTCAGTGCCTGGTGATATTTCTAATATTTCTATTTGATACGTATGCGGGGCGAAAACATTTCCACTAGGCGAAATAGTACCACTAACATCAGCTAAAACTTTTATTTTTACTTGATATGAATCAGGCAGATCTGAAGAAGAGTTAGTACCTGTGTTTGCTAAAAACAAAAGCTCATCACCAGAAAAAAATCTAGCGCTACCAGTAAAGTTAAAAAAACCATTAATATACGTTACATCACCAACAATTCTATTGTTTCCAATAATAGGAACTATAAGCAATGGATTTGCATTACCATTAAACTCAGCTGTAGTATCTACGTCTAAGTTAATATCTAACTCTAATTTTGTTTTTGGGGATTTTTTTATAACAGTGATATGTTCTTCTCTAATATCTATACCAGAGTTTAAATCTATATCTCTTTCAGGAACTATTATTTTAGTGTGTGTATTTTCATCTATTGTACCTTGTATGCAAAGGTCAATATTTATTTTTTTTGGCTCTGTACCTACTAAGTTGTTGTTTTCATCTTGGTAAGCATCGGTCCAAAATAATAAATTGTCAATAACGTTTATACCTGTTATTATATTTTCAGGATCAAATTTTAAAACGTTTTTGTTTGTATCAACTAAAACTGGTGTTACTTGACTTTGATACCATCTTAATATCATGTCTTTAGCGTCGTTAGCAATAAACCAATACAAAGTATTATTTTTTTCGTCTGCGTATTTACCTACACAAACAGACTCTTCTAATATAAAACCGTCAGAAAGAAGGGTATTACTATGTATGTTTTCTAAAGCACCAACGTCAGACTCTTCAGTTGTAGACACCTGTACGTTTTCAGCGTGTCTATACTGACCTTTAGGTAATAGTCTTTCGTCAAGGTCTTTGTTCATTTTACCTTCTGAAAAATTTTGCTTAATTTCAGCCATGTATTAGTGTTTTATTTGCTTAGATTTACCTCTAAGTATTTGAGTTAATTCACTTAATTTTAAATTTGATAATCTTAGTTTTGCTTGTCTTACAGCTGCAAACCTATCTTTTTTAAATCTTCTTACTATGTACTCTGGTACATTAGCCCTTGTAGATAACACCGCGTATGCTATTGACATGTACATTGCTTGTTCAGCAAACTTATGCACTTTCATTTCTGACTCTGTACCTAAGCTGTCGCTTAAATAGTCTAATATAATAGTTTTACCAGATAAAAAAGAGCCAAAATGTATTAGGCCTGTGTTTTCATCTATATAATAAGAACCGTTGTCTTGCGCGTGTTCAGGATCAATACCATATCTTCTTCCTTCTGCATACCATCTAGTATCATCTTCATAATCGTCATTAGTATTGCTAGGTGTGTGTGCTTTGTAGTTTTTCCAAGCTTTAGACTCTTTGTTTAAATCAACAATTATAATTTGTGTTCCTGGTATCATGTTGTTCAAAGGTCTTCCAGCACCACCAATACCGGTAGAACCTGGAGTTTCCAGCAATAAATCAGCCTCGTACTCAGGGTTTGTCATTGTTATAGAAGTTCCTTGATAATTACCTGTAGTAAGTTCAGAAACAGAAGCTACAGTCGTATTTACAGGTATGCCAGGTCCAAAAACAGACATACCAACTTTTATATCTGAATAAGTACCATGGA
>Ga0209232_1001957_pt1 | contig 10635 bp, 3 predicted proteins | sample ETNvirenome_2_60_FD_184066 | JGI IMG/M metagenome (GOLD analysis project Ga0209232, IMG submission 184066) | Marine viral communities from the Pacific Ocean - ETNP_2_60 (SPAdes) (version 2) | ecosystem: Environmental > Aquatic > Marine > Oceanic | place: Pacific Ocean | collected 2013-06-22
TGAAGATCCGATAATCATCCCTCCTAAGCTGGGCTCATCTAAACGATCACCAAAAGTTAAAAACCCACTTCGAAGCACTAGACTACCAAATGCTAGAACAAAAAGACAAGCTCTAAAGAATCTTTTAGACGCACAAATAGAAGAAGTTGGGTCTGAATTTTTTAAAGTTCTAACTTCTGTCGTTGATGTTAATAAAATTAACACCATAAAGGAAAACGGATTGTTGGAACAAATCACAATACCAGAACCAATTGATGTGTTTCCGTACCACAAACTAACAGAACATGGCGACTCAAAACAAATGGCCATACCGGATGGGGATTCGCTATTTGATACAAGGTTTGAGAAAGTGGTAACCAAGCGACCCATGGGAATGTCTGAAGAAGAATTTGACAATTGGGAAAGCAAAAATGGTTATAAATTGAGAGTTAGAGACCTTGTGAGCAAAGAGGGTGGGTTTATTTTAGAAAGGTATATACGTGTCAATGATACAATAATTGATTCAAAATATGAATTGGTAGACGGTAAAGTCATTTTAAAAGAAGGGACCTATAAAGCACCAGCATGGGACAAATTTTTAACGGCTATTCCAACATATGATGGCGCGTTCCAAGGTGACATCGATGCCGACCCCGCACAAACATATCTTTCATATGGCAACCTAAACATAGAAAGGAAAAGAGGGTTATCAAATTATTGCGGCATCGATGCGTGGAAAGAATATATGCAGACAGTCGTTAGCGAAATTGGAGCGATTAATAAAGCAGCAAAGGAAAAATCAAAAGGATTTCTTGACGACGGAGCTATGGGCGATCCATTTGGCGGACCTGTCTATAAGCCACCTCAATCAACCGGGGACAAAAGTATTGAAGAAAGCTGGGGCGCCTATAGTGTTTTATATGCTGTCACTCCTCAATCCGCCGCGATATATGGTGTTGAACAAGTGGAACAAGACTCCGGAGTAACAACACCCGCATCACTCCCGTGGGACACTCACTATGATGGGTCTGTTTCCGCATGGAAAGCTTCCATGGGAAAAGGTGCCGCCGGCATCATTGATTTAAAGTATGCAGTTGCCGAATGGATTGGTCAAATGTGGAGAGACGTAACCGCTGATTTGAAGATCAATGACAGCGCAGAGGCTGGGGTTGTAAGAGTTCTTGTCCAACAATATAGCCACACATGCCCAAATGGATCTTGGTCCGGAGATATAAATGAGTTAACTCCCACCCATGTAAGGTGGGCATTTAAGAAATATAAACAAGCATACCCTGGAGGACAAGCTCAGTGGGAGGCTTGGTGGACAGCCGGCAAGTTTAAGTCTGGAGCCGCAAAGAGATGTCACGATTGGGTTATTTATTCTGCTGTTAAAGCTGCACAGCCATTTTCTGGTGGATTCACCGTGCCATCAGATAAACAAATTAAGTCTCTTGCAAATGGGTCACTTGTTTCAAACGAACAATTTCGACTTGCAGCAACTGAAGGATCTCCTGGAAACGAGGCAACATGGCAACAGCTTAAAGAATATATGACAGATGCGTCCTGGGACCGAGCCGTCGATGTAGCACAAATAGCAGAAGCGGCTGTTTTGAACCATGGCTTCTTCGGCGCTTGGTTTGAAGGAAAAGTTGATGCATATCAAAAGTTATATGATGAACAGAAAGAAAAGTATGATATTCTTCTAGAGGCACAGAAAGTTCTAGATAAAACAGAGGAAGCCTTCGATAAAAAAGCAGCGCATGCTTATGAGATTATTACGAAAGAACCTGTTAGAAAATTCTGGGAAAACCACGGATTCTTCCCAAAAGCTGGTTGGAAATTTGGATTAAGGTTAACATATGTTTTTCCTGAAGAGGTGCAAGACGAAGGGCATGTCAATGATATTATAAAACTATTAGACGATATTACAAAATTAAACCCCAACGCAGGAGATACACAATATCATTTCACTCCAGACCGCCCTGCTCAGCCTACTCTTAAAGAAGTAAGAGCTTATGGATCCCTTGTTTTCAAAGATACTTATATGATCCCCATAACTGAGGTTGAAATGGACATTCCAGATCATGTTAAAGACTCAACCTTGCCAAATTTTGTTAATGGGCTAGAGGCTTTTTACAACCAAGCTCTCCCGACTTTAAAAGAAAAGCTTATCAGAAAGCCAGAATATAGAGTATTATTCAATCATGTTATTCCAGTCCGACGTTTGCTGTCTATTATTACTTTATATAATGTAATGAGTATTAAATATGATGGACCAACAAAGCGCCTCTTCGGCTCAACAAAAAATGCCCTGTTTAAAACATACAAGACTGCTTTAGGAATAGATCCAGAAACTTCGACAAAACAAGATCCTGGCTCATTCCCGACTGATGATGCACTTGAGGAAACCAAAGAAGACGACCTCGCATCATTGATATGGGACTTGTTTATTAAGACTCCTCCTCAGATTATCAAAGGGGTAGCCGAAATGGCTGATCCTAATATTGCAATCTCGAAATCTATCCATCGCGGAATGCAACTAATTGTCAAAGCAATACCGGATAGTGTAAGTTCGAACACAAAAGAAAGTGTTAAAAAGACATTTGGTATCCCTGAGATGCATGCTGAATTATCTAAAGAAGATTTGTCCGAAGAACAAAAAGAGAAAATTCAAGAAGATTTAGATAAGGCAGTCGACAAGTTTGAAGAAAGAATTACAGAAATCAACAAGGATATGAAAAGAATAAAGAAAAAAGCAAAGAAGGTTGTCGACGACTTCCCATTCCCAGTTCTTTCGTTTGGTCTGCTGCCAAGCATGTTGCCCTTCGGCGTCGGCTTCCCACCACCTCCGTTTGGACCAGGTATAGGTCCCCCGCTAACACCCTTCGGCGCAGTATATTTAGGATTGGGACTGCATAAAGATCCACCAGATGATCAAGAAGAAGCAGAAAAGCCATCTTCGGAACACATGTCGATGAAGTGCAAAAAAAGACTAGAAGAAGCAGAAAGTTTCGAAGCTAACGCAAATAATGAAGAAGAACTCTAATTATTAAAAATAAAGAGGATTAATAATGCCAGGATACTCACCAAAATTACCACTCCAGATAGACGATTTAGACGGAATAGGCTTGAATAAGACATTTGAAGAGGTCGTGAAACAAAATTTAAAAATGATTTTGCTCACAAATCCTGGTGAAAAAATAATGGATCCTGATTTTGGAGTCGGCTTGTATCGTTATTTGTTCGAACACAATGGTCCTTCCACGCATAATTTGATTGAAACAAGAGCCGCCGAGCAGATAGCTTACTACTATCCTTATGTAGAAATTAAAAGTTTCAATATTCAACCACACCGGGACCAAATAGATAAAGCGCACTCTCTGGCAATTGAAATAAGATATGTGATTACATCTGCTTCGCTAGAAGATGTATTAGAGATCGTTTTAGATATTCCGGAATTTTAAAATTAAACTAGTTACTTACACTGATGAGGTATCCCAAGAATGGTAAAGAAATTTGTCCCGATTAAATATACAAATAGAGATTTTGATTCGATCAAAACAGCACTAGTCGAGCACGCTCGAAGATACTATCCAAATACAATGCAAGACTTCAATGAAGCCTCTTTCGGCGCCTTGATGATGGATACCGTTGCTTATGTTGGAGATGTTTTATCATTCTATCTAGACTATCAAGCTAATGAAAGCTACCTAGATACAGCTATTGAATATGAAAATGTTGTAAAATTATCTAAGCAAATGGGTTACAAGCTTAAGGGGTCTGCTGCAGCAACTGGTGTTGTAACTTTATTTGTCGTTGTTCCCGCCGCTTCAACCGGTGGCGGACCTAATATGGATTATGTTCCAACCTTAAAACGAAATACACAATTTGCCAACAATGCAGGAAACGAATACATACTAGTTGAAGATGTCAACTTTTCAGATCCGGACAACGAGGTTGTCGTTGCCAGGGTTGACGCAGACGGTACTCCCCTTCAGTATGCAATTAAATCTTACGGAAGAATAATATCAGGACTCATAGCGGAAGATGTTATTGAAGTAGGGACTTTTGAGAAACTAAGAAGAGTTGAATTGAGTTCTGGGTTTATTACAGATATTATTTCTGTCTTTGATGCAGAGGGTCACGAGTATCACGAAGTAGACTACCTATCTCAAGATACTGTTTTTAAGGAAATTAGAAATCAAAATTTTGTGCAAAATGGACCAAAGTCGATTTTGAAGCCATTTCCTGTACCCAGAAGGTTTACTGTAGAAAGAGATGGTGAAATCACATTCCTACAGTTTGGCTATGGTTCTGAATCTAGCTTGACCGATGATCCGATTAAGAAGGCCAGCGAGATTATTTTAGAATATCATGGAAAAGATTACACTTCCGATCAACATTTTGACCCTTCAAATTTGAGATCAACAGACAAGCTCGGCGTTGGTCCAGCAAACACAACGATGAAAGTGACTTATCTAACAAACACCGCACAGACGGTTTCCGCCCCTACGAATACAATTAATAATGTTACAAATCCAATTTTTGCAGTACCTAGTAATGATATATCGTCTCAATTGCTATCTGAGATCATGGGATCTATTGAGGTGACAAACGAGGAGCCAATAGTAGGAGATGTTACAGCCCCTTCGGCAGAAGAAATTAAACGACACGCTATCGATACATATGCCAGTCAAAACCGAGCAGTAACTGCTCATGATTATTCTAGCTTAGTGTACAGAATGCCTCCATCTTTTGGGTCAATCAAGAGATGTTCAATAACTCAAGATTTAGATTCTTTAAAAAGAAACCTTAATATGCACGTTATTTCACAATCAACCTTGACGGAAAATTTAGTACAAACTAATAATGTTACAAAACAAAATTTAAAAAATTGGTTATCTCAGTATAAAATGGTTAACGACACAGTTGATATTATTGATGCAAATATTTTAAATATTGGTGTTGAATTTGAGGTAATGTCAGATTTAAATCATGATAAATATTCTGTTCTTGAAAGGGCAAAAAGAGAATTGACTAGAAAATTTGATAATCACCCCGAAGTCGGTGAATTTTTATATATTACAGACGTATATGAAGCGCTAAAAAATACGAAAGGCATAGCAGATGTTGTTAATGTTAACATAGTTGTAAAAACAGGAGATATATATTCTGATTATTCAATTGATATTAATGATAACACCTCTGCAGATGGAAGAATAGTATACATTCCAGAAGATACAATATACGAATTAAAATTTCCAAAAACAGATATCAAAGGGACTATTAAATAATGTCTATTAAAAGATACTACGCAGAAAAAGACGCTACTATTTCTAATGCTTTCAGGCAGAACCTGAGCACTCGCGCCACAGGATCTAATATGGGCGAAACTGATGTGCTAGAGGTGTTCTCTATTTATGGACAATCCACCACTTCATCTGCTGAAAATACAAGGATTTTATTAGAATTTCCAATTGAGGGAACTGATGTAGGAGAAATAAAAGGAGATAGAACTGCAGGAACAATTCCCGTTAGCGGCAGCGTAAACTTTTATTTAAAATTATATAACGCAAAACATACACAAACTTTACCTGTGTCTCCCAAATTCAATATCGCAGCGCTCTCTCAATCGTGGACCGAAGGTACTGGACTGGATATGGAAGAGTATAGACATGAAGGAACATGCAACTGGCTAGAAAGATCAAAGGAAACTTCTTGGGACGAACCGGGCGGCTTATTTCATACGGCAGCGTATTCTGCAGGAAACAATCTTCCATTATATGATACTACTTTGACAAACGGATATGATGATGTAGAAGTGGAAATAACCTCATTAGTTGAGGAATGGATCGCCGGCACCAAGCCTAATTATGGTTTGGCAGTTTTTCTTACTGCCAGTCAAGAAGCATACAATTCAAATTCTTCTGGATTAAATGATACATCTAATGGTCTTCTACATAACTTAGATGGCGCGAGAGAGTCTTATTATACCAAAAAATTCTTTGGAAGAGGATCAGAGTTTTTCTTTAAAAGACCTGTAATCGAAGCTCGATGGGATTCCACTTTAAAAGATGACAGAGGTAATTTCTTTTACAGTAGCTCTTTAGCTGATGGTCCATCTAATTTAAATACAATATATTTGTACAATTATGTCCGTGGGCAATTGCAAAATATTCCCGCACTCGCGGCAGATAACTACATATATGTACAGATTTTTTCAGGTTCGGATGATAATACTACACCCACCGGCTCTGCAGTAAATCTGTGTCCTGTAAAAGAAGGGTCTTTGTGGACCACAGCGACCAACAACTTAACATTTGTTACAGGTGGTCTCCATGAAACAGGTATTTACACTGCTTCCGTGTGCATGACAGCCGCAGCGACTCCACTAACAAAGGTATTTGATGTATGGCAAACAGTCGATGGATTACAATTGCATACTGGCTCCATATTCCCAAACAGTTTGAATCTAAATTCAGACTATCCAATACCGAAATATTATTCAAATATAACAAACTTAAAGCCGACATATAATCCAAGCGAGACAGCTAGATTTAGATTATATACTCGTGATGAAAATTGGAACCCAACAATTTACACTGTTGCAAAATCCGCAGCGGAGTCTGGCGTTATAGAAAGTGCTTATTATAAAGTTTACAGAATTGTAGATAATTTAGAAGTCGTACCATACGGAACTGGAAGCGACGATCATACAAAATTGTCCCACGATGTATCAGGTAATTATTTTGATTTAAACATGTCTATGTTAGACACTGGCTATATGTATGGTATTAAATTTGTTTATAAAATTAATGATGATTACAAAGAACAATCCGAAGTATTTAAATTTAGAGTAGATTAAAACATGAGCATTAAAAAACTATTTGGTTTAGAGAAAAACGTTAAAACTATATCTTCTGTGACAATGGACCAACTCGCCGCAGACGCTGAGTCGGATTTATACATTGGCGCCAAAACAGAAGAATTCGAACGTTTCCGTCCACCAGTTGACTATCTCAAACCAGAAGATTTTGTTAGCTATGGATCCGCAGAAAAATATTATACTAAATCATTTGATTACATAAGAAAAACATACCCTTACGATGGGTCTTTGTATGAAAAACAAGCATGGGAGAATAGTGCATCAAACCTGGATATCTACCTTCTAGAACACAAATATCCAAGAACTACAGGATATGCTGTTTTCAGCCCAGGTACATGGGGCTCAGTATCCGCAACTTCAACAGCAGAGAATTATGGATTATCAGATGATGTTGAATACATTGCGGTCAACAGTGGTCCCCGAGGCGACGAGACTGTAACCGGATCAATTGCAAGTTTATATTCCGATAATGCTCTTAATGTATATGATACTTCAAAAGATAGAGAAGACAATCTTAAGTTTGACTTAGCTTCCAGCGGTGTAACACTTGAATTCTGGTTGAAGAAAGAGTCATATGACATAACCAAGACCGGCCGGGAAGTTATTTTTGACCTGTGGAATGGAGCAACGTCCGGATCAGCAGCCGCACAAAATGATGAATACGGGCGCCTTCGTTTGGAGATGACCGGCGGCGTCGACGCAGGAACCTTCTTATTCACCGCTCTCTCCGGAGCCTCCGGTGTACAATACGCCGAGATTGGAACGACAATCACGACAGCATCTGTAGCTACAAATACTTGGAATCACTACGCTTTAACAATGAAAAATGATTCATCTAATATTAAAGCAACACTATATGTTAATGGTGAATATGTTGAGACTGTAACAACTGGATCTAGCATCAACAGGGTATACCCTAGCACTGGCTCGATAGCCAACTTGGGCTCTCTTCGCCATTCCGTTTCTGGTGCCACAGCATGCACTGCCGATATTGGATATGGAAAGCTTTCAGGATCGATAGACGAATTTAGATTCTGGAAGAAAGAGAGGACTGCTTTACAAATTAGTAGATTTTGGTTTAATCAAGTCGGAGGCGGCGCAAATACTGATGATAACACGACAGACCTGGGACTATACTATAAATTTAATGAAGGTATCACGGGCACAAGCTCAGTCGACCAATCTGTCTTAGACTATTCGGGTCGTATGTCGAACGGTGCTTGGACAGGATATGAATCCGCCGCAAGAAGCACCGATTCAGCAATAGAAAGCTACTCAACAAATTTTAAAGAAAATAAAGACCCTATCATATACAGCAACCATGCTGACTACATTGAAGCTTATACTGAGATGGAGAACACCGGTAGCGTCTTTGATATAACTAATAATAAATCTTTATATTATCATTTTCCATATTGGATTACAAAACAAGACACTTCAGAAGATGAAACATTAAGAAACATAACTCAAATTATGGCGAGTTATTTAGATGAATTGTCTTTACAAATAAAGTTTCTTCCAAGATTAAATGACAACTTTTACTTATCTGGGAGTAATTCAAAGCCTGTAGCATTTGCCCAAAGAAAGCTGCTATCACGCGGCTTTATGGCTCTTGATTTATTTACAAAATCAACCATCACAGAAGCATTAATGGACAATGATGGAGAAAGAAATTATTCTGAAAAATTAGACAATGTTAGAAATTTTATATACGAGAATATCTACAACAATTTAATTTCTATTTTCAAATCCAAAGGTACTGAGAAATCATTCAGGCAACTCTTACATTGCTTCGGCGTTGATCAAGATATCTTTAAGATTAATGTATATTCAACTAATGATGAATATGAGTTTAGAGATAATTCTGAGACTGTTTCAAATAGAACCAGGCTGGTAAGCTTCAATCCCTATGCATCAACAACGGGAAGTTATAACTTTAAAGGATCAATATATCAGATGACATCATCTGATGCTAATACTGTACCTTATTTAACTGGAAATGCTAATGTAAGTATACCGATGACTTTTGAAGGCGAGTTTTTGTTCCCTAAAAACGAAGGAACAAACAGAGCGCCATATAAACATTACACTAGCACTACTTCTTCATTGTTCGGCATACACACAGCTATTAACGCCGCAGGCGCCGCAGAAGAATATGATACAACCTGGCACACACCTGACGTCGCAGACTTTCAGGTTTATGCTTTACGAGAAACTGCGAATTCTAAGAAAGTCAAATTTATGCTCACCAGTTCGGACACTAGTGGCATACCTTTCTTAACTAGTAGTTTCTACGACGATGTATATGACAACAACCAGTGGAATTTTGCCGTCAAGGTTCGACCCAATTCTCCGCTGGCAGACAGGGTAGAAGGCTCAACCGAGAGCGACCCCGGTACCGGAGGTCAGCCTGCAACAAGTGAAGATTACGTTGTCGAGTTTTATGGAGTCAGCACAGTAGGAAACACTATCACTCATGAGTTTAGCGTTAGCTCATCGATGGATTACACACTGGCAACACACTTTATGACAAGCTCAAAAAGGATGTATGTTGGCTCACACTACACAAACTTCACCTCATCTGATCCCTTATCAGCAACAGACGTTAGAGTTCTGTCTAATAGAATATGGTTAGACAATCTAACGCAAGAGGAATTAAGAAAGCACGCATATGATATAGACAATTACGGACGTTACGAGCCGTCTAGAAATGCTTATTTGGCGATCTCGGGCGCTTTAGGTGATGTCAACATTCCACGTACAAAGACCCTGGCTTTGAATTGGGATTACACAACAATTACTACATCCGATTCAGAAGGTAGTTTTGTTGTACCGGACGCATCGTCAGGTTCCTCAGACCTCGTAGCACGCTATGGTGTATTATCAACTGCTTTAAATAACCAACATTCAGGTCTCGGTCACAATTTCCCAGCATCTGATCCAAATGTTGTTGATGTTGATTATATAATCTCTGCCAAGCAACAATTGCCAGAGATCATCCAGAGTAGTGACATGATAAATGTTTTAACAGATGCAGACGATGATCTTTATACAAGAGATTCAATGCCAGTTAAATATATGTTGTCGATTGAAAAAAGCATGTATCAAACAATTTCAGAAGAAATGTTGAATATGTTCGCTTCAATTAATGATTTCAACAACTTAATTGGAGAACCAGTTAACAGATATCGTCCACAATACAAGGCGATGGAGAAATTAAGGCACTTATTCTATGAAAACGTTGCAAATACTCCTGACTTAGAAAAGTATGTCGACTTCTATAAGTGGTTTGATTCTGCAATTGTACAGATGCTTATGCAACTTATACCTGCAACTGCCATAACTATGGATAATGCTGATAACATTGTTGAGAGTCACGTCTTGGAAAGACCAAAATATTGGAATAAGTTTCCAACTTTAGATTCAAAACATACAACACCTGAAGCAGTAATGAAAGGGGCTGGAGAATTATCATATGAGTGGAAATATGGTCATGCGCCACAGATGGAGCCATGGAGTAAAAAGTCTCTGCTGTTTGTCAGCGGGTCTGGTCATGCATTGACTGTCGCAGACTCAAACAATCTATCTTTTGGAGACGGTACCGATGATGTCGCTTTCTCTGTTAGTTTTTGGATGAAAATGACTGCACAGCCAAAGAGCGATGAATACTTTTTTACTAAAGGTGACGGAAGTTCTGCTCAGGAATACGAAGTATTTTTTGATCAGTCTACAGCCAGAATCATCGTAAGACTTCAAGACGGCACCAGTGC
>Ga0209232_1001958_pt1 | contig 10627 bp, 9 predicted proteins | sample ETNvirenome_2_60_FD_184066 | JGI IMG/M metagenome (GOLD analysis project Ga0209232, IMG submission 184066) | Marine viral communities from the Pacific Ocean - ETNP_2_60 (SPAdes) (version 2) | ecosystem: Environmental > Aquatic > Marine > Oceanic | place: Pacific Ocean | collected 2013-06-22
ATACCCGGTAATACAGCTTGGCTTGATGTTGGCAAAGCTTACACTTCCAACAACAAAGATGTTGATGGATCGGGTGCTTTAGTTGGAGGATCCTCTCCAACCTCAATTGCGACTGGTGGAACGTCAGTTACATGTACCTTTAACGGTGGTAGTCTTTTAGGTACCGTATCAGGTGCGGAAAAAGTAATATTAAAAATCTCGGCACATAAAGATTGGACCGGGTATGTAACCAGAGTAAAGGTTGCATATAGCTAATTAATGGAGTATAAATGTCTAGTCCCGGTACAGGAAGTACTAATCAAGCACAAACTATAACAGCATTTAAAAGACTGCTAGGTAAAGCTAACACTTCTGCTCTCAAAGAATTTTATGAAGAAACAATTCCTTCTAATATCCAAATCGATACATCTACTATCTTTGGAGAGGCAATACCACAAACAGTTAATACAAGCACGTTATACACTAGGTTTAGTGCTAGTAATTCTGATCCTATAACAGCAGAACATGTTGAATTTTATTTACAAGCAGTAGGTGGTACAACATATGATGCCAATACGGGAACATTTGGTTCGGTTGGTTTCGGAGCAGGTGACGAAGCACAGAATTCTGGGCCACATGCTTACGAATTAGTATTGACCGCTAGTTATGAGACTCTATCAAACAACTCTGCTAAATCAACAGGATTCTATGTTAACGATCAAGTTATCAATGCAGCCAATGGCGGCATACAATTAGTATCTCCATCGTTTGGGCCACAATCCGGAAACAACTATGGCTTGGAACTTTACACTGCTCATCCAGACAACGGAGGATCTAGAATATACCCAACTGATCCTATGGATTGGCAAGTTGATTACTTTAATGGTTTGGTTTTTATACAAGATTACAATGCTTCAAAAATACCTACATACGCCAGAGGCTTCTTATATATAGGCAAATATGCCAACAATATAATCTCCGGTATATCCGGATCCGATGCAAATATAATAGTCAAAGAGGAAGGATCCAACATAACCACAAGCGTATCCAGTTTAAACTTTGTGGGGGCTAGTGTAACAGCCACAAATTCCGGAAACGATGTAACTGTTACGATTGCTGATTCTAACGCATATTCTCGTAGAGCGGTTACTGCCACTATAACAGCATCAGCATCAGACGCTATTTTGGGCGTATCGGCTTCCACTGCTTTACAGATAAGACTTCCATCCGCTTCAACATATACTGCTGGGCAGAATTTTGTGATCAAAGATGAAGGAGGAAATTCCAACACAAACAACATAACTATCTTAACTACCGGAGCCGAAACTATTGACGGGCAAACCTCCATAATCCTCGAATCACCTTATGCAGCGGTGAATTTATACTCAGATGGAACGTCAAAATTCTTCATCTATTAGATACTTTTATAAATTGTGTTTACTATTTAAGATCGAGGGCCCTACGTGGGCTTTTGTCATATTTTCTTGGAGGAATATATTTATGGCTTATAAATTTCAATTAGGTGCTGCTGTACTCAGTGGTTCCATTAAAGCAGAGGACGGTCTCGTTGCAACTGATGTTGACGATACTACCGCTGCTAACATTATCGCACAAGTCGATGCTGGAGAAATTCCAATTGCAAAACTTGCTGCAAAAACAATTTCCGGTAAGGATCTTGGTACCAACCTTGACGCACTTTCTTTAACTGCGAATTCTGGTCTTGCAATGTCTGCAAACTATAACGGCTCTGCTGGTGTCACTTTTGGACTCTCTTTGGACGGTCTTGCTGCTGCTGCGGTAAACGTTGCTGCCGACAGTATTGCTATCTACGATGCTGATGGTGATACAACTGCTAAAGAATCAATTGCTGACCTTATTACTGCTGTTGCTGGTAACGGTCTTGCTGCATCTTCTGGTGTTCTCGCTGTTGGTGTCGACGACAGTTCTATTGAATTGAACTCTGACGCTGTCCGTGTTAAAGCATCCGGTGTAACTAATGCTATGCTCGCAGGTTCTATTGCTAACGGTAAGTTGGCAAATTCTACTATTTCAGGTGTTTCTCTTGGAAGTAACTTGAATGCTCTTTCTTTGGCTGCAAATTCTGGTCTTGCAATTTCTGCAAACTATAATGGTTCTGCCGCTGTTACTTTTGGTCTTTCCTTGGATGGCCTTGCTGCTGCTGATGTTAGTGTAGCTAACGATTTTATCGCTATCTACGACGCAGATGCGGACGCTACAAAAAAAGAAGCAATTGCTGATGTCGTAACCGCTATTGCTGGTAATGGCCTTGCTGCTTCTTCCGGTGTTCTTGCCGTAGGTGTTGATGATAGCTCTATTGAGTTGAACTCTGATGCTTTGCGTGTTAAGGCTTCCGGTGTAACTAATGCTATGCTTGCTGGTTCAATTGCGAACGCTAAGCTTGCTAACAGTGCGATCACAATCGCTGGTTCTTCTACCAGTCTTGGTGGTTCTATCACTTCTGCTGCTATTCTTAATGTAGATATGGGTGGTAACTTCACTATTGGTAATCAATCAAGTGATACTGCTACTTTTTCTGGTGGAGTTATTGTTAGCGGTGACTTGACTGTAAGTGGTACAACTACTACTGTTAATTCTACCACTGTTAATCTCCAGAATGGATTTATTTTTGAAGGGGCTACTGCCGACGCGCACGAAACTACTTTGACAATGGTTGACCCTACTGCTGATGCAACCATTAACCTTCCTGCAATGAGCGCTGGTACTTATTATGTTCCTGTTCTCGCTGCTGCTTCTACAGTAGCTATCGATGCTACACCTGCGGAAATTAACGCTATTGCTGATGCTTCTGCTCGTTCTGCTGCTGCTGTTGATGTAGCTGCTGACCATTTCATGTTCTGTGATGGCGGTGCTACTGGTGCTTATAAAGTTGAATCCATTGCGGATCTTATTACTGCTGTTGCTGGTGACGGCCTTGCGGCTTCTTCCGGTGTCCTTGCTGTTGGTGTTGATGATTCTTCTATTGAGTTGAATTCTGATGCTCTTCGTGTTAAGGCTTCTGGTATTACCAACGCTATGCTCGCCGGCTCTATTGCTGACAGTAAGCTTAATACCATTTCTACTGCTGGTAAAGTTGCTCTTTCTGCTATCGAATTAGATGGTGGAACCGATATCGGTGCTGATCTTGTCAATGCTGACTTGATTATGATTGACGATGGCGCAAATGGTACAATGCGTAAGTGTACTATGGAACGTGTCAAAGCTTACATTGGTAGTGGTACTGCTAACGTTAACTTGGTCGGAGATGCGAATGCAACTCTCGAAGTTGGAATTAACGCTCCTTCAGCTAACGCTTCTCAAGGTCGTACTTGGACATTGCCTGCTTCTGCTGGATTGACCGTTGGTGAATCAGTTGTAATTAAAGGTTATGGTAACGCTGGTACATACTCCTTGACAATCGCTCAAGCTGGTTCTCAGGAAATTGACGGTTCTGCCGCCAATATTCAACTTGAATCAGATAATGCAGCTATTACATTGTATTATGTTGCTGCTGATACTTGGATCATCGTATAATCTAATACGCAAGATTTTATTCTTGGGGGCTCCGACTTTTGTCGGGCCCTTTTTTTATTTGAGAATAATTACTCTAGAACGTGGAGGAATTATGTTCGCCTTATTAACATCTCTTTTATTTGGAGGAGAGCCAATACCAGAAATTGTTGTGGAGTCTCATGCAGACATTGAAATTTTTGTTGCTCCAACAACAGTAATTAACAATACAAAGATACCTTATCAACTTGACTCAACATCAGTGTTCGGACACACTATAAATGATGCCCGTAATGCCAAAAAATTGACACAATATGGCTATGTTTCAATCGATGAAGACATTTACGTGTATAACCCCGACACAATAAAATTCGCATGGGAAAATTGCAACTATTCGGCAAATTTTCGGAAGTGTTCTCATGAGAATGGACACTACCTTCTGGAGAGTTATATTGTCTTTAACAAAGAACAAGTGACTGTTCGTCTTATTCTTTTTGATGAGAACATGACACCTGTCCATCAATCGGTTCAAAACAATACGAGAATAATGAAAATATTTAAAAGACAAAAAGTATCGAGAGCAATTATTCCCATGGGCGGAACATCAGTGGCACCTAGAAGACAATGTGGTCCAACATCCTGTTCAACAGCTAGAGGGGGTGGCGGTGGATCAATATCAGCTTACACTCAAACAACAACTGAGGATCTCGAACCATCCGTGGTTATTATTGAGCCGAGACTACTAGATAGAGATATACAACAAGCGTCCGTAAGATTATGGACTTCAGTGAGGATTGATTAATGTCATATAAATATACAAAAGGATCAACAGTTCAAGGTGATATCAAAGCAGCCGATGATACACAACGAGATACACTTATTGACTTTGAAGAAGATTACATAGCACTACACACCAGTGGCTCAGCAAGAATGGTTGTATCCGGATCTAATGTCGGAATTGGAACAACGAACCCAGACTACACACTTGACGTAGCTGGTAACATTGGAGTTGACCAATACATCTATCACAACGGAGATGCCAATACACTCATTAATTTTTCTGATGATAAAATAATCCTCAAGGCCGGCGGTAAAGCGATGGTTACTATGGAGGAAAAAGGCTCTGCTCCTCATGAGGTTACTATTAATGATGGAAGTAACAACATAGACTTTGTTGTGAAGGGTAACGGCTCCAATGCAGGAAACCCCGGAATGAAGTTTGATGCTTCTAACAATAGGGTGGGGATTAACGGGGTAGGCTCTCCAATCGCAGAGTTAGATGTTGCCGGTAAAATTGCAATCACTGCTGAATCTTCAACTCCCTCACAGCCCTCTGATGGACAAGGTTACTTATATACAAAGTCCGATGGCAAACTGTACTGGAGATCTTACGATGTTACCGAGACCGACCTAACTTCCGGTGGTGGAGGAGGTGGTTCACCTGCTGGTAGCAATACACAGGTCCAATATAATAACAACGGATCTTTTGGTGGAGACGCTAGAATGACGTTTGATTCAAGCGATGGTGCTTTGGCAGTTAGTGGGTCGGTCCAAGTGATAGGCGAAGAGTATATCGTACCAAAAGAATTAACTACTGACGCTGCTAGGCATTTGTGTTTTACTCTTAAAAGACAATTCAACTTTGACCAAGTCGCAGCAAACACTTGGCATGATGTGATTTCATGGAGACCTTATGTGGCGGGTGGATCTTCCGACCCGGGTAGTAATACTTTTTGGGGAGCAGTATCGTTTAAACAGGAAATGTCCGGACATCAAAGTGCTGCTGGAAACGGATACCGCAGTAGAGTTGGTATGGTGCAGTATGAAGGATCATCAGCAAGCGCTGCTGCGGCAACGGATACGACTTTCGGTACTCCAGTATCTTTTCGAGTCAATAGATCTGGGTGGGTGACAACCTTGCAATTTAATCCGGATTCGGGTGGCAGCACAGCCTTTTCCGGCATGTGTTATGTTGAAGTACATTTTGCTAGAGGAGCCGGTGGAAACGGAGCGAACATTTATTGGAGTATAACATAATGTCAGATAGAACAACAGAGATAGGAAATCTTCACCTTGAAGGAGAAATAAAATTATCAAAACAAGAAGCTTCACCAAACGGAGAGGTTGATTGTGGAAAAATTTATGCGAAAGGAGAGGAGGACGAATCAACCGCAATCTATGCTTTGGACAGCGCTGGTAATGAAACAAAATTATCTTCTCATAATGAAGAAGGCGAATGGGTTTATTTCTCACAAAATATAAAAACCGGAAAGAAAGTCAAAATAAACATGGAAAAGATGATTCGCAAATTGGAACAAATTACTGGTGAATCATTCTTTGAAGAGTACATAGAGGCTAAGTAAAACAGTAATTAGTCTTTTTCTCGTATTTAGCACTATTTACAGATGATACGTATATACTAGGAGAAAACATTAATGTCTTCAATGTTAGAACAAGCTATCGTGGACGCTAAAGCTCTACGAGAAGCAGCACTTAAAAATGCAGAACAAGCAATAATTGAAAAATATGCACCAGAGATTAAAAAAGCAGTTGATTCTCTACTGGAGGAGTCGGACAAAGACACCATTGTAGAGAACCAAGAAGGTGAGAAAGAAGTGATTAAAGAAGAACAAGAAGCTTCTCCAGATACCGGGTTTTCCGCTCCTCATGCTTTCAATCCTTTGGATACTGGTGAATCGGTTCAATACAATGCGAAGTTCGAAGAACCAGTCTATGAATTCAATCTTATGGACTTTGAACCCAAAGAAGAAACCACAGAGGAGCCAGCGATGGATCTTGGTGGACTAGGTGGATTAGAAACTCCAGAGACCCCAGAAGCACCCGAAGCTGGTGGAGGAGATGAATTGGATCTTGGAGATCTCGATGCATTGCAAGAATCCAAAAGCAAAGATTACAAACAGGGTTACAGCGATGCTATAGCAGGTCATGAAATGGCTGATGATGCGCCTCGTGATGGTGGTTACGATGATGGCTACAAAGCAGGTGAAGCCGAGAGATTAGAGCAAGATTCTAAAGCAGGACGCGAAATTAAAAATCTTAAGAAAGAAAACAACGAAGAAGAAGATGGCATCATGGAACAAATCATGGAACTTCTTGGCGAGATGGATGATGATCTTCTCGAAGAAGAACTTATTGTTGATACATCCATGCAAAAGAATGGAACGTTCGAGACAAATGAAGCAACTCTTCAATACATGCAAGAGCTTGAGTTGGCGAGAAAAGAGTCAACAAAGTATAAAGAAGAGAACGAAGCTCTTGAAGAAAAACTAAAAGAATTAAAAGAAAGCTTTAAAAAGCTTACACTAAAGAACAAACAGTACAAAAGTGTTGTTGAGAAGATCAATGAGAAACTTAACGAAACACTTTTGTCAAACGCTAAGTTGCTTTATAGCAACAAAACATTGTGCGATGCCTCCTTGAATGAGCGACAAAAATCAAAAATTGTCGAAGCCATCGCAAAGGCTAAAACTCCCGAAGAAGCGAAATCTCTTTGCGAAGCTCTGAATGCTACAGTGACATCTGGGAATAAGAAACATAATCCTAGAACTCTTAGCGAGTCCGTGCAAAGAAAATCAAATCTATCTGGAATTTTGCCACGTAGAAATAAGCAAGTTAATGAATCTACCGAGCATCTTTTTGCCGAGAAGATGAAAAAACTTGCTGGCATTAAATAACAATAATTTAAGGAGGTTAAAAATAATGTCTATAATTGAAACTTTAACCGAAGGTATTGTAAACCGTGACATGAAGAAAGAAGGCACTGCTCTTCTTGATAAATGGACAAGAACCGGTTTGCTTGAGGGCCTTCAATCCGAGCATCAGAAGTCAACTATGGCTCGTCTGCTCGAAAACCAAGCAAAAGAACTTCTTCGCGAAGCTAGCTCCATGAGTGCTCCTGATGTTGAAGGTTTCGCTGCTGTTGCTTTCCCAATCGTTCGTCGTGTATTCGCCGGACTTATCGCTAACGATCTTGTAAGCGTTCAACCAATGAGCCTTCCTTCCGGACTCATCTTCTTTCTTGACTTCAAATTTTCGCCTAACTTGGGTGACGGTGCTGAGACAGCAGTAGATCGATTTGGCAATCTTGTTGACCAATCAATTTATGGTACAAACCGAGTTGGTTCTGAGGTAACTGGTGGTGTCAGTTTAGTTGGCACCAAAGGCGAAGATCTATCAGGGCCTCGCAATATGACAGGATATGCTTATAGTACTGCTACTGGCTCGTTGGCTTCTGCTGTTGAGTTTGACAACAACGCTCAAGCTGCTGGTAAAGCGATTATCACTTTAGATGGTAATTTGACAGATGCGGAAAAGAAGCTCATTAAATATGATCCAGACTTGCTGGCTATCACCGATTCTAGTATGGCAGTAGTACTTCTAGATATCGCTGAGTCTAAATTTACCAATCCAGATTTCGATAATCTTTCTGCTTTTGCTTTCCACGATATCAATACTGCCGGGGCTGGGACCCTTCACGAAATGCTACACTCAGCAGATGGTGAAATAACTAGCTTGGCTGTGGCTGATCTTGTTCAATATCGTCGCTTAACTTCTCGCATCAAGAGCACTGATTCTGATGCTGTTTGTTCAGCCGATGCGCTTCGATTTTTTATCGGTATTAATATTGGATCTGGTAATTCTGCTGTAGTTGATCGTACCACTGTATTCCAAGGTGATGGTGACAATGGCGATGATGACCTTGCCGTAGGTAATCTTCATTACCCAACAAAGGATGGTGTTGCTGCTGGTAGTGCTCCTGCTGGTGCGATTGGTTCCTACACTCTTTTGATGGAAAACGAAGACCGCATCCCAGAAATTGACATCAAGGTTGATTCAATTGCGATCACCGCTCAAACCAAGAAGCTTAAAGCTAAATGGACTCCTGAGCTTGGTCAAGATTTGAATGCCTATCATAACCTTGATGCTGAGGTTGAATTAACTTCTATCCTTTCTGAACAAATTGCTCTTGAAATCGATCGCGAGATCCTTGCTGATCTTGTTAACGGTGCAACTGCTGCCACTTACTACTGGAGTCGTTCTCCCGGTCTCTTTGTACATAAAGAAACTGGTGCTGAGCTTGGCGCAACTTCTGCTGCTCCTGACTTCACTGGAACAGTTTCCGAATGGTATGAGACTCTCATTGAAACAATGAATGATGTTTCTGCTCAAATTCATCGTAAGACACTTCGCGGTGGAGCTAACTATGTAGTTTGTTCTCCCGAGGTTGCTAACATTCTAGAATTCACTAGCGGATTCCGTGCAAACGTAACTGCTGATGCTGACAAGGGTGATATCGGTGCTGTTAAGGCTGGTTCTCTTAGTCGCAAGTTCGACGTTATCGTGGATCCCTATTTCCCTCGTAATGTGGTCCTTGTAGGACGTAAAGGAAGTTCTTTCCTTGAGTCTGGTTATGTATATGCTCCGTATGTACCTCTCCAAACTACACCTACAATCTTCGGACCAGAAGACTTTGTACCTCGCAAGGGTGTAATGACTCGTTACGCTAAGAAGATGGTTCGTCCTGATATGTACGGTCTTGTTATCGTTCGTGGACTTCTTGGTGAGTCCGGATCCTAATCTAAAATAGATTAAGATTTTTTTGTAAACCCCCTTCTCTTTGAGTTGGGGGTTTTTCTTTTTATGATTACTATTTACTATGAAACGGGCGAGAGCCCAAAGTAATTTATAATATTTAAGGAGAATTAAATTATGGCTAAAGTAGCAAGAGCAGCGAGAAATGCCTCGCTTATGAGAACAGAGTCTATTACCGCTAGTAAGACTTGCGCCGCAGCGGAGACCGGCGAACTTTACTTTGTAAATTATAATACTGGGGCAGAAATAACAGTCACCCTACCTCCGCTAAAAGATGGTGCTTATGTTAAGTTTATTTGGGCGACCACAATGGCTGCAAACTCATCTGCGGTTAAGTTCCAAGTACCTGATGCGACAGCAGGTGTGCTAAGAGGTTTTGTTCGCTGTCAAGAGATTGATGGAACTGGTGGGATGCTAGGAGAAGCTAATATTTCTAATGCTGTATCTTTTACAGTTGGACACAATACCGCAGAGCCGCAAATTGGATCTTACCTAGAAGCATATTGCGATGGAACCTCATGGCATCTTTCTGGCTTGGTCTTGGTAACGGCTGGTCAAACAGCAACAGATGCAATCGCTTGGGCAACATAGGCTAACTAATGGGTCGTAGATCGAAAAGAAAAAAACTTCTTTTAAGAAAAGCCAACAAGGGGGTTGAACTTGATCCTCTTGAGGCTTCTCGCGTTGGACTTCAACGAATTGTTGACGAACAGCAAAAAGCAAAGCTAGAAGCGGAAAGAAAAAAACTTGAAGAAGAAAACCGCAAAGCCTTGGAAGCAGCGAAAGCTCAACAAGAAAAAGAAAGAAAAGCTTTAGAAGAGGCCGAAAAGAAAAGAAAGGCCGAAGAAGCCAAAAAGAAAAAGGCCGAAGCCGCAAGAAAACGTAGAGAAGCGGCAAAGAAAAAGAAAGCCAAAGAAGACAACAAAGCCTCTGAATAGAGGCTTTCTCTTTATCAAAACTAATTACTGTGAATTGGAGGATCTACAATGGCATTGCCAACACTTACACCAAAATCACAAACAAGCGCAATTATATTGCCAATAACAGGAACAACCGGAGAAGTCACGGAGTCGTGCCCAATTGGAGTTTATAATTCATCAACAGAATTTGTATCTGGTGCCGCTGCACAGGTTGCTTTTACATATAAGGCTTTAGGCGGAGATATTTTAGATATTGAATTAAAAGCCGCAAATGTATATGCTCATTACGAAGCTGCCGTATTGGAATATTCTTATATTCTCAACGTGCATCAATCAAGAAATGCTCTTTCTTTTGCTCTCGGATCAACGACATCATCTTTTGATCACAAAGGGGATGTTTCGGGAGGCGGAACAGAAGCCGCTCTTAAATACCCCAAGATGAAGTTCGACTACGCTTATCGTATGGGAGATGGTTTTGCAACAGAAGCCGGAATTGGAGGAACAGACACAATCTATTCCGGAAGTATTACAACGGTTGCAGATCAACAAGATTATGACCTTCAGGCCGCTGTGGAAAGCAGCCATTC
>Ga0209232_1001960_pt1 | contig 10625 bp, 9 predicted proteins | sample ETNvirenome_2_60_FD_184066 | JGI IMG/M metagenome (GOLD analysis project Ga0209232, IMG submission 184066) | Marine viral communities from the Pacific Ocean - ETNP_2_60 (SPAdes) (version 2) | ecosystem: Environmental > Aquatic > Marine > Oceanic | place: Pacific Ocean | collected 2013-06-22
AAAGCGCGTTGGTAACAAGGTATCAGTTTTGTGATTAGGTTTTATTAAATGAGAAACTTTTAACGTTGTTTACGTCAGCTTTTAATCCTTCAAAATGATTGAGTATTATTGCGGGTAGGTAGTATGCAAAAGAAAAGCGCGAACTATCTCTAGTCGCGCTTGCGGAATCTTCTTAATTTTCTGCATCCTGCAATTGAATCTAATCAACTCCATAAACTTTGCAAATCCATGCCATTACACTGTACTTAGTTGTTCTGTGTAATAAAGACTCTCCGGGTCTATATCCTGTCCATTCCTTTACATCCGTGCTGGTAAATACTTTACCTTTCCATTACGCATCATCGTGATGCTATCCCTTTATTAGCAATTCCCTTGCGTTGTCCTTACGACCTGTCCTTTATTCCACTTTTTGAACTCCTGTATAACAACACCCTGTTGTTATTCCATTTCACATCATCCTGATGCTGTCCATAAGCTGTCATTCCCTTGCGTTACTCTTCCTGAGCCTGTCCTAATATCCTTACTATCCTAATGAACCTTATCCGAGGTTTGATATGAGTAATGCTTCCCTATCCATCTACTCATAAAGCTTCATGCTTAGCTGATAAGTTAATTATAGAGAAATTGCCAAGCGCGAGTAGGTCAAAATCGTGCTTAAAATAGCGGTCATTTTATTGTCATTTTAATTAAATTGTTTATTTTCAGTTTGTTATGGGTTTTTATGTGGTTTTTGCTGTCTGCTTTTACTCAATAGCTGCCATGTAGGTAAGATATCTCTCACAAGTAACTTCCTAAATGGCAGCTAACATGATTGTTTTATGACTATTAACAGGTGCACTTTGCCTTAAGTGTAGGTAAAATATTTTGAGAATTGTTTTTATTTAGGTGTTAAATAATGAAAAAAACAGCGTTAGTCTTATTCACGGCTTTACTAAGCACACCTGCACTTTCAGCGGATGTCGTTAATATATATTCATTCCGACAACCTTTTTTAATTCAACCAATTTTAGATGATTTCACTCAGCAAACGGGCATAAAAACCAATGTTGTTTTTGCTAAAAAGGGCCTGATTGAACGCGTAAAGCGCGAAGGTAAGCATAGCAAGGCTGATCTCGTTTTGACGTCAAATTTTAGTGCGCTTGTACAGTTAGAAGAGCTTGGTTTAACGCAATCAATTAACAGTGATATTGTTAATGCAAATGTCCCCAGTACTTTTCGTGATGAACAAGGGCAGTGGATTGCACTTACTAAACGAGTGCGCAATGTCTACTCAGCAAAAGAGCGAGTTGGCGCGTTACCCACACTGAGTTATGAAGACTTAGCCGATCCAAAATACAAAGGTAAATTATGTACGCGCCCTGGTAAGCACCCTTATAACTTAGGCCTAGTAGCGTCTATGGTGGCGCATCACGGTGAAGTAAAAACAAAAGAATGGCTTGAAGGCGTAAAATCAAATTTAGCTCGTAAACCACAAGGCAACGACCGTGCACAAGTTAAAGCGGTAAAAGAAGGGCTGTGTGATATTGCCTTAGGTAATAGTTATTACTTTGGTAAAATGTTGCAGGATGAGCAGCAAAAGTCATGGGCTGAAGCGGTGCATATTAACTTCCCTAATCAAACAAACCGAGGCTCACATATTAATGTATCGGGGGTGGTGATGACGAAATATGCCAAAAACCCTGAAAATGCCTTGAAACTGATTGAGTATATGACCGACAATAAAGCGCAAAATATGTATGCCTCAGTCAATATGGAGTACCCAGTAAAACAAGGGGTTGCTTTATCTGATATGGTGGCATCATGGGGCAAATTTAAAGAAGATACTTTGTCGCTTGATGAAATTAGCAAATATCGCCCTGTGGCACTTAAGCTAATTGATGAAGTGAAGTTTGATTTATAACGCACAAAGCGTTATTCCAGCTTAAAAATTTGAAAAAGCTGTTTAAGCGGCATTGCTTAAACAGCTTTTGTTTTATATCGCCCTGTTATTAATGAAGGAATAACAGCCTCGTATGCATGTGAAGTTTTCGTTGTCTCGCTGGCAGTTAATAGCTTGGTTTATCGGGTTATTGCTTGTAACACCTCTTGGCTTTTTATTAGTGGAGTCTCTGCAAGGAGGCTCTGATGTGTTTCAGCACTTGTTTGATACTGTGTTGTGGGATTACACCCGCAATACTCTATTCTTGATTGCTGGAGTCGGGCTTTTAAGTTGCCTCATCGCGCTGCCATTAGCGTGGTTGACTGCGTATTGTGAGTTTCCGGGGCGAAAGCAATTTGAGTGGGCGCTCATGCTGCCACTTGCCATGCCGACCTACTTAATTGCTTATGTTTACACGGACTTACTCGATTATGCAGGTCCAGTACAAATTGCGCTACGTGATTGGTTTGGTTGGCAATCGCCGGATGACTATTGGTTTTTCGATATTCGTACCTTAACAGGAGCAATTGTGATGATTGCCCTTGTGTTGTATCCCTACCTGTATTTAATTTTCAAAACAGCACTGAGAGAGCAATCATTTAAACTTGTGCAAGCCAGCCAGTTAATGGGGTTGTCCCCTTTGCAAAGCTTCTTACGAGTAAGCTTGCCACTTGGCCGCGGCGCTATTGTGGCGGGTATTACCTTAATTAGCATGGAGGCGATGGCTGACTTTGCAACAGTGAATTATTTTGCTGTGAGTACATTGACGACCGCCGTTTACGATACCTGGTTGGGGTATTACTCTCTCACTGCGGCTGCAAAAATTTCTGGCATTATGCTGCTCATTTTATTCTTAACCCTGATGCTTGAGCGCTACAGCCGAAGAAACCAAGCCGTGTATGAGCGCCAATCAAGTGTTAATAGTGCGACGTTATACAGCTTAAAAGGCAGCGCAGCCTGGGGGGCAACAATAGCCTGTGGCCTTACTTTGCTGCTGGCGTTTTTATTACCCGTGGCAGTGCTTGTGAAGTACGCTATTGTGTATGCGGAAGATGCGTGGAATGGTGCATTTTTTAATTATGCATGGCAAAGCCTCAAGGTTGCTGTCGTCGTGAGTCTGGCGACTATTATACTGAGCTTATGTGTGCTGTTTTATCAACGCATAAGTAAAGACCGTTACCCCCTTATTCCTGGACGTCTAGCGAGTACAGGGTACGCACTACCAGGCACGGTGCTTGCTATCGCCGTTTTACTGCCTTTAACGCAGCTTGATGACTTACTGAATGCATGGTTAGAGCCGCACGGTTTTTCGTTAGGCCTAGTATTAAGTGGTACTCTATTTGCGATGGTTTTTGCTTATATAGTGCGTTTCTATGCAATTGCGCATGGAGCGCTTGAAAGTAGTTTCTTACGTATCAGCCCCTCACTCGATATGGCGAGTCAATCAATGGGCAAAGGGCCTTTTACAACCCTGTATAAAGTTCATTTACCCTTGCTAAAACGCGGTATATTAACCGCAGGATTATTGGTATTTATTGAATGTATGAAAGAGCTACCCGCCGCATTGCTCTTGCGTCCATTTAACTTTGAAACTTTGGCCACGCATGTTTTTCAGTACGTCAGTGATGAGCAATTAGAGTTAGCGTCTATTTCGGCCTTGTTTATTGTTTTAGTAGGACTAATTCCTTTGTATTTCGTTAATCGTTCGATGGAGCACAATCACTCATGAGTCATTTGATAATTAAAGACTTAGCCTACCAATATAATGGCACTAAGGTATTGAGTGAGCTTACTCTAAATGTGAAACAAGACGAAATAGTCTGTTTATTAGGCGCCAGTGGGTGTGGTAAAACCACCACGTTAAAAGCAATTGCAGGTATTTTACAGCCATCGCAAGGATACATGAGTATCGACTCACAAGTGGTCAATGACAATCATCACTTTATTGCGCCAGAAAAACGAAATATCGGCATGATGTTTCAAGATTACGCTTTGTTTCCGCATCTAACAGTAAGCGATAACATTGCCTTTGGTTTGAGCAATATGAGTAAAGCACAAAAACGTGAGCGCGTGAGTGAAATGCTCAGGTTGGTTAAACTAGATGGCTGTGCAAAACGATACCCACATCAACTCTCCGGTGGGCAGCAACAACGTGTCGCAATAGCGAGAGCTTTGGCATATAAACCCAGTTTATTACTACTTGATGAGCCATTTTCGAACATTGATACCCAAGTGCGTTTTGAACTAATTGCTGATATCCGTCGGATTATAAAAGACCAACAAGTTTCCGCTGTTTTTGTGACGCACTCAAAAGAAGAAGCGTTTGCCTTTGCTGATACGCTTGCGGTGATGCACGGTGGAAAAATAGCGCAACAAGGCACTCCTGAGCAGTTATTTAGCCAACCTAACTCAAAGGAGGTTGCAGAGTTTCTTGGTACGGGCATATACTTAACGGCAAAAGTCTTAACGCCAACTGAATATGAAACGACGTATGGTGTCATACATTCGCTAACCGAAAGCAAGCATCAAGGTCAACACGGTGTGGTGTATGTACGACCTCATCATATTAAGTTATGTGAGGCAGAGCACGGCGATGTAAGTAGTCAAGCCATACTAAACAGACGTTTTATCGGTACGCGTTATGTGTATAAGGTACGTATTGCTGGGCAGGAGCTAGAAGTTGCTGCCGAAAATGATCGTGTACTAGCGGTCGAGCAACCAGTAAAAATAAAAATAATGCCACATACGGTCAATTTTTTCGAAGATTAAACAGAACGTTATAATCCTGAATTCCTTGTCTGTATGTTTGATAACGAGTAGCTAAGGATTCATTATGGCGCAAGCGCAATCTGGGATTTGTGCTGAAGCAAACTTACACGGTTTGCACCTGTTTTTTAATGTTTATGATGGTCACGATGAGTCATTACGCAAAAAACTTAAACGCGTAAGCGTCATTCAAGACGAGTTTGCAGACCAATTCTCTGAAGCCATGTTGTCATGTGTGGTTGCGCTTGGTGCGCAGTACTGGCCGCATATACTGCCAGAGTTTATTCCAAGCCAATTACAAAGCTTTCCAAATGTGACGCACAGTGAGCACGTCATGAGTGCGCAGCCATTCGATTTGTTTGTGCAAATTCGCTCTGATCGTGAAGATGTAAATCACCTTTTTGCTCTACAAATCATTAAATTATTTACACCTGATGTTGAGCTGGTGGAACAAGTTCGTAACTTTCGCTTTTTAGATGGCCGCGATTTTAATGGTTTTATTTATGCGGGAGACACTCCGCATGGGCGACAAAAGCGAAGCACCGCACTGATTGATAAGCCGGGTCATTTTGAAGATCAGGGAAGTTATATTCATGTGCAGCGTTTTGTGCATGACCTAAGCGTGTGGCAACATTTGTCGTTATCTGAGCAAGAGCAAATCATGGGGCGTACACGTCTTGATAACACGTTAATAATGCCAGCTGTTGAAACGAGTCATGCAGTACGAAGTGAATTAAAAGATGAAAAGGGTCAGCCTCTCATACTCAATCAAAGCATGCCGTTTGGTGACGTTCATAAACAGGGCATTTTAATGGTGTCGTGTGCAGCGCAAGGTGATGCGTTTGAACAGGTACTCAAAAGCCGATTAGGGCAGGGCGAATGTTATGACCATTGGCTCGATTTTACACAAGCCGACATGGGGTCTGCATTTTTCGCCCCGTCAGTAAACTTTTTAAAGCAGCTTTAACGTTAAACTGTATCGAATAATGTTCTAACGCGGTCTAGCGTGACATCGATTTCAGAAATTTTTGCAGGGGCGATAAAAATAGTGTCGTCGCCTGCAATTGTACCCAGTACACCGTCTGCCTTACCTAATGAATCAAGTAATCGGGCAATCAGCTGTGCAGCCCCTGGGCTGGTACGAATAATAATCATCATTTCGTTGTGCATGATGTCGATAACAAGCTGACGAAGAGGGCTCTTTGCGGTTGGCACACCCATTTCGGCAGGTAAACAATACACCATTTCTTGTTTTGCATTGCGTGTGCGTACAGCGCCAAATTTACTCAACATGCGTGAGACTTTACTTTGGCTAATATTATCAAAGCCTTGGTCTTTTAATGCTTCGACAATCTCACCTTGTGAGCCAAAGTTTTCTTCTTTTAATAACGATTTAAACGCTTTGATCAGTGCTTCTTGTTTGTCTTGTGGTTGCATGTTGTCGTTTCTTTTATTCATCAAATATGAAGTAATTCTACACAATTCTGCATAGTTATGCAGTATTTGTTTGCATTTGTCGTCCAAATACCGTCACGTTACAGCTAAGTTTACAACTATGGTCGAAATTATACGCGAAATAAGCAGGATAAATTTGTTTTTAGTCGCTAATTTCATTATCTTTAGGGCCACAAATATTTCCTACCTCAAATTACGGAGAATTCCAATGAAAGTTGCTGTTTTAGGCGCAGCTGGCGGTATCGGCCAAGCATTGTCTTTATTATTAAAAACAAGTTTACCTGCAGGTTCTGAATTATCGTTATACGATGTTGCCCCTGTTGTTCCTGGTGTAGCGGTTGATCTTTCTCACATCCCAACTGACGTTAAAGTTGAAGGCTTTGGTGCAGACAGCTTGGACGCTGCATTAGTAGGTTGTGATATCGTTCTTATTCCAGCGGGTATGCCACGTAAGCCGGGCATGGACCGTGCGGACCTTTTCAACGTAAACGCAGGTATCATCAAAACATTAGCTGAAGGCATCGTTAAAAACTGCCCTAAAGCGTTAGTAGGTATCATCACTAACCCAGTAAATGGCACTGTGCCAATCGTTGCTGAAGTATTCAAAAAAGCGGGTACTTACGATGCTAACCGTGTATTCGGTATTACGACTCTTGACGTGATCCGTTCTGAAGCGTTTGTAGCTGAGCTTAAAGGCTTAAGCGCAACTGACGTTAAAGTCCCTGTTATTGGTGGTCACTCTGGTACAACCATTCTGCCACTTCTTTCACAAGTTGAAGGCGTTACTTTCACTGATGAAGAAGTTGCAGCACTTACTCCACGTATCCAAAATGCAGGTACTGAAGTTGTTAACGCTAAAGCTGGTGGCGGTTCAGCAACACTTTCAATGGGTGCCGCAGCGGCTCGTTTTTGTATGTCTTTAGTGAAAGGCTTACAAGGTGAAGACGTGGTAGATTACGCATACGTTGCTGTTGAAAATGGTGATGCTGCTTACTTCGCACACCCAGTACGTTTAGGTAAGAACGGTGTTGAAGAAATTCTTTCTTACGGTGAGTTAAGTGCATTCGAAGAGCAAGCTAAGAACGACATGCTAGCGACACTTAACAAAGACATCCAAGAAGGTGTTGATTTCATCAACGGTTAATCTCGATTGATGCTAAGCGCTTCACATGCATGTTGAAGCGCTTAAAACAAAAAAGCCTGCAATTGCAGGCTTTTTTAATGGCTCGAATAAAGTATCGCTTAATGATCGCGGGCGACCGCAATCCGCGCTAAGCTTTCTAATGCTTGTTTGTATGGCGTGTCGGGTAAAAAAGCAATGCATGCAATGGCTTTATCAGCTTCTTGCTCTGCTTTTTGCATTGTAAACTCAAGGGCTTTGGTATCAGCGAGCGTCGCTAGAATGCTGTCTAAGTGATCCATACCATTGCCTAGCTCAATGGCTTCACGAACTAGTTTTACTTGCGCTGGTGTGCCTTTTTGTATCGCGTAAATAAGCGGTAAAGTTGGTTTACCTTCAGCTAAGTCATCACCAATATTTTTGCCAAGTTGCTGTGCATCAGCATTGTAATCAAGTACATCATCTACTAGTTGAAAAGCAGTTCCTAAATGCATGCCGTATAGGTTTAATGCGTCGAGGACTTTTTCGTCTTGCTCGGTAATGATAGCGGCAAGACCCGTTGCGGCTTCGAAAAGCTTGGCGGTTTTGCTGTAAATAACCTGCATATAGCTTTGTTCGGTGGTGTTAGGGTCATTACAGTTCATAAGCTGCAACACTTCACCTTCAGCAATGACATTGGTCGCATCAGCTAAAATTTGCATGATCGGCATTTTGCCAAGCCCAACCATAAGCTGGAATGAGCGAGTGTAAATAAAATCACCCACGAGCACACTGGCTGCATTGCCAAACTCTGCGTTTGCGGTAGGTGTACCTCGACGCAAATTAGACTCATCAACCACGTCATCATGCAGCAAAGTTGCTGTGTGAATAAACTCAATGATGGTTGCTAGGGTAATGTGATCTTTACCCTCATAGCCTAAAGCTTTAGCTGCTAAAATAGCCAACATGGGGCGAACACGCTTGCCACCACTGTTAACTATGTATAAACCAAGTTGATTAACCAACGCGACATCTGAGCGCATTTGGGCATGTATAAGTTGATTGACGTCATCCATTTCATTTTCGATTAACGCCTGGATAGCTTTTATATCCATTGATCTCCGAGCCAATTTTTATGGGTATACGAGGCTGATTGTACATCAAAAATTGCGCTTGCTCGATATTTTGTGATGATTCAATAAAAAAACACGTTAAAGTTTCTGTTTTCGGCTCAATTATAGCGACTTAATTTTATCTGCTTGTTTAATAAGTGAACATTCTAGACTGATTTATTAGCTATATTTGCCTCGGTCATTTAATTGTCACAAGATCGCAAAAACCGCTTGGCAAGCGGTGTTTTTAGGATAAAATAAGGGAAAATATTGAATTGCCCTTAATGCAGCTATTTTTTATTCATTTTATCTAAAAAGAGGCTTGCTAGTTTTTGCGCATTAGCGTAAACTTCGCGCCCTATTGAAGAATATTTTAGTTGCGTCGATTTGAGGGCGCACAGACGGAGTTAATTATGTACGCGGTTTTCCAAAGTGGTGGTAAACAGCACCGTGTGACTGAAGGTCAAACAATTCGTCTTGAGAAATTAGACGTTGAAACTGGTGCAGCAGTTGAATTTGATTCAGTACTTTTAGTTGCTGATGGTGAGAAAATCGAGATCGGTGTACCGTTCGTAAACGGTGGTAAAGTGACAGCTGAGGTTGTTTCACACGGTCGCGGTGAGAAAGTGAAGATTGTTAAATTTAGACGTCGTAAGCATTCTCGTAAGCAAATGGGCCATCGTCAATGGTTCACTGAAGTTAAAATCACTGGCATTAGCGCTTAATTAGAGGTACTTAGAAATGGCACATAAAAAAGCAGCTGGTAGTACTCGTAACGGTCGCGATTCAGAAAGCAAACGCCTAGGTGTTAAGCGTTTTGGTGGCGAATCAGTTCTAGCGGGTAGCATCATTGTTCGTCAACGTGGTACTAAGTTCCACGCTGGTGCAAACGTAGGTATCGGTAAAGACCACACTATCTTCGCAAAAGCAGATGGTAAAGTTCAATTCGAACAGAAAGGTCCTTTAAACCGTAAATACGTAAATATCGTAGCTGAGTAATCATCTCGATATTTGAAAAACCCCGCCTTTGCGGGGTTTTTTGTTTTAAGGCACTCGATTATATAGCTAAGCATCTTCGGCACTGTACGAAGATGCTTAGCTATATAATTAGGTGTATAATACAGTTATTAACAAGCCAATCTTAAAGTGAGTAATCATGAAGTTTGTAGATGAAGTGGAAATTCGTTGTGACGCGGGTGATGGCGGCAGCGGTGTCGTATCTTTCCGACGTGAAAAATATGTGCCGGATGGCGGTCCTGATGGCGGCGATGGCGGCGATGGTGGCAGTGTCTATCTACAGGCCGATGAAAACTTAAATACCTTAATTGATTATCAGTTTGAGCGTTTTCATAAAGCAGAGCGTGGCACCAATGGTCACGGTCGCAATATGACCGGTAAGAAGGGCAATGATTTAGTCCTTAAAGTACCTGTTGGAACCCGTATTACAGATGTTGATACTGAAGAGTCATTAGGTGATTTAACGATGCATGGCCAGAAACTGGTTGTTGCAAAAGGGGGCTTCCATGGCTTGGGGAATGCACGCTTTAAATCAAGTACGAACCGTGCTCCGCGCCAAAAAACATTAGGTACGCCTGGCGAAGTAAGAAATTTACGTTTAGAACTGATGTTGCTTGCTGATGTTGGCTTACTGGGGTTACCTAATGCTGGCAAATCAACATTTATTCGCAGTGTATCTGCGGCTAAACCTAAAGTTGCTGACTATCCATTTACAACGCTTATTCCTAATTTAGGGGTTGTGCGTCCTGATGCTAATAAGTCATTTGTCATAGCCGATATTCCAGGATTAATCGAAGGTGCCTCTGATGGAGCGGGTCTTGGTATTCGCTTCTTAAAACACTTAGAGCGTTGTCGTGTGCTGTTACATATCATCGATATTATGCCTGTCGATGGCACTAACCCAGTGGACAATGCGTTTGCGATTGTTAATGAGCTTCATCAGTACAGCCCTAAACTTGCTGATAAGCCGCGTTGGTTAGTGTTTAATAAAATAGATTTGCTGCCAGAAGACGAAGCTGAAGCACTTTGCCAACAAATAGCTGAAGAGCTGGGTGAAGAAACCAATGTTTACCGAATTTCTGCCGCAAACAAGCAAAATACCCAAGCACTTTGCCACGATATCATGGCGTTGCTTGATAGTATGCCGAAAGAGAAATTCGCTGAAGAAGAGAAAGAAGAAGTTGAATTTAAATGGGATACATACCATCAAAAAGCAACGTCGAAAGATGACGACGACGATTGGGATGATTGGGACGAT
>Ga0209232_1001961_pt1 | contig 10623 bp, 15 predicted proteins | sample ETNvirenome_2_60_FD_184066 | JGI IMG/M metagenome (GOLD analysis project Ga0209232, IMG submission 184066) | Marine viral communities from the Pacific Ocean - ETNP_2_60 (SPAdes) (version 2) | ecosystem: Environmental > Aquatic > Marine > Oceanic | place: Pacific Ocean | collected 2013-06-22
CTGCTACAGGTATCATTGACGAAAACGGTAATGAACAACTTAAATTTGTAACTACTGGATCTGCAGTTAACGAATTTCAGCTCACAAACGCAGCAACTGCTAACGCTCCTTCACTTGCAGTAACAGGTGGCGACACTAACATTGACATGAATATTACACCAAAAGGAATCGGTAGAGCGACTTTCAATGGTCAAGGTAAAATTCAAAGTGTTGCAGAAAAAGTTACAACAGCAGCTACAGCAGCGACAGGTACAGTTAACTACGATGTGCTTACTCAAGCAGTCTTAAATTTTACATCAGATGCTGCAGCTAACTACACATTAAATATTAGAGGTGATGGATCAAATGCTCTAAATGCAATCATGGATGCAGGGGAATCAATTACTATAGCTCACATTGTAAAACAAGGTTCAACGCCTTATTACAACAACGCAGTGACTATTGATGGTTCTTCTATTACTCCAGAATGGCAAGGTGGATCAGCTCCATCTGCTGGAAATGCAAACTCTTTAGACGTTTATTCATACACTATTATTAAAACTGGAGATGCTACGTTTACAGCTTTAGCTTCTCAAACACAGTTTGCGTAATAAAATAGGAGGAGAAAGAATATGCCACTACTAGGAACATTTGGAGCAGGGTCAGGAAAAAGTTTTGGACTTACGTCTGGAGGTTTTGGTGATCCTATAACTGCAACAGGTGGAACAATAACTGAAATTGGACAATTTAAAGTTCACGTCTTTACAGGTGGTGGTACTTTTGGTGTTCAACAGGTTCCTGCATGTCAGCCTGGAAGAGTTGATTACATCGTCGTTGGCGGTGGCGGAGGAGGATCTCGAACAGGAGCTGGCGGAGGCGCGGGCGGAATGAGATACACTAGAGAATTTATTGCTGAAGCTCTTACAAATGCATGTGCTACAGGTTTTCCTGTTTCAGCATGTACAAACTATCCGGTTTCAATCGGAGGTGGTGGAGCAGGATCTGATAGTGATAACGCAGAAAGTTCTCCAGGAAGCACTACAACTTTTGGTCCAAAATCTTCTACAGGCGGTGGAGGTGCAGCAGTTTTTCAAACTATGAATGGTAAAGCAGGTGGTTCTGGTGGCGGAGGAGTTATTGGAACTGGTGGTTCCGGAAACTCTGGAGGTTTTACTCCACCTGAAGGTAATGATGGTGGCGATGGAGGCCCAGGAACGGCTCAAGGCGGAGGCGGCGGAGGTGCCGGCGAACAAGGAGACGATTATCCATCAGGAAGTAGAAATGGTGGTGACGGATTATTTTACCCAACAGCAGCTTTATGTGGAGCATCTGTCGGTGAATCAGGAACAGGTCCATTAGGAACTGGTTTTTATTTTGCTGGAGGAGGAGCTGGAGCAGCTCCAACAGGTGGATGTACTGGCGGATTAGGTGGCGGAGGATGCGCTGCATTAGGTCCCCCAAGTCCTGACCCTGCAGCTAAAGGCCAAGGAGATACAAACACTGGAGGCGGTGGAGCTAAAAGAACTAATACTGGAAATAATACTCAGGGAGGAAGTGGCGTAGTAATAATACGATACCAATTTAAATAATTATGGCACATTTTGCAAAAATATCAGAAGAAAATATAGTTTTAAATGTATTGCGTCTTGATGATAAAGATGCTTCAACTGAAGAAGCTGGACAACAATATTTAGAAACGCACAGTAATTGGCCTGCAAATCTTTGGATTCAAACTTCTTATAATACTTGGAAGAATCAACATGCATTAGGTGGAACTCCATTAAGAGGAAACTATGCGGCTGTAGGTTTTGAATGGGATTCTGAAAATCAAATTTTTTGGCCACCAAAAGATTTTCCTTCATGGGTTAAAGATATACCAAATGCAAAATGGACATCACCAATAGGTGATGCACCTGCTTTAACAGCCGAGCAACAATCACAAAACGATGCACAAACTCACTTGTGGGCATATTCTTGGAATGAGTCTGGCCAATCTTGGGACTTGAATAATTTATTATAATAAGATATATCTTTTCAAAAGATATGCACAAGAAAGTATTAAGTGAACAGGTTTTATATTATGGCGATGTAAAAATGCCAAAAGATTGGGATATCAACCCTTTAAATCTTTGTAAACAATTTTTTGATTGTTTATATCACAAAAAAGATTTTCACTTTTGTAAAGACTGGGATAAATTAAATACTTACATAAGAGAACATATTAGAATTAAACATGATTTAATTATAGAAAATAAAGACTCTTGGGCTAACGCTTATGTTCCAAATGAAAAAACTCAAACTTTAAGTCACGTAAATCTTATGAATTTGGATGATTCTCCTGACTTCGTTTTATTATATGGAATAAATACATTAGATTGTAGAATTAAAATAAATTTTGATGATAATAAAAATAAAGGAAAAATTTGGAACATAGATCTTAAACAAAATATGTTTGTAATGTTTCCATCTACTAATACTTATTTTATTGAAAATAATCAAAAAAATTCTTTAAATTTTATACAGACCATAACCTATGATCGAATTTAATTATTGTTGGTATTTTAAATCCGTTGTTCCTTCAAGAATATGTGATTTAATAATTGAACAAGGATTAACACAAAATGAAAAAATGGCTAGGACTGGTGGTTTTGATGATAAAAAATTAACACATTCTGACATACAAAATATGAAACGTAAAAGAAACTCTGATATAGCATGGTTAGATGAGTTATGGATATATAGAGAATTACATCCTTACGTTCACAGGGCAAATAAATTAGCTGGTTGGAATTATCAATGGGATAGAAGTGAATCATGTCAGTTTACTAAATATAAACTTAATCAATATTACGATTGGCACAACGATGGTTGGGCTAAACCATATAATAAACCAGGAACTTTAAGTCATGGCAAAATAAGAAAACTTTCTTTAACCTGTCAATTGACAGATGGTTCAGAGTATGAAGGAGGTGAATTAGAATTTGATTTTAGAAACTATGATCCAAATATGAGAGACGAATCTAAACATGTAAAACAAGTGAAACAAATACTTCCTAAAGGATCTATTGTTGTGTTTCCTTCATTTGTATGGCATAGAGTAAAACCAGTAACGAAAGGAACTAGATATTCATTGGTAATGTGGAGCCTTGGATATCCATTTAAATAATATGGAAATATTAGAATATTTTAAAACATCAATTTGGTATGAACATAAACCAGAATTTGTTAAATCTTTAAATAAAGCTTCAGATAAATATATTAAAGATGCTATAAAAAGAAATAAAGACTATATTAAAAAATATGGTGATTTTGGAATGTCCCATCACTCAACGCCTTTAACTCAAGACACTAAGTTTATGGATATTAGAAACTATGTTGGACAACAGGCGTGGAATTTTTTAGATCAACAAGGACATGAGATGAAACACTATTCTTTAATATTTAGTGAGATGTGGGTGCAAGAGTTTGCTAAAAAAGGTGGAGGTCACCACTCAGCACACATACATTGGAATCAACATGTATCAGGTTTTTACTTTTTAAAATGTAGTGAGGAAACATCTTATCCAGTATTTCATGAACCAAGAACAGGAGCACGTGCTACTAAATTAAAAATGAAAACAAATACTAACATTCTTCCAGGAAATGATTTAATTCACTTTAAACCTAGACCAGGTACACTGATGTTATTTCCAGGTTTTTTAGAACATGAGTTTGCCGTAGATCACGGTAAACATCCATTTAGATTTATACATTTTAATCTTCAAGCTGTACCAAAAGAAATGGCTAAAGATGAATTTTGATAAAAAAATTATTAGTGAAATAAAACAACCTTATTTTTTTTTCAAAGGTAAATTTGATAAAATTGATTCTAAATACTTTATTAAAAAAATAGATGAAGGATGTAAGTTAAAAGACAATAATTCATTTCAAACTAATGTCATTGGTGGAATGACAAGTTGGCAATATTTTAATGAAGATGTAGAATTTTTAAAACTTATTTGGCAAATCTTTGATGAAGTAGATAAAGATGTTGATAGATATAAATACATACTACGTGATGCATGGGGTATAAAAAATGGTATAAGTCATTATACAAAAGAACATAGCCATAGTGGAAATTTTTTTTCAGGGGTTATTTATTTAAATAAACACCCACAGGTATTAGAGTTTCCTGAAATAAATGAAGAACTTAAACCTGAGCCAGGATCTTTTGCTATCTTTAGTTCTTTTTTAAGACATGGATGCAAGAGACATAGAAAAGACTCTATAAAATATGGCATGAGTTTTAACTGTGCACATACAACTTAATTAAGATGAGTTTTAAAAAAAATAAATATTTAGTTATAAAAAAAGTTATTGATAAAGACTTAGCTTTATTTTTAAAAAATTATTTATGTGTTAAAAAACAAGTGTATGACACTTGTATAAAAGAAAAACAAATATCTCCTTTTGAAACTATGCTTGGTTTTTATGAAACTAAACGACATCAGATTCCTAATACCTATAGTTGTTATTCAGATATTGCTATGGAAACTTTAATGTTAAAATGTCAACCTGTTATGGAAAAAGCAACAGGTTTAAAATTATATCCTGCGTATACCTATGCTAGAATATATAAAAAAGGAGATGAATTAAAAAGACATAAAGATAGATTTAGTTGTGAGATATCAACTACTATGAATCTTGGTGGAGATCCTTGGGATATATACTTAGAGCCTTCCGGTAAAGAAGGTATGAAAGGTATTAAAGTACAATTAGATCCAGGTGATATGTTAGTTTATAGAGGTATTGACTTAGAGCATTGGAGAAAAAAATTTAAAGGTAAACAGTGTGTGCAAGTTTTTTTACATTATAATAATAGTAAGACACCGGGAGCTAAAGATAATATTTTTGATGGACGTCCTCACATAGGTCTTCCAGGTTGGATTAAACGAAAAAATGAAAGAGTTTAAAACGTATTTAAAAAATATTGAATACCCTAAAAATAAAACCTCTTGGGATATAGCAGGTAATTTAAATAATGGTTTTTATAAATTTGATACTAGACCTATAACAAATAATGTAAAAATAAGCAGGTTTGACACTAAAGCTGACAAAATTGTTTTTGATGTAGATGATAAATACATTGTAGTTGATACAGAAGAACTTATAACATATTTAAAAAAACATAATATCGAAGATGTTAATTTACAAGATTTAATATTTAATTTAGATTGGAATATAGTTTTATTAAAAAAAGAAAACAATGATAGTAGAGATTGATAAAATACCTGACGATTTATTTAAACAATTAAAAAAAATTATAAAAGATAAATCAATAGAAGCTAATCAAGAATTAATTGGCAACATAGAAGAGGAGTATAGTTTAGATAAATATATTTCTTTAATAGAGCCTTATTTATTAAAAACTATTATGATGCAGCCTAAATTAATTAAAATAGTTAATGAAAGATATGATTGTAATAGTGTTAACAAACCTTTTAAATTAAAAAATTTGTGGGTTAATTTTCAAAAAAAGAATGAGTTTAATCCTATACATAATCATAGCGGAATATTTTCTTTTATAATATTTATAAAGATTCCTTTTTTAATTGAAGATCAATTAAAAATTAGCCCTGGTAGAAAAGCCTCAAACAATTTACCTGGCGTTCTTCAGTTTTTAGGGTTTGATCAATTTAGACCTTTGGTATTCCACAATTTTTTTGTAGATAAAAAATGGGAACAATCGATGTTAATTTTTCCAGCTTCTTATGCCCACTGCGTTTATCCTTTTTATAAAGTAAACGATTACAGAATAACAGTATCCGGGAATATAAAAATAGAAGTATAATAAAAAAGGCAGAATACCGATTGCTGCCAACATATTTATTTGATATTATGCTATCAAAAAGCTAAAAAACCCTATATAGTGCTTTAGTTATGCTACAGAAACTTAATTTCAAACCTGGTTTTAATAAACAAGCAACAGACTCTGGAGCCGAAGGTCAATGGGTCGATGGTGATTTTGTTCGATTTCGGTATGGCTTACCTGAAAAAATAGGAGGCTGGGAACAATTAACAGTAGCTCAAGAAACATTACCTGGAGCAGCCAGAGCTCAACATGCCTTTACAAGTTTTCAAGGAGAAAGATATGTAGCTATTGGGACTTCACAAGGATTATTTCTTTACTACGATGAAGCGTTTTATGACATTACTCCTTTAGGGTCTCAACTATCTGGAAGCGCTACATTTGATACAGTGCAAGGTTCTGCTAATGTAACTGTTAATTTAAGCACTCACGGACTAGAGGCGGGAAGATATATTACTTTTAATTCTATGTCAGCTACTCCAAATGGATTTACTTCTTCATCTACATTTACGGATGGAGCTTTTGAGATTAGAGACGTAACTACTAACACTTTTAAAATTACAGCCCCTGTTGTAGCAGTTAACCCTGGTGGAAGTGCAACAGGATCAGCGACCATAAAACCCTATGAAATAGTTGGTCCTACATTTCAAACTAAAGGTTATGGTTGGGGAACTTATCAATGGAACACAGGAACATGGGGAACAGCTAGAACAGTAAGTAACGTTATTTTAGATCCAGGAATCTGGAGCCTTGATAACTTTGGAGAAGTATTAGTTGCAACAATATTTAACGGTAAAACATTTACTTGGGATGCAGGTGCATCAGGGCCTAGAGGTATTAGAGCATCTCAAACTACAACAAACTTTAACACAACAAACAATCCTACAGCCAGCAGATTAACTTTGGTATCGGATAGAGATAGACACTTATTTCATTTTGGAACTGAAACAACTATTGGAGATACAACTACACAAGATCCGATGTTCGTAAGATTTTCTAATCAAGAAGATTTAAACACTTATGCACCATCATCTACTAATACGGCAGGTACATTTAGACTGGATACAGGGAACAAGATTGTAGCTGCTATTCAAGGTAAAGATTATGTATTCTGTTTAACTGATCAAGCAGCTTATGTTATTCAGTTTGTTGGGCCACCATTTATTTTTTCTGTAAGACAAGTTGGTACAAACTGTGGATGTATAGGATCTAAAGCTGTATCCTATGCGAACGGAGCTGTCTGGTGGATGTCAGCTGAAGGAGGGTTCTTTGTATTTGATGGTACAGTTAAATCATTGCCATGTTTAGTTGAAGACTTTGTATTTAACACAGACGGAACTAATCTTGGAATTAATTATGGAGCCTCTGATATTGTTTACTCATCTCCTAACGCTTTGTATACAGAGATAAATTGGTTTTATCCTAAAAACGGATCTGAACAGATTGATAGATGCGTGACTTACAACTATTCAGAAAATGTATTTACGACATCATCCCTAGACAGATCTAGTTATCAAGATCAGGGTGTGTATCCTGAACCATATGCTACAGACTATAACTCTACAGAGACACCTGTTTTTGCTGCTATTAGTGGTTTAACTGATAAATATGGTGCATCTATTTACTATTGTCATGAGAAAGGTGATGACCAAGTCAACAGTTCTGGCACTACATCAATAGATGCATTTATTAAATCTGGAGACTGGGATATTACATCTAGACGAAGTGCTTTAGGACAACAAACAGGGGTAGTTGATTATAGAGGAGATGGAGAGTTCTTTATGTCAGTTAAGAGATTTATACCTGATTTTAAATACTTACGTGGTAATTCTACAGTTACGTTATTCTTAAATGATTACCCTGATAATTCTCCTGTAGGATCTCCTCTTGGTCCCTTTACAATTACATCGACTACTGATAAGATAGACACTCGAGCTAGAGGTCGATTAGTTTCTATTCAAATAGCTAATACATCGACAGGTGAATCTTGGAGATACGGAACCTTTAGATTAGACGCACAACCGGATGGAAGAAGATAATGGCAACTTTATTTGATTTAGCACAAACTTATTTAAACCAAGCACTACCAAGCATTGATCCTATTTTTTCTAATACAGGGATAACTTCTATTCAACCTACCGCAGCGGCTACAGTTGCTCAACCTACTACAGTTGGTTTAACACCTGAACAATTAAGATTATTATATGGTCAACAATCTGGTGGTGGAAGTGATGAATTTAGAGGTGGAGGAGCATTTGGTAATTTAGATTTATCTAAATCAAAGACGTTTACTAAAGATGTTTTTAAAGAAGTGGGACCTAATAAATTTTCTTTTGAACCAGAAGAAATAGAAGCATTTTATAATCCTACACTAGGTATGTATCAAACATATGAAGGTAAAAACATAAACCCAATGTTTTCTAACACTGGTGTAACTTTTGGATTAGGAGGTGGACTTTTAAAATTAATGGGCATGCAACCTAAAGCAGTTCAAGGGTTTATACCTGGTTCTATAAGAGGATTTTATGATACACCTATGGATTTAATTAAGAAAAATAAAAATATTCAAAGACAAACTCCTCAACAAAAACGTGACATACGAAGAGTACAAGCAGGGGTTGATAGAGGTGATTTTAATCGTAGTGACAAACCTAATAGAGATGCAAGTAAGGCTACAAAATCAGCAGCATCTAAAAGTTCAGGTGTTGGAGTAGGAGGTTATACAAAACAAGATTCTGCGAGAGAATCATATAGAGGTTAGTAATGGCTAAAGTAACAAACTATATACCTGAACCAAAACCTGAATACGATGTAGAAAATCAAAGACAGATACTAGAGTCTTTAACTACATTACAGAATCAATTAAATTTTTCTTTTCAAAAAGATTTAAAGAATGAACAGGATGCGTTTAATTATTTTTTATCATGAGTATATTTTATAAAAACCAAAGTTTTAAACAAGGTGATACGAGCAAGACTACTGTGCTTACTTGTCCTACGGATGGAACAATTATAGTTAAAAGTATTTATTGTGCAAATAATGATGCATCATCAGGTATTTTAGTAAATATGAACTTTGTTGATTCATCTGCTTCTAGCGTTGAATTTGAGTTTTTTAGAGATGAGGTAGCAGCTAAATCGCAAGTAAATGCAACACCACAAGGCTTGAATTTAGAGGCAGGTGATGCTATAACTGTACAAGCAGCTACAGGCGCAGGTAAGATACAAGGCCTAATAAGTTATGCTTTAATAAACAGAGAGAATGAAAACGGATAAAGACAACATAATTAAAATAGATTGCACTACAATAACTACGTGGCGTAATACTAAAACTAACGAAGTGTTTAAAGAAAAGAAAGAGGGACCTGATATTGTACAAGACGTTACAGTGCAAGTCTCACCGAAAGGTTTAGACATGATACAGAAAGCGATGAATCAAAAAAATGATAAACCAAAAACCTAAAGGCGGAACTGAATTACAATTCGACTATTTAACAAAGTATGTCGATTCAAAATTATTAAATGAAGTACAGATATGTACATCTGTGCCTGAAAAGATTCCTTTACATCCTACAAAAGTAAATATCTTATGGCAAAAAAATTCTTACGATCAAGGTAATTTATATCCTTGGTTTAAAGACAAGTCTAATCATAACAAGTACGATTGGTATGTATTTAATAGTCATTGGACTTATGAAAAATTTAGAAATCATTTTGATATTCCTACACATAAATCAGTAGTAATTAAAAATGGTGTAGATAAAATAGGTAAAGCTCCACCTTATCAAAAAGGACAACCTATAAAAATTATTCATCAAAACACACCTTGGCGAGGATTGTCTGTATTGTTAGGAGCTATGCAGTTAGTTAAGAATCCTTTAATAAGCTTAGATGTTTATTCTTCTTGTGAAGTATATGGTAAAGATTTTTACGATGCTAACGATCATGCATACAAAGATCTTTATAAACAAGCAGAGCAACTACCAAACGTTAATTACGTGGGGTATAAACCAAACAATTTTATAAAAGATCATTTACATACTTATCACATGTATGCGTATCCTAGTATATTTGAAGAGACTTTTTGTATATCTTTATTAGAGTGTATGGCTGCAGGGTTGTATTGTGTTACAACTAATTATGGAGCTTTGTTTGAAACAGGTGCAGAGTTTCCTATGTATATACCATACGAAGATGACAGAAGAATATTAGCTCAAAAATTTGCATATGGAATAGAAGCTGCTGCTGAAAGTTTACACAGAACAGAAATACATAATCATTTAGAATGTCAATCTGCTTATGCACAAGCATACTATGGTTGGAATAAAATAGGCACATCATGGAAAAGATTTTTGGAAGGAGCGGTAAATGCAAAAAAGTAGTAAAGCGCAAGGCGCTAACAATGAACCCATCTGGTTTACTAAGCCATCTACGACCGGGGACACCGAAGTTACCACGATCAATATTGGAACGAAGTCTGAATATAAAATAATGGTATGCACGCCTGTGCATAGCGATGTATCTATGCATTACTGTCAAGCTGTTTTAAAATTTCAACAAGAGTGTATGCAGAGAAAAATACTTGTAAGTTTTACTTTAATGAAATCTTCTTTAGTTACACAAGGTAGAAATTTATGTGTAGCTGAAATGTTAAATCATGCTGATAATTATACACATTTATTATTTATAGACTCAGACATAGACTTTCAATCTAAAACTATTTTTACTATGTTAGAAAAAGATAAAGATGTAATAGGTTGCCCATATCCTATGAAAACGTTTGATTGGAATAAGGCA
>Ga0209232_1001963_pt1 | contig 10620 bp, 1 predicted proteins | sample ETNvirenome_2_60_FD_184066 | JGI IMG/M metagenome (GOLD analysis project Ga0209232, IMG submission 184066) | Marine viral communities from the Pacific Ocean - ETNP_2_60 (SPAdes) (version 2) | ecosystem: Environmental > Aquatic > Marine > Oceanic | place: Pacific Ocean | collected 2013-06-22
AAATGCCGTAGAAAAAGGTGAAACAATACTTTTCCAAGGCACATTACTTGATAGTCCAGGAAATATAATACAAAAAGCTTTTGAGGGAGAACAAAATGGAGAGCAAACTTATCAAGATTGGGCTTCTAAAATGCCTGAATGGGTAGGTGAAGATTATGTAGATATAAAACTAACCAAGGCATATATGGATGATAATGATAAAATGGTTGTAGATGTGATGATTGCTAAAATGGTAGACGGAGAAATGGTATGGAAAGTATCAGATGCGTTTGATAGAGATAGTAATGATAAAAAAATTGTTAATAGATACAACAGGCTTATTAATATTATTAATGAAAGTGCTGACGACAAATATTATGCTGATGAATACAATTACCAAGCTCTTGATTTTTTCTATGGAACACTAAAGGAAAATATAATAGATAAACACGGTGCTAAAATATATGATTTTGATAGAGTAGAAAATGAAATTAGTTTTGATTGGTTTACTCTTGGAGGTAATTCCCAAAAATTAACAAAAAAACTAAATCAAATGTATGGATCTGCAGGTTTTCATTTTTGGACTGGTGGTAAAAGTAACGAAGCAATAAAAGTAAGATACAAGCCACCTGGAGGTGGTAGCGAGGTTAAACCACCAGATGATTTTATGACTAATAATTTAACATGGTTAGGTGGAAATGACACGGACGAAGATAAAGCTGTAAGAGCTGCTCTTATAGAGTGGATGAAAAAAGTTGTTAAAGAAGACAAGACTTTATCTAAGAAAGACCGATACAAAAGAGACGCAGTAACATTTGATCCAAACGAATAAATTAAAATTAATGCAATATATAACGCTACAGGGAAATATTTTTAATGTATCTGAAGAAAACTTAGACGCTTTTTTAAAAAAGTATCCAGGAGCTCAACTTTATACGCCAGAAGGAGAAGATGATGCAGATCTTTCGTCACCTAGAATAAAAAACCCTACAATACAAGATCCTAAAGGTGGTTTTTATAGTGTTTTAGGTAAAACGTATCAAGTTCATGAGCATGATTACGATGCTTTCGCAAAAAAATTTGGTGATGATATTCAGTATATAGGCAAAGAAGATGATACTAAAACAGATCAGGAAATAGCAATTGAACAAATAAATTCTGTTAAAGGTGATGGTTATCATTTTAATCAAAGCGAAAGTAACACTCTTAAGTTTCTTAGAGCGTCTTTTGGTGAGTACGGTTTTGAATTTGATGGAGGTACATGGGGTGGTGATAATTGGATTATAGCTACAGCGCCGGATGGTTCAACTCAAAATTTTAAAACACAATTTGACGGAAAAGATGGCTTAGATCAATTTAATAAGTTTAAAAGATGGGCTAGTGGTCGTCAAAACCTTAAAAGAAAAGTAAGTAAGCATGAAAAAAATGTAATATACCACGGCGCTGAAACAAATACAGAAAAGATAATAGAGATGGACGAGGAAACTTGGAGAGAGTGGTTTAAAGAAGTATTGCCACTTTCTGGTTTTCAAGCGGAAGATTCTGGTTCTCCTGGTGATGCTGTTGACTTTATACTACCTAACGTTGGTATTATGCACTCAAATTTACAACCTAACTTTGATGGCGATAATGATTTAAATAGATTTTTTGCGATTTCTGGAAGTGCAAAAGGAGAAAGAGCAATAATGCAATATATTCTTGATGTAGCTAAAGATCGTCACGCAAACCCACATAAATATGCCGTGTATACGGATTTCGTTGGTACACAAGGCGGCGAAGGAATAACACTAGATGATTCAGTTGGTATTTCATATCTTCCTAAAAACTTTGCTGCATTAAAAAAAATGTACAAAACTGTTGGTCTTAATATTAAAAATGTTTCAGAAAGAGGAGCACCACTGTATGTTATCGAAAAAGATGGTGTAGAAATTTTTAGAGGTAGAAACACACCTGGCACAGCTCGAATTTCGGATTATCAAAATTTAAGCGTTGGTAACGAGACTAATTTTAGGGGAGATGGTTATAAAGAAAACCTTGCTGATTTTCTTTTTAATTATAACTTTACACAAGAAGAATACGATAAACTCGCTGTAGAAAGACAAAAAATATTTAAAAATAGAAAAAATTTATCAAAAGGTAAGGGATATTCTTCTACTGAAAAAATGCTTCAGCATGACATGGAAGATTATCAAAATATAGGTAAAGCAAGTACGTATTTAGAAATAACAGAAACTAAAAAACTAAAAGACGAAATTGATAAACAAGCAGGCGCTTTACAAATAAAAATTGAAAAAGACCAAAATATTCTTAAAAAAGAAATGGAAGATTTAGCTCAACAAGCTAAAGGCGAAGGTATTACTTCTGTTTCGTATAATGAAACTCTTGGTATATATGAAGTTGAGGGTTCAAATGAAGAAATTGTAGCAAAATATTCTAGACTTTTTAATGATCACAAACAAAAAGTTGATTTAAATAGAGATCTTTATAACGAGTCTGTAGATGAGTTAATGGACAAGCATCAGACTATTTTAGATCAATTTGAGTATTTAGGAGAAGAAGCTGCCGCATTAGAAAAAAACTACAACTGGGGTAATAATATGGCTAGTAGGTTTCAAATGGGTTGGAAAGAAATAACACTTGGTATAGGCTCTATATTTGGCGATAAACCAGCTAAAAGATTACAAGATTTACAAGCGATACAACATAATAGATATGAAACTTTAGAGTGGAAAGGTTGGGATGTAGAAGAAGGCAAGTGGTTAACGGCTTTAAGTTATATGGGTGCGGAGTTAACACCTACTGTTTTAACAACTCTTGTACCTGGTGTTGCAGCCATGAGGGGTCTTGGAGCTAGCATACAAGCAGCACGTTGGATTTATACTGGTGGAGCAGCGTTACAAGCGATAGGTAGTACGTCAGCTGAAATGAGGCAGGCCCATATGAATGTTGATGAATGGAAAGATCAACTTAAAGAGTTAGATGAGTTACATAAAAAAGGTAAAATTTCAGATGAAGTATATAACAGTACTAAAGTTAAATTATCAGAGCTTATTGTAGAAAACGACTATTCAGTAGCTCAAAGTTTAAGTCAAGTAGGATTGTCTGGTATTATTGAAGGTGGATTTACTTATCTTATGGGTGCAAATGTTTTCACAAAAATGTTTACACCTAAATACTTAGGTCCAGGTATGTCAAAAATTGATGATGGTCTTGCTTTACTAAATAAAACAAACCACAAAGCGAGAATGCAATTTTTAGGTCAAACTGTATTTGGTATGGGTACAGAGGTTTTAGAAGAAACTCTTATATATACTTTTGATCAAGCGTCTAGAAACGTAATATTAGATAAAGAGTTTAATTTAGATGCTTTGCCTCAAGTTGTTTATGGTTCTGCTCTTATGGGTGGTCCTATGGCTGGTACAGGGGCGTTTGTTCAAACTGTAAAAACGCATGCTTTAACAAAAGAAATGCGAACTCAATGGCAAGATATAAATAGGCAGATTGAAGAAAATAATCTTAAGATAGAAAAACTAGGTTCAGATCCTAAAAACCAATGGAAGTTAGATGCGTTAATTACAAAAGGAAAAAACTTAAGAAAACAACTTGGTAAGGTAGACTCAGAAATAGAAGCTGTTGCGTTAGTTTTAGGCAAGCAAAACATGGGTCGATTAATTTTAGCTGGTAGAAACTTAGAAGATATGGCCGCGAAAGCAGGTGTTGATGGTCATTTAAGCGATGCTGAAAAAAATAAGCTTATCAAAAAGTACGTAGAAGCACAAATGGAAGAAGATCCTATTGCTGCTAGAAAATTTATGGCGGAGTGGAACGAAGCTCTTGAAATTAAAAACTCTATTATTGGTGATGTGGATTTTGACGGTAGTATAAAAAAGCTATTTGGTTTAAGAGGTGAAGAGGTACTAGAAAAATTAATGAATATTGATCCAAAACTTAAAGACGCAACTGAAAGAGAAAAGTTTTTAGCTGTTTATGATGAGTTAAAAAAAGACGCAACAGCGAGACATATAGGTGCTTCTAGGTCGCGTGAAGATAATAATAGATGGGTTGAAGAACAGGTTTATGGTAAAGGTGGTTTTAAACCACCATATAAGAGAAATATAAAAGCAGAAAATGATTATCATGAGCTTTTAGGATCTGTACAAGAAGTAGATGGTGTTGACGCTATAATGATGTATGAAGCAGAAGAAATATCAACTCAAAAAATATTAAGAAATAAAGATTTGCAAAACCTAACAACGGTTGAAGCGAAAACAGATGAAGAATTAGAAGCTGCAATACGTAAAGCAGTAGATTTTGCTATAGAAAGAGATTTAGCAGAAATGAGAAAAACAACTCCTAATGAACAAGACCAACAAGCAAAAGAAGCTGTTATAAGAGCAAAAGCAAACACCCTTGTTTTTAGACTTGTAGATAAACTTAAAACTGGGAAAACAAATGCTTTTGTAGTTGATGATAAGTATATAGTTAGAGATAAAAAAGCAGGAGACGCAGCTAGAAAAGAAGGTAATTTATTAGCTGGTACAGTTTTATCACATGAAATTTCACACGCTATAGATTATTTAGCTTTTGATCAAGCTGGTATAACAAACTACGGTAAGTTATTATATGAATATATGGAGAAAAATCATCCAAATATACACGCTCAAGCTGTTGCAATTCAAGCTAATATTGGTAATTTTAACCCATTTAATAATACTTTTCCTAAAGGTGAAGCCAAGTTTTATGATGAATATAGTAAAGAAGTACAAACAGCGCTTTTATATAATAAAACAGAAAAAGCTAAACTAATTAAAAACCATGATGTAGTTTCTGGTGCTTGGACTAGAATGATGAACAAAAAAGAAGGTTTTGAAATTACAAAACCAAAGCATGCTGCTATTTATTTAGCTAGTTTTTTAAAGGGTTGGGAAAGAGGTGAGGTTGGTGCTTTACAAAAAAGAAGAATAAAGTATAGAAAAGAAAAAGGTTTAACAAGTGATATAGAGGGTATAAAGCAGTCTTCTAATCTACAGAGTATGTTAGATATTGATTACGAAGGTGATGTTAAAAAAATGGGTAGAGACGCTGTTTCTGTTGATGCTCAAGGTAAAAGGTTATCAATTCCTGACTTAACCATGTCAAAGCTTGGTCAAGATATTGGCGCTATGGTTGAAGATATTACAAAAAAACTATATGATCCTATACTTGAAAAAGGAGAGTTAACAAGAAGCGAGTATAAAAATGCTTTAATAGGTATTGCTTCAGAAATAATTAGAACTGAAAATTTTGATCCAACAAAACAAGATTTAGATAAATTTGTTAGTAGTAGGTTATATCTTAGAGCTAATGCTTTGGCTAAACAGCTAGGTGTACCTCAAGAGTTTTTAAAAGATATAGCTAATATAACTGATCCAACGGTAGATCCAGACGATGATATAGATACAAAAGACGAGCCTTCTACAAAAGCTAGAGTTTTAAATGATTTTGATATTGAACTTGAAGATGGTTTAGTTGATGCTGAAATTATAGCTGAAGTAGAATCTTTAATAGAAGAAAATCCTGCTGATTTAGAAGCTCGTATGGAAAGACTTATATTAAACGATATACGTAAAAAACTTGATAAAACTGTTGGTAAAATTGCTAAAAATAAACAAACAGGTAAAAGAGAACCGACGCCTGAATATGAGGTTTTTATAAGAAACGAATACGAAGAGATAGTACAAAGTTTAGGTATTGCTATTATAAGAAAGGCTTATAAACCCTGGTTTAAACAAGAAAAAACAGGTGTTAAAAAATATAAAAATACAAAAGAAGATGGTAGTGTTAGTAATTACGTAAAAGATACACAGATAAATACTACAAATAAACGTGAATATATTAGGTGGTTTTTAGAAGGTGATCCTGGTAAGTTAACAGAAAGAAGAACAGCTTTATTAAGACGTATAGCTAAAAGAAAAGCTGATATAGCTATAGATGATTACATAGAAAGAAACTCTAGTAATTTAGATGCTGTTATTGATGCTAAACTTAGATCTTTAACTAGAACAGCTGAGAATATAGCGGATGAACAAGCAAGTTTTGACTCTATTAAATTTAGTGAAAACACAAAGAAAAAATTAAAAGTTTATCGTCTTCAAACAAAGAAAGCTGCTGATGGTAGTGGTAGAATAATACCTAGGTTTCAAACAGCTGGACATGCTTTAGAGCAAGTTATAATAGATCAACTGGTAGAGTGGGGTTGGAATTTAGATTTATTAGATGTAGAGTTTATGCACACTACTAACCGAGGTGGTTTAATTGATGTTATTTTAAACGTTACAGATATCAACACTGGTAAATCTAGAGTTGTAAACATGGAAGTTAAAATGAACAAAAAAGTACGTATGAGTTCTGTTTTAGTTTCTGATTATAACTTAAACTACGGTGACGAACAATCTTTTAATTTAGCCAATGATGTTTATTCTGATTTGTCGCCATACGCTGAAATGCTTGTAAATGCTAGAGAATCTATAATGAATCTTAGAAATGCTTATAATAGAAAGATAGACGCATATAATAGAAAGCATGGAACAAAAGAGCCTTATTTAAAATATGGTGGTCGTATGGTTGATAAAATTTATCATGACCCTGAAATTGCAAAATTAAGAGCAGCTGTGCGTAAAAACTCTTACGTGTTTGATGATGCAACGCCTTTAATAGAGCATAATTTAGCAAAAAACGTAGAGATCATAGAAATATTTGGTATGGGATTATATTCTTTTGAAAAGAATTCTTCTCTAACAAATCCAATTACAGGTATTGGTCCTAAATATATTGGAGAAACAACAGCTAAAGTAAGAGCAGCATTAGGTGTAAAAAATACTGGAAGAAAAAGAAAACAAATAGAAGGTGTAAAAACTATAATTAGAAATAAAGCAGGAGATGCTTATGTAGATTTTAGATTACAGTTTCAAAATACATTAATAAATTTCAAAAGTACTAAAGAAAATAAATCACCTATTAGTATAACCAACCAGCAAGATGTTGTTGGTATGTTTGGTATAAAACAAAGTCAATCAGGTTCTTTACCTTTTGCAGCAATGAAAGCTTCTGAAAATGCTAAAACACCTAAAAAGTACCATGAACAATCAAGAGGTATGAGTACTTTTGACTTTGATGAAACATTAATTATTGATGGTGAAAACTTTATTGTTGCTAAAGACCCTGTTACTGGTGAAAAAATAAAGATTAGTAGCGCTGATTGGCCTTTACAAGGCCCTAGGTTAGCTGAACAAGGTTATACGTTTGATTTTAGTGATTTTGTAAATGTAAGAGGAGGAGTTGACGGCCCTTTACTTCAGAAAATGAAAAATCAAATAAAAAAGTATGGAGCTAAAAATGTGTTTGTTTTAACAGCAAGACCACAATCAAGTGCAGTAGCAATACATAGTTGGTTAAAGAGTAAAAAAATAAATATACCATTAAAAAATATAACGGGTTTAGGCAACAGTACTGGTGCGGCAAAAGCCGAGTGGATGTTAAAAAAGTTTGCTCAAGGTTACAACGATATGTATTTTGTTGATGATGCATTGCCAAACGTTGAGGCTGTTAAAAGCGTGTTAGATCAGCTAGATATAAAGTCTAATGTGCAACAAGCTAGAATTAAGTTTAGTGAATCTCTTAGTGTTGAGTTTAACAAAATGATACAACAAGTAACTGGTATTCAAGCTGTTATAAGATTTTCTGATATTCAAGCTAAATTAAGAGGGGCAAAAACAAAGTATAAATCTATTGTACCTCCATCAGCTCAAGATTTTGTTGGGTTGTTATATAGTTTTTTAGGCAAAGGAAAACAAGGCGAGCAGCAAATGGAGTTTTTCAAAAAAGCTTTATTAGATCCTTTTAACAGGGGTATAGATTCTCTTAATGCTTCAAAAAGAATCGCTGCTGTTGATTATGAAAAATTATTAAAAAAGTTTCCTGATGTAAAAAAACTATTAACTAAAAAAATAGAGGGTACTCCATTTACATATGACCAAGCTATTAGAGTTTATCTTTGGAACAAAAATGGTTTTTCAGTACCTGGTCTTTCAATAAGAGACTTAAACATGTTAACTAGTGTTATTAAAAATGATCCTTCATTAATGGAGTTTGCAGAAAACATTGGTTTTATTTCTAAAAGAGAAGAAGGCTACGCAGCACCTACTGAGTATTGGTTAGTTGAAAATATAAACTCTGATTTATTAAGCGATGGTGCTATTGGTGATGTTAGATCTAAATTTTTAGCAGAATGGATAGAAAATAAAAACGCTATATTTAGTCCAGAAAACTTAAACAAAATAGAAGCTATATATGGCTCTAAGTTTAGAGAAGCATTAGAAGACATGCTTTTCCGTATGGAAACAGGTAGAAGTAGGCCTGTTGGTGGTGGTAGAATAATGAATATGTATACTAACTGGGTTAACAACTCTGTTGGTGCTATTATGTTCTTTAATATACGTTCTGCTGTGTTACAGACAATATCTGCAACAAACTATATAAACTGGAGTGATAATAACATTTTAGCGGCAGCTACTGCATTTGCTAATCAAAAACAATATTGGGCTGATTTTGTAATGTTATTCAACTCAAATTATTTAAAACAAAGACGAGCTGGTAACCAAAGAGGTATTAATGAAGCTGAATTATCTGCAGCTGTTGCCGGAGCACAAAACAAGGCTAAAGCAGCTATAGCTTGGTTATTACAAAAAGGTTTTTTACCTACGCAAATTGCCGATAGTTTTGCTATTGCTAGTGGTGGTGCTACTTTTTATAGAAATAGAGTTAACAAACTTGTTAAAGATGGAATGACTCAAGAACAAGCTGAAAAACAAGCGTTTTTAGACTTTCAACAAGTAACAGAGGTTTCTCAGCAGTCTTCTAGACCTGATATGATTTCTCAACAACAAGCATCACCTCTTGGTAGATTGATATTATCTTTCCAAAATACACCAATGCAGTATGCTAGAATAATGAATAAGGCGGTTAGAGATTTAGCAAACCGTAGAGGTGATTACAAAAGTCATTTGTCTAAAATAATTTACTACGGAGCAATACAAAGTATAATATTTGGAGCATTGCAATCAGCTTTATTTGCATCAATTGGCGATGAAGATGAAGAATCATATGAAAAGAAAAAAGAAAGAATATTAAATCAAATGGTAGATTCTTGGCTTGTTGGTATAGGTGTTGGTGGTAAAGCAATAAGTACTTTGAAAAATACCGTAATAGAATATAGAAAGCAAGACGAAAAAGATACTGATGATAATTTTATGACCAAATCTGATCATGCTTATACCTTGTTGCAACTTTTAGGTTTTTCTCCACCAATTGGTTCTAAAGTTAGAAAAATATACTCATCTATACAATCAAGAAAGTTTAATAGAGAAGTAATGAAAGAAAGAGGGTTTACGCTGGATAACCCAACGTGGGGTGTTGTTGGTAATATTATTGAAGGTTTAACAAATATACCACTTGGTAGACTTTCTACTAAGCTGTCAAATTTAGACAATGCATTAGATTCTAACAACAAAACATATCAAAGAATAGCTTTGTTATTAGGTTGGAACACGTGGGACTTAGGTATAAAAGATAAAGATATAGAAACTTTAAAACTAAGAATTAAAGAACAAAAAAAGCAAGAAAAAGAATTAGAAAAAGAAGAAAAAAAATCAAATAAATACGACGTTGAGGTAGAAAAAAATAAAAAGAAAAGAGATGGCATATGTGTTGCTGTTACGTCAACTGGTACTAGATGTAAAAATCAAGCTATAAGCGGTGGTTTTTGTAGCATACATGAAGAAGTAGAACAAAGAGACGATGGTAAAAAAGTTCGTTGCAAATATATAAAAAGTGACCGTACTCTTTGCAAAGTAAAAACATCAAATAAATCTGGTTATTGTTACTACCACGATTAAGTAAAGATTTAAAAAAATAAGTGATTATATAACAATGGTGAAGAAACTAATAATTTTACTACTATTATTACCTAGTTTAATAGTAGCGCAAACATTCAAAAAAGAAGATCTTGAAGACTTGTTAAAGTTTTCTACGTTTTACGCCGCGGTAAACGGTGGTACATCATTGTCTGATGTTGATATATTTTCTGTAGATAACGGTTTATCTACACAAACAATATCAACTCCTTATGATTATAATTTTACCATAGGTTTACGTAAGATAGCAAGGTTTGGGTATGAAAACAAAGCGAATACTTTTTACGATGGAACGGAATCTAATTACAGTGACGCGGCTACTGTTGGTAAAGTTAGAGGAGTTGAGTATCTTTTTGAAATAGATTACAAAAGACAAGAGGGTGTAGATTATATGGATCAACATCACTTTATTAGATTTAGTTCTGATGAAGGTTGCGAAGATGAATTATGTGTAAACTTTTTTGCTCTAAAACTAGAATATCTTGAAGATGGTTTTGCTGATATTAAGTATTTTGAAGCGTCTGAAAGATATAGACATAGAAAAGGTAGAAATTTATCTTGGAATATTGGTTTAACACATCGTTTAGCTGAACCTTATGGATATAATGCTTTAGACGAATGGATGTTAGATAATGGTAATATTCATTATACTTATCTAGCACTACAAGAGGGTTATACGGTAGATGTGTAT
>Ga0209232_1001964_pt1 | contig 10617 bp, 17 predicted proteins | sample ETNvirenome_2_60_FD_184066 | JGI IMG/M metagenome (GOLD analysis project Ga0209232, IMG submission 184066) | Marine viral communities from the Pacific Ocean - ETNP_2_60 (SPAdes) (version 2) | ecosystem: Environmental > Aquatic > Marine > Oceanic | place: Pacific Ocean | collected 2013-06-22
GATGTAGGTTCAGTCCATTGACTTAATATCTTCTTAATCATTATCATACCACCAATCATATAAACTTTCTTCTATTACTTTGATCCAATCATTTGTTCTACACAAGATATCAGGCATGAAGAATTTTGCAGTTACAGGCATAGTATGAAATCCAACTTGCCCATTAGCACCACTTATCATATTAAAATCCATTGTCAACCAAAAGTCAGAATTGGCTCTAGCATCAGCATATGTTTCGCCAACCTCATCAACTAGATGATGGTTCTCATATTCAATATGACTCTCACTAAAGTCCCCACTAAACCAATCGTCTTTGTGGCTACCAAGATGCCAATTACTATCAGATGAATTTACCCACATCTCAAATACATTCTTAAATGTAATGATATCTCCATAGGCTCTATCTGTTAAATTGTATTCATGATAATCACTATCGCCACCCATCTTAAAAAAGTAGCACTCTCTTGCATCTAAAACTTCACTCATTGAACATTGAGAGTCCTTTGATAGATACATTCTATATTCTTGTTTTAAACTACTCATAATCTAATTACTCCAATCACTAATCCAAATATGGATAAGTAAACTAATATCTTTAAATATATCTCTGTCTTTGTCATATTATCATACACCCCTCTGTTGCACTTGCTATTAAACCTAAAAACATTATCCAAAATAATGCTGAAAGTGGATTACTAAAACTCAATAAAACCTCGCTTTACTAATTTGTATACTTCTAATACAGTCTATCATAAATGAATTAGCCATGTCAAATCCAATGATAGTCCATGTCTAATTGTTCTCCCCAACCATATTGACTATAAAAGCCATAGTCCTTTCTTAAAAGATTTGATCTATGAGAAGCATGAACTTTATCATCTCCGATCCAATCAGGCATATCAAAATTCATGATATGTGGAATATGTTTCATAGTGTTATTGTATCCTCTATCTATCCACTCATCTATACAAGTGTTGTGATAGTATGCTAACGCATCAGGATAATCTTCCCACATTCTATTTACAGGGTGGTGTGGATATCCACCTTTACCTTTTGTAATCTGATTGTAAGTTTGCATAGCTTCTACTCTTTGCTTACCTAATCTTCTGTAATCTAAACATCTGACACTTTTATCTATGTCAGCGTATGGCATAAAAGTTTGCATAAATCTCCTATACTAATTTATATCTTATAAGTGAATTATAGCAAATTGAATATAGCCATGTCAAGCAATAAAAAATCCCCTACCTTTTACAGTAGGGGACAAGTTTGAAAGTTCTAAAAGGGTAGGATCTTCTTTAATATCCACTTGACCTTTCCTATCGTTTCCTTTATAAGATAGGTCAGCGTTTCCCAAATAATTTGAATTAGGTTGACTCTCACAAGTATCTCCTTGATTAGTTTATTATTAATCTAATCTAAACAACACTCTCCACCACAACAACTTTTTTCTAAGTCTTGTTCTTGTTCACATTCTAATTTACAGTTATCTTCTTCTTCACAAATACATTCCTCTTGGTCGCAACTAACATCTACATCTTCACAACAGTTTTCTTCGTCATGACAGTTTGTCGGTTTCATTTTTCGCTTCCTTTCCTATTGGTTTCCCATTCAAAATATCAAGGGAGCTTTCCTTTGACTCCCTTTCCTTTATTTGTTTTTGAATGTCGTATTTAGTTATTTGAGTAGGGTGAGTTCCCCACTTCTTTGTTTTCTTAATAAGTGCCATATCGTGTTCTCTTGTTTCCTCTGGAATAGCTTCCCCTTCCAATTCCTATATTCTTCTTTCCAGTAGTTCTTGGTTTCCTTCTGTTGGCGGTTTTTATTTCATAGATAACAGTTTCTGCTCCATCTTTGAGAAAGAGAGTTTTTAAGATGTCGTAGTAAGATGACATCTCCTTTCCTAGCTTTCCTTTAATTTCTCAGCTAGTTCGTTCCTTTTTTCCCTTCCTTCGCTTCCTTCAGAAAAGTCTTTGAAGCCTTCCTTTTTAGCTTGAGCAGTAGCGATAGCAAAGGCATCTCCTTTATCTCTCTTTTCCATCCACTCTAAGAAGGCTTTTGTTACTGGTAGCGATCCACCTTGATACCTCTTTGGTCCAAGTTTAGAACCTGCTTCTCCTACAACCCATGGGAAGTAGTTAGGGTTTTCCATTACTGGTGTTACTCTAGCAAATTCAGGATCTAGTTCCTTTGGAAAACCTTGTCTATCTAATTGATTGTGGTGTTCCTTTTCTCTACCCCTGTAGTTTTCAAGAACAGCAAACATCTTATCTCCTACTAGAGGATCAGTTGCTTTCCCATTCTCTTTTGAAAGCCAATTAAAGAAAGTCTGGGTGAAGTCTACGTTTCCATTTGATTTCAATACCATGTTTATTTCCTCTCTTGGTTCAGGAGCTGACTTTGTTAGGCAGCTTCCATCAGCACATGATTTCTGTGCTGGTTGTTCTGATTTTAATAAGTCAAAAGATGCTCCTTGATTCACTCCCTTTTCACATACTGTTACTTCAGCGAGTTCCAAGTCATCTACTTGCATGTAAGATTGTAAGCCCTTAGTCATATTTTGCATCTTAGTTGCTGATCCAGCAATAGAGTATGACTTTAGCTTTCCTTCGTTTATCTGTTCCTTCACTCTGTCAGAGATCTTTGTATCATTTCTCATCTCAGTAATAAAGAACAGACCATTTTCATTTACACCACTCTTAAATATCTGTCCAGACTTATTGATGTAAGCTGGTAAAGCCCAACCTACTTGGACATCAGAGTGTAGAACCATAGCGTTCCTAGTCCTAAAACTTTTCATATAGTTCTCAAATGCCTTTCCTAAAGCACTTGTTGTGATCAGGTGTCCCTCTCTGTCTACTAATTCAACAGAGGCGGGACCTCCTAATACTACTGGTTCAACTTCTCGTTTCTCCAGCTTCCTTGCTTCCTTCTGATAAAGTTCACTATCAGGGTAAGCTCGGTGTAATGTCATAATTTCTGCAGGCGATGCTATTCCAGCTTTGTGCAATCTTTTAAATTCATCTAACGCATTAGTGATATCTTTGATTGATACTTTCCCACCTTCTGCCTTTTCCAATAAAGAAATGGTAGCATCTTCAGACACGCTTTGATACATGTCCCTGTTAGTATTTACTATTTTTTCTGCAGTCATTGTAGTCATAATTTTATCCTATCGGAGTATGTATTCCAAATACTATTCCTTCATAAGTTGTTGATGAGCCACTACCGATTACGGAAATGTTCTTCCTGAAATCTATTGGGTGACTTGTTTCAAATGATTCACCTGCCGCTAATTTTAAACAAGTAGCAGAGGCTTCTGCTGTAGCATCAAATGCAACGAACAGATTCTGTGAACCATGTGTGTTTTTAATCTTAACATGTCTTATTACACCTATAGGTGAGATGTGTCTTGATCTAGAAAGGTCTGCTGAGCCTTCCCATTCATAAGTATTACCACCTGCGAGGTTTCCATCTATGTAATCTGGTACATGTGAATCATGTCTAATGTCATACATAAGTGCATCAAATAACATGTTAATGTTGTGTTGTGTATTGGAACACCATTTAACTCTATATGTTGCTGGTGTAGTTCCAGCTGGTATATTATAAGTTACCTTTATTGTTTGGTAGCTAGTTGTTAAACTAACTGCTTCACCAGTAGCTAATACAGTCCCGCTTGAGTCTGTAATCTGCATTACTGCATCTCCTGATGCTGATGCTCCTCTTACCATTCCAGATGCTATAATGTAAGTCGGGGTGTTTCCTGATGTATCACCCGCTGCTCCTGCTCCTACAGAATCTGTAGTTACATAAAAACCCTCTTTGGCTGCAGAGTTTGCTGGGTTTGCTGTAAGTTCTGCTGACCCTAAGAAAGGTGCTCCAGTTGTTCTTGATATAGCTGATCCATCTGCTGTAAATTCTGTTATAGTTGAGTCCTCTATTGATGGATTTAATATTCTATTTATTCCGGGTGAACCAGTCGTAGCTAATTCTAAGTTAGCAGACGTGTTTCCTTGATCCAAATTATAATATGGACCAGCATAAATATTTACTGCGTCTGCTGCGGATGTTCCTACTGACCCACTAAGAGCCACATATCTATCTAGTGGTGCAACTGAGGTACGAGTGCTGGGATCAGTATTCCACTCTTTCCATTCCCATGAATTTGAGTAGCTGTTTGTGAATCCTGCCATTTAATTCTCCTTTAAATCTATCCTAATCTATCAGGATGTCTAAGAAGCTGCCCATAATACAATATAGGCAGCTCTTTATATATTATTTATTTTCCGTAAGCGATTAGTCTGATTCCGATACCGCTAGCGTCTGCTGCGTTACCCAATTCGTCTAATGCAGCACCATCTGCACCTGCTTCATAAATCTCTAACTTTTCGTTACTGTAGTCATATTGTACTACATAACCGTCAGACTTTTGTGAAATAAGAACAATGTATACTTCCTCTAATCCTAATTGAGTAGCAGAAAGTCCTTCACCACCAGTTGGATACGAGTCATCGAAAGTAATATCTTTAATTACATACTTTACGTTTCCGGGAACACCAACTACAGGAGAGGATGATCCGGGATTTGTGATTGTAATTGCCATAATTTAATTTCTCCTTTTATAAAATGGGTGGGGAGACTAGCTCCCCAACCCATCAAAATGTTCTTTCCAAGTTGGACTACGCGTTTAAGTCAGTAATCTTAGCTTGTGTGAAGAAGTTGTGACATCGCATTTCTGCCATAGTGTATAGTAAACCTCTTACTACTAGAGCATTAGCTGCGAAGTAGTCTCTGTTTTCTATATACTGTGTTGGTTGTGCCACAGCTATTTCAAGGTAGTCTGTGTCCAAAACATATACGTTTGAACCCAATACTGAGTCATCTGTTGCTACACCTTTTGGTGTGTCAGCATCTGGTAGAATTGGAATACCTTGGTAAGTAGCGAGAACTAGACCAGTTCTTGTACCCGGGAAAGTTCTTTCAGAACCTACACCAACTTGGTACTCTTCCTGTCCTAAGTATCTCTGTTGTGATTGTAGTAATCTCTCTAGCTTGAAGTATTGGTCGTGTCCCATAACGATTAGTTTTGGTTCTCCACCATTAGTTCTTACTGTTTGAATACAATCGTCAAGTAAGTTTAGAGATAGTTCTCTACCTACTCCACTGTTGTGCTTAACTGTAGCAGCCGCGTTCCATTGTCCGGAAGGTCTGTCACCGAATGTTAAGTCATACGCCCTTACTCCACCGTTTGCTGCGAAGTTTGCGTTTGTGTCGAATGATCCACCTACTGGTGCACCATCAAATTGTACTACGTCATCGATAGACGTTAGTCCTGCTCTCTCTACCACAATTAGACCGTCACCATCAGCTACTGTTGCTGATGCAGTTCCGTGAGTAATAGCACCCGTAGATGTGTTTACTGCTGAAACTGCTAGTCCAGATGTGTCAATGTAGTCGTTTGCAGATGTGTCATAGTAAGCAACCTTGTCACCTACTTTAATGTTCTTAGCAACTGATGCTGGTACAGTACCTGAAGTAGTTGAACCAGCGGATACAACGTATCCTGATCCTGCTAATAGCTCTTCGTTCATTTCTTTAACGTGGTCGAGCTGTGCGTTTTCGTTTTCCAATGCAAGAACATCACCAACACCACCTTCTAATTGTGCAGTGAATACTGATTTCACTGAAGCACCGAAAGTAGTTGAAACGATTCTAGGTAAACTAGCTACGTTTGCGATGTCTGAAACATCGACTGTAGGTAGAGCACCAGTCTCAGTCACAGGTCGTGATCTTCCACTACCTCTGTCTGTCCTGATTCTCCAACCAGCTGTGTTACCCCAAACAGTTCTTGGGATTGCATTGAAGAAACGAGTTTGGTTGTTTAATGCATGCCAAACTTTTCTACCATAGGTAGTGTTAAAAATACCTGTAGCAGTGTCCACTGTAAAGTAAGTCTGTTTCTGTAAGTATTCTGGTCCGAATACAGACGAGTATAGACCTCTTTGAGACTGAGCGATATACTCAGATAATGATGGATTTGTAGCCATAATTAATTTCTCCTCGTTCTTTCAATAATAAATTATTTATTCTTAGTTTCCAAGTAGTTCTCTTGGCACACCTGCAGTGTCACCTTGATCTATCTTGTGTTGTAAGTCTCTTAGTTGTTTGTAAGACAAACCACTTAGGTCTTCTACAACATCACCACTTGTTGCATTAGCTTTTACAATTGGAGTAGTTCCATCTGTTCCTAACGCGTCTTGGTTAAGTAGAGCTGGTCTTTGTAAACCATTCTCTTCTCTAAAGCCCATCTTTCGCAGTCTTGCTTCAGACTGTTCTTCAACGGCTTTCTCCATGTTTGCTTCGTAAGCTGCAACGGTTTTTCTCAAAGCATCGAGTTCTTTCCTCATTGCTTTCATTCCGTCATCATCTTCATCGTCATCATCAGCTTTGTCAACAGGCTTTTCGTCTGATCCGTTATCATCGTCATCATCGTCTGCCTTCATTTTCATTCCTGCTCCGCCCATCTTCATAGCTTTTTCTTTTTCGTCATCTTCCGAGTCGTGTCCCGGTACATGATTCTTAGTCATAGCTTTCTTTTCATCATCATCGTCATCCATGTCGGCTGCTTGAATTGTTGCTTGCTGATCTTCTATTTTAGTAGTCGGGTTAGCTGCATTTTGAGCATCATCATACTGAGGTTGCGTTATTGTTTTAGCTTTCCTTTCTTTAGCTCCGTCAACATCCATTCCTAGTGGGTTCTCTCCGCCTTCGGCTTTGATCATTGATACCACTTCAGATGCAACTGCTTTAACTAATTCTGATTTTTCAGCTTCTAAAGCCTTCTCTTCTTCTTCCATTCTGTCGTCTTCTTCTTCTTTTGTGAGTCTTTCATCCATTTTAGCGAGAACTTCTGCTACTGCAGATAATGCTAGGTTAGTACCTTGCATGTGATTCTCTAAATTTGCGAATTCTTCTGACATCTTTCGACCTCCTATGTCCTTTCCAGTCTTATTCCAGACTAAAAGTAAAGTTTAAGTTTTGTTAATTCTCAAGGTTGGTCTTAGCCATCCCCGACCTTTATAGAATTATAATATAAAAATAGGCACTCTTTGCCTATCTATAATATTATACTATAAATAAAGGTATTTTTTACATAAATATTACGAATATTATAAATAAATTATAATTTATTCAGTGGAATCTTCTATGAGTTCACCATTAGCCATCTTCAACATCTCGTTCCTGTAATCATACAACGGAACTTGAATTAGTTTTTTTAGCTTTTCAAGTTGGTTTCCCTCTGGCATAGATGCTTCAACTAAATCTAATACTTTACCAATCATCCTAGAATGTCTGGCAATGATGTATTCTTGTTCAGCTGTTACTTTACTTACGTCTACCATTTTAGCCTCCTTTAAATTGATAAGAATCTTCTTAGAATTTCCTGTCTTCCCTTTCCTAGTTTACTAGGGAAAGAGATTCCTAATTCTCTGCTGATATCTTTATACTTTTTTCTCCTTATTACTTTACTGTAAGCATCATCAATAAAAGGTTCGGGAGCTTTTGCTGTTGTATTTACAATGCTCCACTTACCAGTTTCTTGGTTTAACATTGGTCTACGCCCAAAGTATTTCTTTGTATGTGCTTTTACTTTATGTGTATTAGATTGTTTCTTTATATTTAAAAGTGACTTTAGATCACTATATGTTCCTTGTCTAGGCTTTTGCCTTTCAGGACTACCTGTCTGTATTCCTTTCGTATCTATTACGAAAGATAAAGCTCCTTTTCTATTTCTATTTCTTCTTTGAAATTCTTTCACTTGCATTTCATAATACTGTTCTTCTTGTTCTTTACCATCATGTATTAATCTAGCATGAGGAGCTTGGTATATAATTTCAAAACCACCCATATTAGGTATTAATTGACCACTACGTTTTAGCCAACCAGAACCTTCTGGGCATAGTCTTTGAGATTCTTCAAATACTTCTTCTCCCAGCTCTTGAATTATTTCTAGAATTTCATCTTCCATGAATTATTATACCTCTTTTTATGGTAAATTTTTCTTTTTTAAACACATTTCTTTACACCTTCTTCACAAGAACTTCCACCCTCATATGATTTCCAATAGTCTTTTTCTTCTTCGTAGGGTAAGATGCCTTCGGTCTGAAGATCTTTCCGAAGTTTTTGCAGTTCTCTTTGAGTCTTATTTATATCTTGACGTAAGTTTTCTAGGTCAGATTGTGTTTGACTTTGGGTTTGATCCCAACTTAATGAAATGGCGATTAGTATAAATATAAAAAAGAATAGATAGTAAAAGCGTATCACTGTAAAGGGATATCTTCTTTAATGATTTGTCTAGCAGTTAGTTTATCATACACTTTATCTTCTAGTGTATCTCTTTTAAACACAGCCATAGTTGCTCCTACACCAACTGCGAGGGCTCCTACTACTGGTAACGTCTTTGCTATATTCTTTACTATTTCTTTACTTGTCATGCGAATCTCCTTTCTTATTCTGATTCTAATACTTTCATTCCTAATGCTATGATACCACCTGTACATCCTGTGGCTATTTCTGTATATCCAAAATATACTCCGACACCACTCAAAAGTCCAAGAACTATAATCGCTAGAAATATTTGTGGTCTTAATTTTCCCATCATTGGTTAAGTTCCTCCGTTTTATTAATTTTCAATCCTGCGTTTTAATTCGTAGTAATCATCTACTACCTCTAAACACGCTTGAACTTTATCTTCTTGGTTTAATATAATAACATTTAAATTATCTATCTCAGATTGCATAGTTGCCATATTAACCTGAAGCATGGTAAACCAGCTTATTGCCGATACAATTATAGCTCCAAAGGTTAAAACAATGGGTAAAGTTATCTGATATTTGTTTTTACCTACTTTTACATCCATTATTTCTTTACCCTAAGCCATACAATTCTTGCAGTCCCTACCACTCCTATCACCACTGAAGTCCAAGAAATGATCTGAACTGTCATTATATCTTCCCCGAAACCATGTCTAGATAAATCTGCCATGATACCACCAAACAATATTAGTGGTATAGGAAACCATTGTTTCAATAAATCTTTCATCTATGGGCTAACGCCTCCCGGTGGGCTAGGTTCTGATAACAACACTTCATAGTTATTGTTAACTTCCCATATGCTAGCTAGTGTGCTAGATTGTATAGTAAATTCCTTTGTTGCTAAATTACTGTCATGCCCAATCTGTGAGAACTGAATTGTTAACTCACCAATATCAGCTTGTCTAATTACACATGTACCACCTGATGATACTATGTTACTTAGAACTAACTTGTTAATCTTAGCGTTAGTATTTGTTAAACTACCAGTGTCCAACCAAATTCGGTCATAAGTACCACCTTCGGTCTGCAATAGATCTGCCATGAAGTTACCACCTGATACTCTTAAGTTCCTTAATGTACTTGTAAGAGTCTGTGAAATACTTAATCCATCAGCAATGTTTTCTTTAACTACAACTTTGTGAGCAGTTACATCTGATAGTGTTAATGTTTTACATGTATTTCTTTCAAACAATAGCTCACCTATCTCTAGTCTTGCTGTTGTTCCTGCTTTACCTTCAATCAAAATGGCTTCAGCTTTACCTGATGGTAATGTTGAACCTGTATATGCAGTACCAATTGATACGTTAGAGATATTTATTTCTTCTACTGGTGTAGTTCCAAGTACAATCCTTAACGTGTTATCGTCTGGATTATCTTTTCTCCACGCCATTTCTTTCTCTAATGTTTCGCTTGGATATTCAGATGGAGCTGCGTAAATACCCGGTGATCCGTTAGCAAAACTTCTTTCTACTACGATCTCATTTACTGCAACTGCTGTTGTAGCTGTACCACCTGCGACTAATAGACCAACCGCCATTTGTGGATTCAATCCCATACCTCTTAATAAAGAATACGGTGATTTCATTACTTTAAAGAACCTTCTCCACTTAGCTGATTCTCCATTTAAGTATTCTATTTTGTTAAATAGCCAATCTCTAAACGCTTTTACATCTTGATAAATGTAAAGGGGTGACTTTAATATAGCCATAGGAGTAGCTTTTAGTATATTAAGTAGTTGTTTTAAACTTCTAATATGCACAGCTAGTCCTGCGACTACAAGTCCTGTTGATATACCTATAGAATACCAATACCATGTCTGCAAGAACTCTAAATAATTCATCACTGCAGTATATGTGATAACATAATTAAAGTATGCTATCTGTATCGGTGCAATATCCCACCATAAATTCACAGGATTAACTGTAGTTAGTGTTATTCCTGTTACTCCAACTAATATTGCCAAGAAAGTAAATGCCATTAGTGTAGCACTTGCTGTTTTTTGTACAACACTCGGTACTTTTACTTTAGGTTTTGGCAATCTAAAGCTAGGTAATTTAATCTTTGGCTTTGGTATTCTAATTTTCATCTTATTCTTCCCCCTAGCTAGTGTATTCTCCTACAACTAGCATAATAGATAATACTATAGATATAAAAAATGCTATTTTTATAATATTAATTTTTGACATATCTTCATTTAATCTCCTTTAATAAATGTAGATTCTCTATATTATTATACTAA
>Ga0209232_1001965_pt1 | contig 10617 bp, 18 predicted proteins | sample ETNvirenome_2_60_FD_184066 | JGI IMG/M metagenome (GOLD analysis project Ga0209232, IMG submission 184066) | Marine viral communities from the Pacific Ocean - ETNP_2_60 (SPAdes) (version 2) | ecosystem: Environmental > Aquatic > Marine > Oceanic | place: Pacific Ocean | collected 2013-06-22
AGGCATTTTATTTAAAGCATGTATGCCAATAGCCCAGGCTGTATATAAACCAAGAACTGTAGATTTAGCAGATCCTCTTGGAGCAAGAATATCTATATTTGGACCAGCAATACTTTTTAAACAAACACTATCATCTCCTGTACAAAGATACTTATGCCACTCAAGGTGGTGTTCAGCTGGAGGTTTTCCCCCTACAACATCACAAAAATATGCAAAATTTTTTCTAGCCTTTTCAACATCTACATTAGAAGTTTTTTTAACTACTTGTTGTTTTGCAGCTGCTCTAGCTGTGCGTCTATAAACGCTATAAATACTTGTACCTGCCATGTTCGTAGCATAGCGTATTTTGTCTTAAGATTCTTCTTGAAGTATTTTTGTCCAAACTCCCATAGATGCTTCTTGTAAAGGACCTTCTATTGGGTCATCTCTAAAAATAGATAACATTTCTCTTAATGCTCTATCTGCACCAGCAAGAATTAATCCTTGTTTATCCATAAGAACTTTTTTATCATCAAGTTGTTTTATTGCACCACGTAATTCTTTTTGAAGCATTGCTATCCTTGCAGCACCCATATCTTGTTTTACTAAACCCATATCAATAGCTTGTCTAAGTTTAGAAATATCATCTTGCATGTTATCTATTTCTACTTCTAAAACTTGATGAAAATTTCGTTTTTTAAATTCTTTTTCTGACCATTCATTACATTCCACTATCGTCCCTTGGAATCCTAAAAATCGAGAAAATAAATATATCTGTACTGGAGAAGCTGTCTTTTTGCAGAATTGAAGGAAGGATTCACGATCTTTGTTATTTAAAGACTGAACCCATTTTGTCATACTCTATAAGAACCAGTTGCCTGTTCGAAATCTCTATTCTCTTTATAGCGTCTAAACATCTCTGTCTGCAAGTCGGTTCTTCTCTGTTCTCTACCTCTTTCTCTTGTTCCAGCACGTTCCTGTTGTCCAGTCTCTCTGGTTAAGGCTCTTTGTTCTATTCCTCTTCTCATTTCACTCATACGCTCTTGAGCTCCTTTAGTTCTTTCTAATCCTCTAGTTTCTTGTCCTGTAGTTCTGATTGCTGCTCTCTCTTGTAATCCTCTTTGTCCTATCTGTCTTTCCTGACCTCTTAAGAGTTGTCCCTGAGTAGCCCTTGTTTGTCTACCTTCTTCTCCTCTAGTTGCTCTGGTTTCTTGTCCAGTTACTCTTTGCAATGCTCTATCTTGTGATCCAGCTGTTTCTAATCCTCTTCTATACTCAAGACCTGTTGTTGCAGTTTGAGCACGATCTTCTTGTCCTTGAGTTCTTATGTTTGCTCTACTTTCTTCTCCAGCAACTCTTGTCGATAATCTATTTTCTCCTGCAGTTGCCATAGTTCTTCTAATATCTTGACCTGCAAAAAACTCTGCATTAACTCTATCTAATTCTGCTCCTTTCTCCATATTCAATCTTTGCTGTCTATTAGATGCCTCATTTAAAGCAGTCTGTGTAGCTAAAGATTGCGAAGGAACCTGAGTAAGAGTAGGAGTCTTAGCAGGTGGTGCTTTAATAATATTTGGTGATGGACTAGATTTTCTTCCCATTCTTTTGTGTATCTGTTATTTAAATTTTAGAACAACTAACTTTATCCTCTGAGAAGAGGAGGTGTATAAACAACATTCTGACCAAACTGACGTTGATTTCCGAGACCTGCAAATCTAGTAGCAGCATCCTGTTGACCTGCAATTGCACCTGCCTGTGTAGCAAATCCAGCATCAGCAGTTGCTAAACGACTTTGTACTGCATTTGGTAAACTTTGTTTAATTTTTTCTGCATCTAAAAGTTGACGTTGTTTAAATGTAGATAGATCTTTCATTTGTTGTGTAATGAAAGGCATTTGAGCTCTATACGCAGCCATCTCCATAGCTACATCTGCTGCTCTACCTTTTCTATCCATTGCATCTGTAGCTCTCTTATATTTCAATTCATAATCAAGTAGTTTATCTAAATTTTCTGTACTTAAAGGATCTTTACTTGCTGTTTCTTGTTCTTGTTCTAATCTATCTGTTAAAGCTTTTGGTAATTTATAATCTCCAGTAAATTTTTTACCATATCCTTGCATTGATTCTTGGCTACCAGTTAGTAACCCTTGTAAACCACCACCACCCTTTTTATCAAGATCAGTTGCACCAAAAGTACCTGCATCTATTAAACTTGCAATTCCACCTCTTAATCCTTTAGGTCTGTCTTTACCAACTAAACGCCCACCAACTACTTCTAATTCAGAAGCATCAACTGGTTTATTACCTCTTAATTGATTTATTGCTACTGCAGGTATTCCAGCGGTAGATATAAGTGGGGCAAAATCTCTTAAGAAATTATCTGTTTTATCTTGAGTAGTGATTATGGGATTTAAATCTGATAAAAAAACATTTCGTGATTCAAGATCTCGTATTGCTCCTTTATCTGAAAGGCCAAAATCTTTCTTATAATCTTCAAAGGTGTAAGCAACATTTTTGTTCTTACCTACTTTGCTAGTATCAATCCCTTTTAAATCAAATGGATGACTTGTCATTTTTAGTAATTATATTGAGTTGTTAATGCTGTACCAGCTTGCTGTGCAGCTGTTGTACCTAGTTGTCTTGTAGCTGCAGCCATACCTTGAGTTAGAGCTGCATTAGTTGCAATATTCTGTTTTATACCTGCAGAAGCCATGTTTCTTGCAAAATCATCTTTCTTAGCTTGCTCGGAGAACTTACGTATTGTTGGAAGAACAATGTTTGTTGCATCCCTTAAAGCTTCGGCATCTTTCTGAGTTCTAAGTCTTCTACCAGCATCTAAACCAAGTGGACTTAAAACATCAAGTGGATATCCTGAAGGACCAATCATTCCATAAGGACCTACTCCTGGTGGTAAAGGAAATCCTCCCATACCCTCATTACCAATCGTGTTATATCCTATTAATCCTGCAGCTCCTCCAAGTCCTGGTCCAGCTGCTCTAGCTCCTCCTCCACCACCAGCTCCAGCTACTTTCGCTACTGCACCTATCCCTGCTAAAGGTATACCTACTCTTGCTGCTTTAGTTAAAACCTGTGGAGTCAATGCACCCATAACTGCTTTTTGTGCTCCTAGACCTCCAACTTGACCTGCAACTGTTCCTAAAAGATTTTGAGCACCCATACCACCTGCCATTCTCATTCCTCCTTTCGTTAATCCTTTTATAGCTCCTCCTGTACCAACTCCTCCTGTTAAGGCTCCTACTCCAGCACCTAAAGCAGCTTCACCTAAATTTCCTCTACGTAATCCAGGAACAGCTCCTGCTACAGCACCTACAGCTGGTAATAACTTCAGACCTAATTTACCGCCTGCTAACAATAATGGAACAACTGGTGCCATCTCTAACTTCTTAAATACTTGTTAGCAATATTCTAAATTAACTATTCTTTGCCCTTAGTTCTCTTTTTGCTTCACGCATATATTTTTGTAAAACATCCATATCTAACATTAAAATGCCATCTTCTTCTACAACAGCTTCTGGAATGATCTTTTGTACTTGTTGTGCAGAAAACCCAGCTCTTAACTTCTGTTCTGGATCAAACTCCTTTTTATACCTAAACTGAATAGGTTCTAATTGTTTTAGCTTTTCAAGAGCACTCATTTAAATCTTTTACAAAGAACGCACACTCTGATAATAAATCATTTACGTCTGATTTACAAAGTGGAGCAATATCTTCTTTCACTCTGATATCACAAAAAATACCTCCGATAGCACTACCAATAGCTCCACCTATCGGACCACCAACTGCAGTACCTACAGCACCACCAATACTGCCTCCATAACCTGGCTCACCTTGCTGACCTTGTATAACTGTTGGCTGACCTGAGCCACCTGACATTACTGTTAAACCTGGAGCTCCAAATGCATCATTGATTGTTCCACCATACGATCCAGCCATTGAACCACCTGTACCCATCTGTAAAAGATTGTCATAAATTTTTTCTTCAGATGTTTTCTCTTTTGGTCTATATGATTTAAAACCTTGCATAAATCTATCTTGTACAGTATTACCCTCTTCATCTTTACCAAAACCGGGAAATATTTTATTTTTTACATAGCTATCTAAAAAACTACCTGTCTCTCTTTTAGCTTTAGGATTAGGGGCATCATAAACTCCGGGCACTCCTTTGCGTTGAAAATAGTTAGAGTCCTGCATAGCAGCTACTTGACTCTTATTAAAACCTCCAGTATTTATGCTTCCTAACATTTGATTAATTCCCTTTTTTTAAATTATAAAAGCACTATGCACGTAGACCTGTTCCATATATCATTCTTCCAATACCCTGTACTTCCCTGTTAGTTATTTCTCCAGCATCTGTTATTTCTTTCTCTGCTTTTGCTAAATCAAGCATCGCTGAACCAAACTGAGAACCTGGGGTCCTAGCTTCAGCTCTCGCTTGTATTAACATCATGTCGTTCATAAATTTCTGATTTTGTAATTGCTGACTCATTAAAAAATTATCCATACCTTTATTACCTGTACCACCTGACATTGGTTGACTATGAGCAGATTGTTGATCGAATACTTGATCTAATCCTTTATCTAATCCATATGACCCCAACGCATAAGTACCAATTTGTGCTGCTGCATCAGCATATTTTGGTAACATACTTTGAGCTGAAGATCTTAACACCCTTGGTAAGTTTTCTTGAGCAACTCCTTTGAAAAAGGTATCAGTTACTTTACCTAGTCCAGCTTGAGTAGCCTGACTAGCTAATCTACCAGTTGTACCTGAAATAACATCAAAAAATTTACCGAGCTTTTGACCAGCCATTATCTGTGCTCCTAGTTTGCCTGCTGTTGCTGTTGCTGCTCCTGCTACCATTACACTGCCACCGAGTTACTTGGGAATTTACCAGTTACATTAGGATCTGCAAATCCACTTGAAGAAGCTGCTGGTTGTGAAGACAACTGAGCCAAATTCTCTGGTCTTACTATTCTATCAGGCTCAACCAGTCCTTTACCTTCAGCAGTATTAGATCCCCCTAGATTTGCGTGATATTTGTTTAAAAATTCTTGAGCCCTAAAATTATTTTCCCCTTCAAAAGTATTACCGTAAAACCCAACTTTATTATCAATATCAGCTTGAGATATTTCAGGATCTTCAAACATCTGATAAAAACTATCACTTCTAGGGTTTGTTTTAAACTTACCTAAAAATGGATCAGGTGCTTGAAAGTCCTGTACTGATCTTGTTGGTCCAGTAATAAATTTTGCAATAGGTTTACCTTCCTGAACAGCTTTGTCAGCTGGTGACTTAAGTCTTCTGTTTAGGTTAGTAACAACAACCATATTTAGGAATCAAAAAGTGCTTTTTCTAATTGTGCAACAAGTAAATCATCTACTTTATTACCACTTTTAGCTGCTGCTTTTTTTAAAACAGAGATTACAAATTTTTTAAGAAGATCATCTAAATCATCAGGAATTTTATCAACTGCTTTGTTTATTACGTTGATAGCGATTGGAAGTAAAAACTTAGTCATAATTTTTATGTATTACTTTAAATCTAGCATTAAAAATCAAAAGTTTTATTTGTGAAAGCAGTTAAGAATCCACCAGCACCAGGAGTCTTCTTTCTATCGTCTGTAAGATGATCTGGTAACATCTCCTGAAACATTTCTGCCTGTCTTGGTGTTGCTCTCGTTATATAAGTTTTTTCTGGATCTTTTTTAAATATCTGATAGATATCTCCTCCTTCTGTTATCCCTACCTCTTGTCTACCAGCTCTAGTAGTTGGATAGGAGAAAGATGGCTTATCCATCATTGCATCTGGATCACCTAAATCTTTTTGAGCTTGTTTAGTTAAATCTTCTAGAAATTTATCTCCTCTTTCAGAAACAGAGGGTTTTTCCTGAACTTCAGGAGTTTTCATAAATACTGGTTTGAAATTCTCTGCACCAGCTAAATTTGCATCATTTTCCCCTCCATCAGATTCCATATCTACGTGATCATCAAAAGGATACCGTACAAAAGGTATTGAAGTCGAAGGACCAACTATACCTTCCCCTACAAGTTCTTCTTTTTCTTTATTTTGATCCAACAATCCTATAAGAGCTCTATCTAAACCTGGACTATCTTTATCTTTATCTTTAAATTGATCTAAAAAACTATCTACCTTCTCCCCAGTAGCAGCCTCCCCTATCATTTCGTCAAAAGCTGGTGTCATTGATTGAGCTCTGGACAGTTCCTCAGCAATATTGTCACTATCTGCTAATTTAGAACCTTGTTGGCTTGATCTTTCTATTTGTTCTACTGCAGTTTGAGAATTTACACGACTTTGGTCATGCTCTTCAGCAGTGGTCTTAGGTTCTTCTGTATCTCCAGTAATTTTACTTTTGAGGAGATCAGTTTTCAGTTTCAAAGCTCTCTCTTCATTGGCTAGTGACTGTTGCATACCCAGACCAAGTCCATATGCACCTACTTTTCCTACAGTTTTTATTAAGTTTCCAGTTGTTTCTAAAAAATTTGGTTTTTTTGCGTAGTCTTTCGTGAATTTATACACATCAGGAGCCATTTGCATGCGACTCATAGAGTCCATAGGCACTGGAGTCCCAGTCATCCTTGAATATAAAGCGAAATCCTGTGGAGATACAGGCATTTTGAATAATTGATAGATCTATTGACCTAATTTTAAGTTCTATACATTCTCCCCCTAAAACGCCTTAAAAACCCTCAATTTTGGGAAAAAAAAATTGGAGGTATCAGGCCCGCCCGTCACAAATGTTTACATATGAGCAAAAAAAGAAACATATATAGGGCATTGTTACAGTATGTGAAGAAAAATTACAGAAAATTGTAATAATCTTGGCGAAATACTACAGAATTATTGAGAATATTAAGTAAATATTAAGAACTATTGTAACAAACGTATCAAATTATACAAATTATGAAGTTTCTTGTAGTACTGTCACTAAGGCAGTACCGCAGACTGAGAGATTCCCCACGTTTTAGGACGAATTACAACAAAATGTAAAGAAATTCCTGGAAAATGTAACAATTTACCCTATTTTTATCCCTTTTTACAACAAATTGTAAAGGCTCGCTTAACAGTTCGCCATATGTTACGACTGGGGAAAAAGCTGTGGATTGTTTCAAATTGTTAACCTTATTAACTTTGCCCACACTTATTTATGCAAACTGTTATACTTAGTTCATGAGTTTAAAAAACTCTTTCATAAACAAATTCATTTAGAGGTTTTAACAATGTCAAAAACAATTGAAACACTTTTATTAAATTGCATAGATTCTGAAATTCAAGAAAATGATTTCTCAGGATTACTAAAAATTCAAGACTATAAAAGTTTTGATTATGTAGATAAATTTGAATGGCTATATAAAAAATATGTTATTGAATCTGGTGAGAATTATTCTATTAAAGAATGGTTTCAAGGGTTACCAGTTCAAAACTTGCCACACTGGAATGACGATATCGAAAAATTAGGTTTAAATTCTGGTACTTACTGGGATGACCTAGCAACAACACTTCTTAATGTGATCGGATTATATTAAATTCGATTACATTTGAAGCTATCTTAAAGCCTTATATGATAAGGTTTTCTGATAGTCTCATAAACTATCTTTTTCATAAAAAAATTCATTCAAAGATTATGACAAACTTAAAGTTATTATCTCCAGATTTAAGAGAATTCCGTAAAGAATTTAACCTTAATTCAACTAATACGCTAACCCTGACTTCACCCAAGATTTTAAAGAATGAGAAAGTCAGCAAGGCACCTACTGCAGTGTTGTATTTAAAGCCTAGTAAAACGGCCTGTAGTAGTGCCGGTTCATGCTTCAGTATGTGCCTTAACACTGCCGGTAACCCTGCCTACCTTAAAGGCAAGTTAGCTTGCCGTAGTCGTAGAGATCTTGCCCTAAGAACTAATAAAGATTTATTTCTAAGAAATTTAGTAATAGAATTATTTAGATTTTATTCTAAAAATAGAAATTTTGATAATGTATCAGCACGTCTTAATGGGGTTAGTGATCATAAATGGATGACTATAAAAGTATCTATAACTGGTTATGATTCTAGCCACCTACTAGAAAAATATGGCATTGCAGTTACTGCCGGTGCTTATAACAATATATTTGAATTATTTAATTCAGCATACGATTATGCCAAAAATATGGCAGTGTCAAAAACATTTAGTTTCTATGACTATTCAAAACATATTGACCATAATTTTGAGCTTGCAAGGCGTCTTGGATATCATCTAACCCTTAGTGCCGGTAGTCTTTTTGATACTCTATCTACTGCAATTGAGAACGGTTTAAATTATGCCGGTGTATTGAACATTAAAAGAAATGCGCCTATGCCCAAATTTATAACTGTTAAGGGTATCAAGTTACCAGTCATAGACGGGGACTTGACAGACTGGAGAATAGGGGACTCTAACCAGACTACCCACGTAGTCGGATTAAGGGTTAAAAGAACACCTAACCAGACAGAAACAATGCGTAGGGCATTCTGTATAGCTTAAATTAATTCTTGCTTATAGTCCCTTCGGGGACTGTATGAAAGACTTATCTAAGTACTTTCAACTTCAATTTATTCTTTACATACAAGAAACAACTATGAAAGCTGGACACTATTACAAATGGGCTGAGAAGTCTTTCAAAATTCTAGATAAATTTCACTCTAGGATGTTTGAACTAGGCGGTGAAGAGTCCGACCTATGGAATGATGAACTTAACTGTGATCATCATGACCTAGAAAGAGCCTTAGAGGATGACAACTATGACAAATGGGGTTATGACTCTAAGGGATACTTTAAGCAACTTGAAAATCAAGACACAAAGATTAAAAATTGTGATTGGAAAGTAGATAGTCTTAAAGATGAAATTAGAAATCTACAGAGAAAAATTAGAGATACAAAATCTAAGAAATCTCAACTTGAATTACAAAGATTAAAAATGATTGAGGAATTCGATATGGATTACAAAACTATCGAAGACCGACTATCAAAACGCTATCCAGAGTTTGTAGAAAAATCTACTGACTAGCCACTGTAACCGCCTAGGGGGTGTCTGTTTCATCCTCTAGGTACTATCCAACCTTTATTTTAAAATCACTATGGAACTTCAAGGAGAAAATTTAAATCTAGTTAAAGAATTACTAGAGGACAAAATTTATTCTCATGATGAGAATATTTACTACCTTAAAAGTGAGGTAGAAATTAGCCCTAGAAACTTTAAAAAGGCATTAGGCAAAGCTAGTAATGATAGAACAAAATGTTTGATTCTATTGAATGAAGTTTTAAAATCACTTGAGGTACAAAACAATGCCTGATAAAAATCAATTAATCCAAGAAAAATTATCCTCTAAATATTTTGATGAAGTATGGATTTTAAATAGCCATACTTCTAACAAAATTATTGATGATGAGATAACAAAAGGCAAAATGCCTATCCTAGTTTGGTCATGCGATATCAAATGGCGTGACTATGGAGACTCTCAGAGCCAATCTAAGAGTGGTTACCTGTATCACGAATTTGATATAGATGAATACGACTCAAGTCTATTAGAGGGGCTAGACAATGAGGGCTACGCAAACAAAAATCAATTCGAATGGATTGAAACTTTATTTAACAAAATTGAGGAGGATTCTATTTTTTAATCATGACTAACGACTATCAAAACACCAAACCCCAGAAGATTAGATTCCATGTTACTGCAGGTGAAGAGAACATTGACCTAGTTAACGATCTTATACAACACTTTGCAAAAGCAAAGGACTATGGGGTTACCTATCACAAGATTAAACAACGTGGTAAGACACCTTTAATAGATCTTCATTGTGAGATTTATGAAAGACTATAGACAAGTACCACATAACGTGGTACATTAATTATCAAGGCCACCAACCTTACTTACATCACTCACACATTACGAGGACAAAATCATGACAATGACTGCAGAAGAGAGAAAAGAATTTGCAAGAAACACAATTCAAATTCTTACTCAAATGGTTAAAGAAAATGATACAGATAATGATGAATGGTACTACTCCACTATGGAACATTTAGAAGCAACACCAGAGGATTATACAAAAGTAAGTGACCCTATTTATCAAACACTTACAGTAAGCAAAGATTCATTTGATTGGCAAAATGATTTTAAAGTTAGAGTAGGTAAACCAAGACCACAGAAAGGTACTTATGCTCCTACAGGAGAAGAAAGAATTTACGATAGAAGTTGTATCTGGAATGTAAGTTTACATCTATGTGACGGAGTTTACGTAGGTATCAATGCTTGCTCTTGTATCTCAAGTAGCTATAGCAATGAACAGATACGAGCTAACCAAAGAATGTATAAGTTAAGACCAGTAGAGCATGGAGATAAAGTAATCATCAATGACGAATTTTATATAGCAAAGGTTAATGGACATTATTCAAACTGTATTGAATTTTATAAGGAGGAGGTGTAATGGCTAAGCATAAAAAATACACCTACCCACAGATAGTCAAAATCGTTGGCTACAAAGTTGTAAACAAATGGGATACTGGTCAAATTAATTTAGGCCAATTTATAGAAATCTTTGACAAAAAACTACAGGAGGAATCCAAATGAGTCATCCAA
>Ga0209232_1001966_pt1 | contig 10615 bp, 15 predicted proteins | sample ETNvirenome_2_60_FD_184066 | JGI IMG/M metagenome (GOLD analysis project Ga0209232, IMG submission 184066) | Marine viral communities from the Pacific Ocean - ETNP_2_60 (SPAdes) (version 2) | ecosystem: Environmental > Aquatic > Marine > Oceanic | place: Pacific Ocean | collected 2013-06-22
CGGCGTATCGCGCCTGGTGCGCGAGGTACTGGCCCGAGCATTGGACGTTCCGAAGCTCGAAGGGCGTCATTCGCCCCTATGTCAAGTGCCGGAAGCGGTTCAACGACTACCTAGGGAACTGCGAGGTCGGCGGGATGACGAGGCTCCTGAACACCCACATACACCCGCCGGGAGCCATGATTCGGGAACCCCTGATCTGCTATGACATAAACTCGTCATACCCGGCTCAGATGCGCGACATGCCCTTCCCAGACATGAAATCGATGAACATGGTCGGGGCGACCCTCCCCGCGCTCATGAGCGAGCTGAGGAGAACCGACCGGGTGTGCATAGCGAACCTCAGAATGAAAGCCGTTTCACCGGACGCCTACCTAGGGGCCCCGAACCTGGACGATGAGAACCGCAGGGACTGGAACCAGCGATCCTTCGACGGGTGGATGTGCGAGCCCGAGATTCGATTCCTCCTTGAGAACGGATGGGAGGTTCAATCGATATTCGTCATCATGTCATGCCGGGCCATCAACCCCTTCGCCTCGTTCATACAGGACATGTACGATCTCAGACTCAGGCTCAGGGACGAGGGCGACCCCCGGCATCACATGGTCAAGCTCATCATGAACAGCCTGTTCGGCGGCTTCGGGATAAAGCCCAAGCCCAAGAGGATCGAGGGCTCCAGGATTCAGGAGCTCCAGGAGCAGGACGACTACGACAATCTCCTCGCGGCCGGGGAGATAGAGCTCCGGTACTACGACGGCCTCAAGGCCGAGTGGCCCTTCATACTCGATCACCGCGAGATGTCCAAGGTTCCGATGCGGCAGTTCTTCGGGTTCTCGTCCTTCGTCCTCTCATACGGGCGCGTGGCCCTGGGGAGGGGCATCATAGCGGCCGGGGAGCATGGCGTCTACACGGACACCGACTCGGTTTGGCTACGAGCGTCCGGTCAGGATCGCTTCGAGTCGATGATTCCGATCGGCGACGAGCTCGGTCAGTGGAAGCTCGAGACTCCCGAGCCATACGGCTCCGGGGTCTTCTACGAGCCCAAGGCGTACACGCTTTTCAAGCACGACGGGTCGAGGGGGTACGTCCGGCACAAGGGCGTCCAGGTCAAGGACGACGAGGGGAACTGGCTTCCCAACGCCGGCGACCTCTCGAAGAAGCAGACGTCCCGCAGGGTCGTCTCCTACTACACCGCGCTCAGGCATGGCCTAACGGCGGGATCGCTCCATGTGGTCGAGAAGAAGTCGAGGCGTTTCTATCAGGAGACTTGATTAATAGATGCACTATCGGAGCCCCGTGGACGCCCTGGCCGATCAAGAACTGTTGTCGCATATCGATGCTTTGCTACGTGCATCCGATCCTCCTTTCGATCGGGTTATGACGAGACTCGTCGAGCTCGATTGGAAACCGAGCGGTCAGGGCTCCGCATTCGTCCTCGCCCTCGCCCTCTTCAACAAGGCTTACGTCAAGCACCGCGAGGACGCCGACGTCATGGAGTCCGTGAGGCTCGCCCAGGCGGAGGTCCTCGCACACCCGGTCATATCGAAGGTCGTCGCTCAGACGGCCGGATCGGCGGTCGATTCGGCGGTGGGCGTTTGAGCGAGTTCTCCGACGTCATAGTCGAGATGTTCAAGGACGACCCGAGAGTCGTCTCGGTGAAGGTAAGGAAGGTGCGATGAATGGGGGCCCGGAAGAAGAAAAAATGCCAGGAATGCGGCGAGAAGGCGAACATGGCATACGACGGCCGAGGGCTGATATGCGCTGATTGCCTGAAGGCCATGCAGGACTCTATCGTCCACGATCACAAGAACGGGAGGATGCCGTATCATGAGGCCGAGTCGATCCTGATGGACAGGCTCAGGCTGTCCCGCCACGGCGTCGAGGAAATCCTCCATCCTCCCCTGGGGGATGGCGATTTCCAGAACCCGGCGCTCAGCATCAAGATGTCCGATCATATCAGGAGCATGATGGAGGCGAGCGAGTGAGCAAGGCCCGGAAGGTCGAGAACGAGGACGGGAGCGTCGTCTATCTCGCGTCCGACGGTCGCGAGTTCAAGTCGAAGTCGGGGGCCTGGAAGCACTCGAACAAGATCGAGAAGCCCGTCGAGGAGGCTCCCGAGCCGGAGCCCAAGCCCGAGACACCGAAGCCGGAGGCGGATAGTGGTTCCGGCCTGGACTGGTCGAGCATGGACTTCTCCGAGGACATGGCGAGCGAGGTCATACCCGGCCCGCTCAAGCGCATCCGACCCCGTGGGTCGGGCAAGCCCACCAAGAAGCAGCTGGAGGCCGAGCGGGGGATGAACGAGGGGATCCTGAAGACCGGGTACAAGACCGGGGACTGGTTCCTCACCAGGTACAAGAGGGGCGTTCTGAACGACCCCGAGGCAGAGGCCATCACCCATGAGGAGGACGACTACGACTGGATCGCGGGCATCACCCAGGACGCGCTCGATCACAACGGGGTCAACCTGGCGGGGGTCATAGGCCCCAATCAGATCGCGATACTGTCGAACGCCTACTGGTTCGGCTCCCCGGTCATGAAGATAAACGCGGAGGCCGGAAGATCCGTGTTCTCGGGCGGTCGCGTGGCGAGCGTCCTGGAGAGGGTTCCGTTCCTGGGAAAGAGAATTAAGGCGAGACGGATGCGGAAGATCGAGGAGCGAATGCTCAGGGAGATGGAATAAATGAGGTTGGGCGAAGAAAGCGAGGCGTATGTCGAATCGTTGAACGAGGGTCAGCTCAGGGCTTTGCTCGATAGGGTGATGAGGGCCGTGGCCGATCGGGGGTACTTCGGAGATGAGAGGGCTCTAAACGAATTACAGGAGCTTCTCAAAGATGGTGGTAGTCGCGGAAGACGATCCATACAGGTCGGGAGCAGACTATTTCCCGATGAATTGGACGAGAGCGGGAGAAGAACCTTCATCAGCGACGAATCACCGAGAAGTGGCGTTACAACACCCCCTGAGACTCGAAAGTACATTAGCGCGGAGGAGAGACTTCGCGAAATCAGGAGATGATTCAATCATGGGCGTCAACATCGTGGCTCGTCTTCTGGGATTCGACTCCCCCAAGCCTGACGAGCCCGAGGTCGATAGGTCGGCGCGATACAAGGGCGATGGGTCCCTCATAGCAAAGAGGTCGATCGGGGAAGAGGAATGAACCCGAGCGATCTATACAAGCCCGACGGCGTGGCCCTGACGACCTGCCTGGTCGGGGCTCCAGGGTCGGGGAAGTCGTTCTTCGTCAAGAACACCATTCAGGACTTCATGAAGAACAAGGATCCCAAGATGCACGTCCTGTATGTATGCCCGAAGCATGAGATGGAGTTCGGGGAGAAGTCGATCACCAGTTTAGACAAGCTCGAGAAGCACATGAAGAAGCATCGCATACACGTCATATACCCCGACCCGGAGATGGTCGAGGATCATGTGGACGCCATCATCGCCACGGTGTTCGACATACGCGAGGTCAACCCGGACTTCAAGTGCTGCCTGGTCGTCGATGACGCCCAGGTCTTCCTGAGCTCGCGCCGGGGGGCGAGCCCCCAGTTCAAGCGGCTGGCCCTGGTCGGTCGATCGAGGAACATAAGATTCGTAGCCATATCACATGGCTTCGTCTTCTCGAAGGAGCTGGAGGGATCGACCAGCTTCATCATCCACTTCAGGACGCTCATGTCGCCCCTTCATGTCAAGGACGCCATGAACAGGTACGGGTACAACCCGGAGCCGTTCATCGAGCCCCTGAGCGAGACGCCCTACGCGCATGTGATATTCGACGTCACCAGCGGGAAGTCGAGCCTCATGCGCCCGATCGAGGTATGACCATCTCCGAGAATTCGGGAACCGTCCTCTCTATGTACGTGCATGAGGGGCATATCCAGCCCACGCGTCGATAGGGCTTCGACGAGGTTCTCCTGGTGTCGGACTCGCCGTTGCCGATCCTCGCGCTCGTCCCTATCATGCGAACCCCGCACCTGGGGCATCTCGGGCGTATGACGCCCCCCTTCGGCCCCTTCCTATCCATATACGCGCGTGAGGCGGATCGACCTTAATGTTAGTGCATCTATTCACGGGTGAGCATTAAGAGGGACACCACCTTCGGACGGGCCATGTTCTTATCGAATGTGTCCGGCGGCTTCATGGTAGCCTTCGGTGTATTAGGCGTAATAGCGATCGCGAATGGACTGTCAACATACATCTTTGACGGTCAGACCTTGGAAGACAAGGTTAACTCCAGGGTGGGTGCTTAGTCATGCTCGCTGGAATACTCCCTCGCTTCTCAGGCGCGGGTTTGGTGGACTACGCCGGACTCGCCATCGGACTTACTCTCGGCTTTGCGATCCTAAAGGCTCCAATGAACCAGCTCCAGGCTGCGATCTCCAAGAACTGAGGTGATTAAGGATGGCTATTCGTTACACACTTTGCTCCACCGAGACAGCCGGGTTCCCATCGAACGCGGTGGCAACCAGCAACCAGGGGTTCAACGTCCCTGGAGGAGCTCTTGAGAGCATCATCTTCAGGTTCTCCGGAACCGTCAGCAACGCAGACGCATTCGCGGCTGACTTCGGATCGCTCGTCAGCAACCTTCGCGTCGTCATAAACGGCGAGACTTGCTTCGACTACCGAACCGGGTACAGCTCCGGGGCAGACACCACACCAGGTCAGTTCGGCTACTTCCTGAACAACCTCGGCGAGGGGCTGGCCGTCCAAGACGTCGCCAGCACGACCGCAGTTATCTACTACGCGAGGATCCCAATCGGAAGGAACCTCCCACCAGGCGTCAGCCGTGTGGAGTACACCCTCGGCACGATCGCCCTTGAGAACGCTCGAACCGGAACCGGAAGCGTCGAGGCGTGGATGGTCTACAACGACAACTATCAGACCCGTCTATATGTCGGCCCTGCAACGTCCCTCACAACCTCCGGAACAGGCCAGGAAGAATTCGTCGTTCGAGTCAACTCGTCCGAGCCCGGAGTCATCAGCGGCGTCCTCATACAGAACGACCGTGACACCGACGGCGACATCTCGGAAATCAGACTGACCAGCCAAAGCGACTACTCTATGGAGACTGACTACTGGCGCTACCTTTCAGGGGATCTCTTCAATGGAATCCTGTTCGGCGACGCCGGCGTTTCAGCGACCGAATTGCAGTACGCTCAGATATCACCAGGAACAATTTTTATCCCAACTTTTGGATTGTCCAGATCCGATGAGCTGCGCATGCAAATTACGACCACTGCGGCCCGAACAGTCCTGGCTCAGCCAGTCCTGGTCGCATCGGCCAACGCACAGGCGGCCCCTGCACAGACTCAGACTCAGGCTGTAAGAACCAACACGGCAGCCGCCATCCTCGACCGCAGCGGTGCGGCGAACCAGTGATGGGGGTGAGTCCCCTTGGGAAGAATGCTGAGGATCGCTCTTGCGGAGGACGACCCCCGCGAGATCGACCTTAAGATGATACGCCCCGGAAAGCTGCTGATAAAGAACACCAGCGCGACCCTCGCTGTGAGGATCGCATACGAGACGGTGGGCGGCCTGGGGGCCGGCGCCGGGCTCGCGGGAGCGCAGAACTACTACTCCCTGGGAGCCGGTAACGAGTACGTCTTCGATTGCGGCCCCGGTGTCGGTGTCGTGGCTCAGAACCAGTCGATGTTCTTCGCGGTGACGGGCGGTACGGCGACCGTGGAGATTTGGGTCGCCACGGATTGAGGTGATCGAGAATGTCATACGTAAAGCAGAAGGACGATAGTGGCGATACGTACACGCTCAAGGCCGCTCAAGACGGCGTGAACGTCGATCTTCAACTAGATGCGGCGGCGGGGACAGACTCGGAGGTCAAGCTCAAGCCGGGCACGAACATCACGCTCACGGAGGCAGCCGACACGATCACAATCGACTCGGCTGGTGCAGGTGGCTCGATAGGGGTCAACCAAGTCGCGTTCGGCGACCCTCTGAACGCAGGTGACATCAAGGGATCGAACAACTTCACGTTCGTCGATGAGTCAGGCGCGGTCGGAGCCGATGTGAAGATATCGGGCAACAGACCGACCTTCACGCTTGAGGATGACACCGACCCGACCGATTACAAGTCGATATTCAGACAGTCAGGAGCATCGGGGTATTGGTATCACGCCGACAGCACAGGCACTGACAGGCAGATGATAAGAGTCGCCGCTTCTGATATCATCCTCAACGAATCAGGGGTGGATGTTGACGTCAGAATCGAAGGCCAAAGCGAACAAAACCTGTTCAGGACATTTTCAGCACACGACAACGTTGGGATTGGGACTCAACCCGGAACGGACGTTGAGAGGCTCCACATCAAGGGAACGGGGGCAGATGACACGATGGTTCGCCTTGAGTCTACTGATGATGATGCTGATGCAGGTCCGGTCGTTGACCTTTATCGAAATGCAGCAGGACCCGCTGACAATGACTTGATCGGTAAAATCACCTTCTCAGGAAATGATGACGGTGGCGGTAAGAACGAGTACGCTAGAATCAGGTCGATACTAAGAGACAACACGGCAGGTGGTGAGGAAGGCGCTGTTATCTTTGAGGCTACTACTTTCGGCAACGACGGAGTTGAATATCTCAGGTATGGCACTGACCCTGCTCAAAGTGCTAGGGAGGTCGTTGTCAACGATGGAAGCACTGATTACGTCAAATTCAGGGTCGAGTCAGACACGAACGAATATCTGCTGGTCACTGACCCGAATGTGGAGAACGTCGGGATCGGGACTCTGCCGGGGGCTGCTGTCGAGCGACTCCATATCAAGGGTGTAGGTATTGGTGACTCAACAGCCCTCGTCAGGCTTGAGACGGTGAACACAGCCGCAGGAAGTTCGCCACACATTGAGATATACCGGAACAGCGCAACCCCGGCAGACTTCGACGACCTTGGAGAAATCAAATTCATAGGCAACCATGCAGCGTCTTCAGGTGCAGCATCAGCCGGGGCCAAGGTCTATTCAAGGATAACCAATGACATAAGAAACCCGATAACGGGGTCTGAGAGCGGTATGATGAGATTCGACATTCAGGTAGCGGGTACGCTTACAGAATTCATCAGATTGGACGGCCTATATGGCATCGTTTTGAACGAAGGCGGCAATGACATGGATTTCAGGGTCGAGTCAAATTCCAACGCTAATATGCTCAACGTGAACGCCGGAAAAGACGTGGTTTCAATCGGCTCAGCCGCAACGGGAACGGCAGGTGCTAACGGAACCCTCCAAGTCAGGGACAAGACGGTTTCATCATATGCCTACGTGGGATTCTCAAACACAAGCATTACCTCCGAGGAATTGGACAACGACCGGATGCAATCCGAGATCATAGTCCACAAGGGCGCGGCGAACCACACCTACGAGCTTCCGACAGGGGTGGCGGGTATGTATTTCAAATTCGTATCGACGAGCGGTAACATCACCATCCAGCCGGACACGGGAGACACAATCAACGGCGGTGCGGCAGGGGCGTCCGTCACCAGGACTACGGACAATCAGATTTACGAGTGCCTCTGCTATGAGGCTAACACTTGGATAGTGAGCAACCCATGAAGGTGATGAGATGAGCGACAGGGACGTGGAGCTTGAGATTGACGGGAAGGGGAACATCAGAATCCCGTGGAAGGTCGTCCTGATCGTCCTGGGCATAGCAGCCGCAGCGATGGGGATAGGCGAGGACGCATTCAACGCAATCATAGACGCTGTGGAGGGGTGAAGATGTCAAACGAGGATTTCATTGTGATAGCTGTCGTTCTTTTTCTGATGTTCAGGAGTGCTTGAGATGCCGCTGAAGCGTCTCAAGAGCGGTCGCTATCGAGCGATCTCCTACACCACCGGGAAGCCCCTGGGGCCGACCAGGGGGGAGTCGAAGGCGAAGGCCGAGGCTCGATCCGCAACGTCCAAGAGGCGGTCGCGTCGTAAGCGATCCACCGGGTCGCTCAGGGCGCGGAGAATGAAGAGGCGGTATTGATGGCTAAGAAAGATATTGGCGGAAGATTCTCTTTTTATCTCACGGAGCCTAATTATGTCAACCCTGGAAAATCAAAGCAGATAAGAGGGTATAGAAGAAACAGATACGAGGGGGTTGCAGTATCAAGACCCTTCCGGGGAAGTCTCGATCTCAAAGTGAAAGGTAAGAAAAGTCCCGTCAGAATGAAAAAGAGCTTTCTAACGAGATTGAAGTGATTACAATGCCCCGAGTCAAAGACCCATACACCAGGGGAAGGACGGTCAGCGTATCGTCTGCCGTCCGTGTGGGAAGTCCGGGATCGAAGAGGCAGAAGTCCTACTGCGCGAGAACGGCCCTGATACGCGGGGCCTGGAAGACGGGCGGATCGAGAAGGCTCCCATCCAAGAACGAGATTCAGCGAAGGCGATGGGGATGCTCATACGTTCCGGGCGAGAGGAGGTTATGATATGGCCGTCCGTTATCCATCATGCGTCACGAAGGCGTCAGCGCGATCAGGGATATCGAAGGGGAGGCTCCTGAAGTCCTACAAGCGCGGGATAGGGGCTTGGAAGACGAACCCCGGCTCCGTGAGGAACCGAAGGGGCGTCAAGGGAGGCCCCGGCCCCAAGATGTCGAAGGAGCAATGGGCATGCGCCAGGGTCAACAAGCTGTCGAGGCTCAAGAGAAGGGCCGGCTACGACCAGGATCTTCTGAGGTGAGAAGGATGAAGAAGATGATACCCGTCCGAGGATTGAACCCCGCACTGGGGCGTATGATAAGGAGGATGAAGTGATGCCGAAGGGACGAGGATCGAGACTGAGATTCAGCTACACGGACAACATCCCCGGTTATGACGCGGGCGACAACCCGCTCGGTGACGTCGCAGACCCGCCGAGATACGAGGATCCCATACTCCCGGGGGGAAGGCCACCACCACCAGCCCCCAGACCTCCCCAGGACGCACCGCCTCAAGACCCCCCTGCCGACCCTCCGATGGATCCCGGGCTAGGGGGAGGGGATGGCTCGGGGTCGCCGTCGGGGATAAACCCAGGCGACATACCACCAGCCCCCGCACCTCCCGATGAAGTCCCAATCGACCCAGGGCTAGGGGGAGGAGACGGGAGCGGATCGTCGTCGGGAGTGGGGCCGGCCAACGACTTCGAGCCACATCCCATGTATAACCCGGACACAGGCGAGATGGTCATGGCGAACACGTTCCAGGAGCATCTCGACCTCGCTGCTTTGGGCTACACGCACGATAGACCAGGGGGTAACGGTGCTGAGAGCGGGAATGACTACGCATTGATCGGCGTAATCTCGCTCCTTTTCTTCGGAGGGCTCATCCTCGGACTCAGGAAGTGATTCAGGATGGGCAACGGGATCGAGACTGACGAGGTGGCGAATGTCGCCAATATCGCCGGGTACTGGACGCTCGGCGTAGGTAAGGGGCTCCTGGTGAGCGCGATACCGATCGTGATGGTGGGCATCGCATACGGATTCATGAAGCGCATCGTCAGATTAGGCGAGAGGATGGGGAACTGAGATGCCTGTCTTCGTCCCTGTATTGGCGGGCATAGCGGGATCGACCGTCGTTAGATATGCGGTCGCGGGAACCGTGACATACTTCGTCGGAAAGGAAGTCGTAGCTAGCGTCAATGAGGACGCGGGTGAGACTGTCGAAGATATCGAGGATGCTATCATAGGGGCTGGAGGTACTATCCTGTCAGGAGCAGCATCGGAACTAGGATCCTTATCGCTGGACTTCGTAGAAGGATTCGGGTCGGCGGTAATCACAGGCATAGAGCGGGCTTATGACACCGTGAGGGAGAAGCTCCGGGGCAAGGAGGATGACGTCATTGCCGGGTTCACGGTTGGCTTCATGGCTATCCTTACCCTGGTGTTCCTCTATCAGTCAGCAAAGAAGGGAGGGGCATGAAGCCCGAGAGGAACGAGGTCGAGAGGAATTTCCGCTCGATCCTGCTTCCCGTCGTCTATGCCTGGTTGGCCGCAGCGGTCAGCCTGGTGGGCTACGGGCTATACAGGCCCGAGGACGTCATCCCTAACTTAGAGGGCTATCTCGCGCTGCTGGCGATCCTGTCTGCCCCTGCGACTCTCGCCGTGAGCGAGATCAACAGGCTGTACGCTGAGAACATGAGCGCCAAGATATCGCTTGAGCCCGACCTGGTGAAGCATCAGATAAAGACGCAGCAGGATCAGCAGAAGCATGAGATAGCACTCGACGCGGAGGAGCGTCGGGATGTTTTAGGAGGCCCCGGAGAGGAATAGTCCCCCTCCGAGGCTTTACATTGATCTGAACCGGGTTACTCGGTTGAATCCGATTACGCCAGGAGCGTGAACGGATTGCCGTATCTCGATTCGTCGCGGGTCATCGTGACTGTCACTGGCAGTTTGCCAGCGTCAACGATTGCCGTGAGCTGCCGATCGACTACTGCGCCGTTCAACCATGCTTCCACAGTCGCGCCGTCTAAATCGATGGTTGCTACCCAGGACGTGCCGTACTGCGTCTCGACTGATCGAGCGTCAAGAATCGTGAACGTCTTACCGACGATCGCATCAGTCTTGAGCGTCTCAGTCTCGGGCAGCTGTGCTGCGTCGGATAGAATCTTGCTTATATCATCAGACATCTGTTATCATACCTCC
>Ga0209232_1001967_pt1 | contig 10610 bp, 4 predicted proteins | sample ETNvirenome_2_60_FD_184066 | JGI IMG/M metagenome (GOLD analysis project Ga0209232, IMG submission 184066) | Marine viral communities from the Pacific Ocean - ETNP_2_60 (SPAdes) (version 2) | ecosystem: Environmental > Aquatic > Marine > Oceanic | place: Pacific Ocean | collected 2013-06-22
TCAATTTTTCAGAACCAGTGAGTTGCATAATCATTCACGAACATAGGTATTATAAAACCCCTCACCATTTCTGGCAAGGGGCTGTGTGACAGTTGTTCAATTGGTTTTAACCTGACTTTTTCTCAAAGTAGTAAGCAACCCCTTTGTCACCTTGATAACCACCCCTTGCAAGTCCACCCCAATTCGTACCCGTTCCTACTTGTTTAGGTGATGATTCCTTTGATCTATTATTTTGTCCTAAAGAACCAAAATCATTTTTTCCCCATGTCCACAGTGTTCCATCAGTTTTAATAGCACCAGTGGAGTAACCACCTATGCAAAAGGTATAGTCGCCTCCATTGGTGATACCATCATAGATTCCATTACCCCATGTAGTATCTGTTCCTATCTGAGCTGGTGATGAAACGTCATTTTCATTGTTGAGGCCCAATTTTCCTTCATTACCGTCTCCCCATGCCCATAATGTTCCATCAGTTTTAAGACCGATAGTACAAGCTGCTTGATCTTGATTGGTAACAGAAATACCGTGCCAGTTGGTGCTAGTTCCGACTTGAGTTGGTGATGAATATCTAGTTACTCCTCCCTCATTAAGTCCCATACTCCCACTATTATATTGCCATCCCCATGTCCATAGTGTTCCATTAGTTTTGATAGCAAACACGTTGTCGCCTTGTGAATTACCTTTACACATCTTAGACCATGTGGTATCCGTTCCCACCTGTTTTGGTGATGAATAATTATTACCTTGTTCATTGTGTCCTAAGATTCCCATTGATTGTTGAGATCCCCATGACCACAAAGTTCCATTAGTTTTAATTGCAAACGCTCCAGTTGAATAAACACCAATCTGATCACTCCAAGTTGTGTCAGTTCCTATTTGAGTTGGTGATGAACGTTTTTGATTACCAGGTGATTGATTTAACCCTAATACTCCATCATCACCATAACCCCATCCCCATAATGTTCCATCAGTTTTGGTTCCTATGATTACAGCATCACCAAATGCTGCTGATCTCCAAGTCTTATCAGTTCCTATTTGAGTTGGTGATGAATATTGAATAGCTTCAACATTGGTTCCAGATTGACCTTGTTGCAAGTATCCTATTGACCATGCTGTATTACCGCCAGTATCAGGATCTCTGGCAAGTAGAATTGCCTTATATGCATATTGTTTTTGAATCGTTGCATAATCAAATGTAGGAGTGTCTCCAACCTGAGTTGGTGATGATCGGTTATCCACCCCACCAGATAATGCAGCATCGTTCCCCATCAATTGTCCATATTCATTAGCTCCAGTAACAAATGTCTTTCTAACAAAGTTAGCAGTTAGGAAACTATAAGTGTTAATTACAGGACTACTGGTTGCTGTACCAATTTTCTTAAATGCACCCTCAGGAACAACAACGTAATATTCCTCTTCATTTTGGAAAGCATCCGTGGGATTAATTATTGCCTGACCTGCACTATATGTTATTGAACTACCAACACCAAATGACTGAACAATATCACCTGTTGGACTTGTTTTTCTTAAAGTAACTTCTTTGTCTGCATTTCCTGCTTCAATTCCATGATTGAAAGTCAGGGCAATATTGTCACTAAGTTGTGCAGCTATAAGTCTCTTACTTTTAAATGGATCAAACGCTAGTGCTTGGAATGTAGATCCTGCACCAGTCATGTTGGTTGCATCACCATAATAAGTCTTAGCAGTAATAATACCAGCACCAATACCTGCATCTATACCAGTATTGTTAATCGTTACTCCTGTACCAATAGTAGCAGCAGTACCAGTTAAATTACCTGTGGTTATAACTCCAACCCCACCAATACCTGCATCTATACCAGTGCTGGTAATGGTCACCGCACTACCAACGGCAACAGTGGTTAAACCAGATATGCCTCCAGCTAAATATAAATCTCTAAACTTATAAGTAGGTTCTCCTATATCAACTGTATTATTACTTGCACTTCCATCATCTCCATCTACAGGACGGACTTTGTTATTCTGGAATGATAGTCCTACACCATCCTTTCTACCTATGAATGGATCATTACCATTAAATCCAATATATCCTTTCTCACTAGTGCCATCATTAATGGTAATATTAGGAGAAGTGGTAGTTTTAACAGTTGTAGCAGTTACAACACCAGCAACATTTAAAGCAGTGCTGATACCTAGTGCTGCTTTATCTCTATCATAAAGTATATTTACATGAGTCTGGCCATAGATGATAATACCTGCATCATCTTGAGATGTAGATGTTGGAGCATTAGTAGAGGCAATACCAACAGTTTTGTCCTGAATATCAAGTCTTTCAGTATTAATAATAGTTTCTGTTCCCTGAACTGTGAGGTTACCAGGAATTGTGACTGTATTACTTGATCCACCAATTGTAAAGTCTTCTGTCTTAAGTGAAGAAGAACCTACACTAGCATCAGCAACAGTATTAAGTGAGAGTGCAGTTCCTAAAAGAGTACCAAAGAATGTTAAACCAGCAGTAGGAGCAGTAGTGAATGTAAGAGTTGAACCAGAGACAGTGTAGTCATCTCCAGCATTTTGCATCACACCACCAACACTGATGATGAGTTGTTGAACATTTGCAGGTTCTACATTGACACCTGCTACTTTTAACGTAAAGGTTGTATCTGAACCATCAAAATCACTTGAAATATCATCAATCTCTCTGATATTACTTGCAGTAGACGGATCACTACTTATCCATACCGTTCCATTCCATTCGTATGTAAATCCCGAATTACTATCAGTATAGATATCACCTGTATCAGGAGCATCTGGAAAATTAAGTGTTGCCATTCTTCACTACTACACTACTTTTTATGTATTTATATAAGTCTTTATTCGGCCCTAAATGCCCATCCACCATAATACATTATGGGGCCACCTATTTTCGCATAAGTACCTGGAACTTGAGTTGGTGATGAACGACGGGGTTGAGTAGACGTATTTTGTCCCAATTCTCCATAATCTTGATCTCCCCATGTCCATAATGTTCCATCAGTTTTAGTTGCTCCCACACTTGCACCCCTTATACCACCAACATCTCTCCATGTAGTCTCAGTTCCTACTTGTCTTGGTGATGTGTAAGTTGTTCTATCATTCTGTCCCAATACTCCCACATTATTATATCCCCATGCCCATAGTGTTCCATCTGTTTTAGTTCCAAAAAATGAATATCCACTAAGAGTTGAAACAGTGCTCCAATTAGTATTAGTACCTATTTGAGTTGGTGATGAATAATCTGTGCCTACATTACCTATCCATCCATGATTCTCATTTTCTCCCCATCCCCATAATGTTCCATCAGTTTTAATTGCGAAAGTTGCCTGAATACCACCAATTAATTTACCATCAGCAGCAGACCAAGTAGTGTCAGTTCCTACTTGAACTGGTGATGAACGATTTGTTCTACTATTGTCTCCCACTTGCCCAAATCCATTATGTCCCCACATCCATAATGTTCCATCAGTTTTAACTCCTCCTCCAACAACATCACCACCACCTTGAAAAGTTGATATTGGTGCGGCCCATGTGGTACCAGGAACTTGAACTGGTGATGAATAATCTACTCTATTATTCTGTCCTAATGGTCCATCAGTATTATATCCCCAATTCCAATATGTTCCATCAGTTTTTGTACATTTTACAGTCATTCTACCACCACCTAGAACATCCCAATCAGTATCAGTTCCTATTTGAATTGGTGATGAACGCTTAATGCTTTCAGAATCAGTATAACTAGAATATCCACCTATTAACCACAAAGTTCTATCTGATTGTACTCCCCAAAATCCTTTTTGTTGGTTATATGAACCAGGTACTTGAGTTGGTGATGACAGTGAAACACTTGGTGCTTGATTCTGTCCTAATTGTCCATCATCATTTTCTCCCCATCCCCATAATGAATATCCTTGAAGAGCATTAATATTAACCACTTCTTTTCCATACCATGTTACACCCATGTCTCGTGTAACTAATAAAAATGTTTGTGTAGTAAGTGAAGCATCTCCAGCACTTTGAAGTAATGTAGGAGCACTTCCTCCATTCCACTTAATAGAATCAGGCCATGTGATTGTTCTTGCCGTATCAGTAGCATCCTTTAGTCTAACAAAATATACATTTCCATTTGCTGTGCTTGCAAAAGATACTGTAGTATTAGCACTTTGATTTGCATATACTACATTACCATTACTTAAATCAATTGATGTAGTTGCAGATGTAATTCCAATAGATTGCTGTGATACGGGGCCTGAAGATACTCCATCTAAATTACTACCATCCCCATGAAAAAAGGTAGCAGTAACAACTCCTGCTCTTACTTGTGAGGTTCCTGCACCTGTCCATCCACCGTTATAATTAATGCCTAGTCCACCTGATGTTCCTGTTGCATTACCAGTTACATTTCCAGTTACATTTCCAGATATAGTACCAGTTACATTACCTGTTACATCTCCATCTACATCACCAGTTACATTACCTGTGATTGGGCCTGATAATGATGTAGCAGTTACAAGTCCCACAGTAATTGCAGGTTGACTTGTTAAATCTGTAACTGATCCAGTTAGATTACCAACAAATGATGTGGCTGTGGTGACTCCTACATTTATATTAGGTGCAGAATCAGCAAGTCTTTGTATATTTCCTGTGAGATTACCTACAAAAGATGTACCAGTTACAACACCAGCAGTTACATCTGTCCCATTAACAAGACTCTTTGCAGACCCAACAATATTACCAGTAAATGATGTGGCAGTTATGACTCCAGTAGCAGTCATCCCACTAACGGTCATAATACCGATAGGTGCAATTAATTGTGCCTTTTCTTGACTCATGAGAATATTTTTTAGTTATTTATTCCTGCATAGCCCATGCACCATAGGAATCTCTCGCAACAATAGTTTCTCTATCTGTAGCCCATGTACCAGGAAGTTGTACAGGTGATGAACGTCGTTCAGGAGAACCACTTTGGTTAAGTCCTAATGCTCCATAATAATTACTACCCCATGCCCAGTATGTTCCATCAGTTTTAAGACAACCCATCCAATGTTTACCTGCGAACGGACGTAACCAAGTGGTGCCAGGAATTTGAATTGGTGAAGAACGAGAATTAGTACTCATACTACCATTACCAGTAAAATTACCACCTAACTCACCAAATGCATTAGATCCCCATGACCATAATGTTCCATCAGTTTTGGTTGCACAACTAGCATAAAGTCCTCCACCCACATCAGCCCAATTAGTACCAGTTCCTATTTGTGTTGGTGATGATCTATCAGAATTTTCTGGTGAATTCAGTCCCAAATATCCATAAGCTTCATATCCCCATGACCATAATGTTCCATCAGTTTTGATTGCAAAACAGTTAGCACCATTACCAAAAGTAGCCATTTGCCATGTAGTCTGAGTTCCTACTTGAACAGGTGATGAATATTTTGTTCTATTATTTTGTCCTAATCCACCTTCATTATTTCTTCCCCACATCCAGAGTGCTCCATCAGTTTTGATTGCAAGATTATCAGTATTTTTAATCTGATCTAGATGATTAATATCGCTTGACCAAGTAGTATCAGTTCCTACTTGAGTTGGTGATGAACGATCTACTATATCATTTTGTCCTAAGTTTCCAAAACCATTATATCCCCATGCCCACAGTGTTCCATCAGATTTAACTCCCTGACCACCATAAGAACCTTGTGTAACCAATGACCACTTAGCAGGTATTTGAATTGGTGATGAAATACTGGCTGAGGGAGGTGCTACATTCTGCCCTAATCCTCCATATTGATTATCACCCATTACCCATAAGTTATCTGACTTATCAATTAAAGCACTACGATTATTACCACCAGCGGCTACTTGTGTCCAATTACTGCTTGCTCCCAGTTGAATTGGTGATGAATATTGTGTTGTATTATTTTGTCCTAATGGTCCTGAGGCATTATATCCCCATCCAAATGCTGTATAAGTTGCAACATCTCGATTATAAGGTTCCCATGCATACCATGTAAGTCCACTATCTCTTGTGATTAATTGAAATTGTTGACTATCTCCATCTACAGCATTAGTAATTAAAGTAGGAGCAGTTCCTCCATCCCATTTAACACTATCAGGCCATGTTAGTGTCTTTGTACCAGCACTCTGACGAATATTAACAGAAAGAGCACTAGCATCTCCATTAGCAGTAATAGCTCCTGGTTTTACCGCACCTACAGTAGCATCACTAGTTGATTGACAACATAAAAGTTTAGTATTAGTTACGTTTGTAAGTTCTTCAAAAGGAGGAGCGAAAGTGCCTGTATAAAGAGCTGTTCCTTTTATAAGACGCAAATTAGAGATTGTTCCCCCTAAGTAACCCCCACCAGCAATTTCTCCACCAATAGTCACATCACCCGTAGAGTTGTTAAAAGTCTGAGTTACAGAATAATCCTGATTGCTTACACCATCTTTAAAAATACGCACAATATTACTACTTCTAGTCACTGCTATATGATGCCATTGATTAGTTGATAAAGTTGGGCCCTCTAACCCCACTATATTTGCACCATCATGGCAATAATAAAAATCAATATCATTACCAACAGTCTCAAAAACCCAAGAATTATTTGCGTTTCCTCCACTTTGAGGCCACTGCCCTACGATGCCAGCATAACCACCAAATGTAGTACCATAAACCCAACACTCAATTGTAAAATCACCACTCCCCAAATCAAAATCAGCACTATCAGAAAGACTTAAATAATCATTAGTTGCATCAAAAGTAACCCCTCCTGAACTGAACGAAGAAGGAGATATTTTATGAATGATACTAACATCCATCGCAGTTTCTGTATTCGCAAAAGCAACAGTCGCAGAAAGATCTTGAGTAAGTGTTATGCAATTACCAGCACTTAAATCTAATACACTACCAGTTACAGTAATGATTCCAAGCATACCAGCATGATTTCCACACTGATAATAATAAGTACCAACAGTGTTAGGTGTCCAAGAAACAGTACCGCTTTGAGAACCTTGATTGGTTGCTGCAGGAGTGCTTACATTTGCACCACCATCTGATACTCTAATATAAAATGGATGTCCTGAAGCATCCACAACAAAATTAAGTGTATCACCTATTTCAACAGTAACTGTAGGATCGCCACTACCACTGACTGTACCATTCCTATCAGTTCCAGATAATGTATAGCTTCCACCAGCAGGAGAGGTAACATTTATTGAAAAGGTTGATGGATCAGGGATACTATCAGTTTGAGTATTAAAATTGGTTGCTGCAATTCCTGTGAGATTACTACCATCCCCACTAAAAGTGATAGCAGTCAATACACCCACATGAATATTATTTCCAGAAGTCACACTTTTTGCATATCCAGTTATATTACCAGTTACATTACCCGTTACATTTCCTGTTGAAACTCCTGTTACATCCCCAGTTACATCTCCTGTGACATTCCCAACTATAGCACCAGCCGATGTTCCTGAAACATGGAATCCAGTCGCATTAACAGCTCCTGCTTTGAATCCTGTACCACGCATCATGCTGGTAGCAGTTCCTGTAAAATCTCCTGTAAAACTAGTCGCAGTAAATGAACCTACCTTTATAGCTGCTCCCGTTATAATACCCGTTGCATTTCCCGTGAAATCTCCCGAAAAAGTAGTGGCATTTACATCACCTAAGTTTAAATTACCACCACTTATGATACTCGTCGCTGTTCCAACTACATCCCCATCAAAAGAAGACGCAGTAACCACACCAGTCACCACTACTCCACCAGCAGTTACTATACCGATGGGTTGAATTAATTGTGCCTTAGTCTGACTCATATCTATTTTTTAGTTATTTAGGAAGGTATTAATCATTAAAGGGTTTGAGACCTGTGGAAAAACCTTCACCAGCAGCAAGAGCAAACCAAGTACCAGTTAGTTGAGTTGGTGATGAAAGTTTTGCTTGATTATTAAGTCCTAATGATCCATTATCATTGTTTCCCCACACCCAAAATGTTCCATCAGTTTTACTTGCCATTGAATTGCCATTACCTGAATATATTGTATCCCATGTAGTATCAGTTCCCACTTGAGTTGGTGATGATCTATGATTTCCTGGTCCCCCTTGATTCAGTCCTAATGTTCCATTATCATTATATCCCCATGACCATAGTGTTCCATTAGTTTTAATAAAAGTTCCACAACCAGGAAAGAACAACATTCCATTACTCCAAGTGCCAGGTAGTTGGGCTGGTGAGGATCTACTATTGTTGGAGGGGCCTTGTGCATTAAGTCCTAAAGATCCATCTTGATTAGTTCCCCATACCCATAATGTATTATCAGTTTTGATTGCTGCAGAATTATTATAACCTCCTGCAAGTTTACTCCAAGTGGTATCTGTCCCTACTTGAATGGGTGCTGACCTCATATTATTATCAGGAAGATTATTTCCTAATTGCCCCCTGTAATTAGCACCCCATGTCCAGAGTGATCCATCGGTTTTGATAGCAACTCCATGACGAGAACTGCACATGGTCTTGCTCCATGTAGTACCAGGTATTTGAGTTGGTGATGAACGTGATCCTGATGGTCGTGGTGCATTAATTCCCATTTGTCCATAATCATTACTACCACCCCATGACCATAGTGTTCCATCAGTTTTCTGAACCATAGCCCACGCAGCTTGTCCTGGATCACCTGAGGGAAATGGGCCCCAAGTAGTCTCAGTTCCTACTTGAATTGGTGATGAATAACTTGTTCTGCTATTCTGTGCAAGAATTCCTTGACCACCATAACCCCATGACCATAGTGTTCCATCAGTTTTGATTGCCGTAGTAGCGGAAGCAGCAAAACCTTTTATCTTAGTCCAATTAGTATCTGTCCCTACCTGAATTGGTGATGAACGACTTGTTTTATCATTGACTCCTAATTGTCCAGCAAATGAATTACTTCCCCATGCAAATAAAGTATTAGGTTGATCTACATTATATACTATCTCCTCCCATGCATTGTAATTAAGTCCAGTATCAAAAGTTGTGAAACGGAATATTTGTCTTGCTTTAGTATAATTATCAGTATTTGTGACTAATGTAGGAGTTGTATTATTATTCCACTTAACTCTATCAGGCCATGTTATGGATGGAGTTACACTTGAAGATGAAGTAATAGTTTGAGCACCAGCAGCAGGGTCTCCATTAGCAGTAATAGTTCCACCAACTGCTTTGGCAGTTGTATCACTCGTTGATTGACAACATAATAATTTTGTATTAGTTATATCTGTAAGGTCATAGAAAGGGGGATCAAAATTCTCAGTATAAACAGCTGTTCCTTTTACCACTCTTAAATTGCTAATTTGACCGTCAAAAACATTATGACTACCATCACCGTATGATGAACCAATATAGAATGGGGCGTTGGCAGATGGAGTGGGTGTTGCAGCTGTCTGGTTATAAGTTCCAACTGCTACTCCATCAATATATAAAGTTAGTATCTGTGAAGCTCTTACTACAGCAGTATGATGCCATTGTCCTTGTGTAATGGCTCCTGCAGCAGACTCTATTAAGTAAGCATGATTACCAATACCAATAATGCCATAAATTGATAACGTACCATCATTTTTTTTATATAACAACGTGCTGTAATAGTCATACTGAGTCCATATACCTCCAGGATCACTAGTGGCATCATCTTTGATCCAACATTCAACAGTATAATCACCCGTTCCAAAATTGAAATCTGCAGTAGCAGCAAGACTTAAGTAGTCACCAGTGCCATCAAAATCAACCGCACCAGTAGCAAAGGATGGAGTGACAGTCACTACGTCTCTTATAAAGGTGAGTTGTTCTGCTGCGGAAGTGCTTGCAAAACCAACAGTAGTAGACTTTGTAGTTTGATCAAAATAAATTAGATTACCATATGATAAATCAATAATTGTTTCGGAACTAGCATTAGGACTAGCAGTAATCTCTTGAGCAATATATGCACTCGAGCCTGCTCCCACCATTCCACTTGCATCACCATATAGTATGGTAGCAGTACAAACACCGACTCCTAAATTAGATGTTCCTGCACCTGTCCATACATTGATACCATTAATTCCTAATCCTCTTGCTAATCCTGAGACATTTCCTGTTACATTTCCTTCTACATCTCCCTGTATATTCCCCGTTATATTACCTGTCACATCACCAGTTATATTTCCCGTGACATCACCAGTTACAAAGCCAACAAAACTAGTAGCAGTTATAAGTCCTACATTTAAGTTTGGTGTTCCTGTTAATCCTGCTGCCTTACCTACTGCATCTCCTACAAAACCTGTTGAGGTTGTAACTCCTAAATTTAATTGTGGTGTTCCTGTTAAGTTTGCAGCATGTCCATCTCCTTGACCAACAAAACTAGATGCTGTAACTATTCCTACATCTAAATCAGGATTACCTGTTAAACCAGTTGCACTACCTGTTGTTACTCCTTTCAAAGATGATGCAGTTACAATCCCTGTGGCAGTCATGCCTGGCAAATTCATATTGCCCTGCGGATCAACTAATTGGGCCTTCGGTAGAGACATATTATAACTACAATGATACTACTTGCTTTTCCTATTTATTTATATTAT
>Ga0209232_1001968_pt1 | contig 10605 bp, 11 predicted proteins | sample ETNvirenome_2_60_FD_184066 | JGI IMG/M metagenome (GOLD analysis project Ga0209232, IMG submission 184066) | Marine viral communities from the Pacific Ocean - ETNP_2_60 (SPAdes) (version 2) | ecosystem: Environmental > Aquatic > Marine > Oceanic | place: Pacific Ocean | collected 2013-06-22
TATTCCAAAGATATCTATTTTAACTTCTGTCTTTAAAGGGGATGAATATGTTGAGCAATTCCTAGAAGATATGACTAGACAAACCATATTCAAGGAATGTTGCGAGTTGATCATGATTAATGCAAATTCTCCTGGTAATGAGGAAGAGATTATCATGAAATACAAAGAAAAATTCCCTGACAATATCAAGTATACTAAGTTAGATGAAGATCCTGGCATTTATGGGGTTTGGAATTTGGCTTTGGAGATGTCGACAGGAGAGTATGTGACTAACGCTAATCTAGATGATAGAAAAGCTATCAATTCCCTAGAAGAGCACGCTAAAGAGTTAATTAGAAATCCTGACGTTGATTTGGTCTATGCTGATATGGTAATTACAGATAAGCCAAACGAAGTGTTTGAGGAAAACAACTCTCAAGGACGAAGGTACAATTTTCCACAATTCTCTTTTGATAACTTAAAAATGGTCAACATGCCTCACGCAAGTCCAATGTGGAGAAAATCCATACATGATAAGTATGGTCTTTTTGATTCAAAATATAGATCTGCTGGAGACTGGGAAATGTGGCTTAGGGCTGCTTCTCAAGGAAGCCAATTCAAAAAGATCAATGAACTTCTAGGATTATATTACTTTAATCCCACTGGAGTTTCTACAAATCCGGATAACTTTGAATGGAAACAAAAGGAAGAAGCAGAAGTCTTCGAAAAGTATTCAAAAATATCCTTAGAGGGTTAATATGAAGTTAATTACCTTTTCTCTTTGGGGTCAAGATCCAAAGTATTTAACTGGAGCAATCAAGAACGCCGAATTGGCTAGTGAGATATATCCAGGTTGGATCTGTAGATTTTATGTCGGAAAAAGCGTACCAGCTACAATTATTAGCAAACTCTCTACTTTTCCTCATGTGCAGATTGTTACAAAAAATGCGTGGGGAGATTGGAAAGGAATGTATTGGAGATTTGAGCCGGCATCGGAAGAAGATGTAGAGGTTATGATCTCTAGAGATACAGATTCCCGCTTAAATCACAGAGAGAAAGCCGCCGTTGATGAGTGGCTAGAGAGCGACAAGGGCTTTCATATCATGCGAGATCACCCATTTCACAAATTTCCTGTATTGGGGGGTATGTGGGGCGTCAAAAAAGATGTTGTACCAAACATGGTTGACATGATTAAAGAATTCGGTGGTACCGATGAATATGGAACAGACTATGCATTTTTTGCAAAGAAGGTCTTACCTTCGATCCACAGAGATCAGGTTTTGATTCACGATGAATTCTTCGGCGGCGAAAAATTCCCAACTCCACGAGTCGACTTCGGCTTTGTAGGACAAGTTTATGATGCAAATGACAACACAGTAGAAGAGCATGTAAGAGCTTTAAAAGACTCTATTAGGAAAGAGATATATATTCACCACCACTTAGGTTTGGGTGACCATATTGATTGCAATGGCATGATTAGAAGTATATTGAAGACAAGTAAATTTACAAAAGCATGTGTGTTTACCAAATCCAAGTACTATGATTTAATTGACTACATGTATAGAGATGATGATAATATCGAACTTATAAAAGTTTCAAACGATAAAGAACATGAGGATGTTAACAAATACTCCGCAGAGAACGATGTTCCAGTGCTTAGGGTTGGTCATGAGAATTATCCATGGGGAAAAGAAGAGGAATTAGGAAAAGGCTGCGCGGAGCTTTTTTACGATCAGATTGGAATGTCATATGATATAAGATTCGATGAATTTTATTACGAAAGAGATGAAAAAGAAGAAACTCGCCTTTGTCAAAAACTCAATCCTGATAATAAGCCATATGTTTTTGTGCACGACGATGCCGATCGAGGCTTTGAAATAAAAGACTCAGAAATCCGCAAATTGGCAGGAGAGGATATTCACATTATTAGAAACGACATGTCTGAAAATATCTTCTATTATGGAAAACTATTTGAGAATGCCAAACAGATTCATTGTATGGAAAGTTGCTTCAGGTCTTTAATAGAAACTCTTGATATCAAAGGAGATTTGTTTTTCCATAACTTCAGAGAAGGCGCCTCCGGATATCTTGGAAACAGTACAAGGCAACCGTGGAAGGAAATTACTTCATGACACAAACAACCAAAGATATGTTCATATGTTATAACTGGATGCCTTTGGTTGCAGATCATGTTATTGATTTTAAGGAAGGCTTTTATGAACAACATGGAGTAAGCAGACTTCATGATTGTGATATTTTCGATCCTATGAAAGTAAAAGAAAATGATTTAATATTTGTAAAAACTGACTTCATCGTCTCCGGATATTTTAATGAAACTATTTTAGATAAATTATATAATCGATTTAATATTATCACTGGAATCTCCTCATATCAGCTAGGAAGAGATTGCTCCGGAGCCCTAGATAAAATTTTAGGGCACCCTGGATTAAATAAAATGTTTTGTGTGCACCCTCCAAATATAAAGAGTGACAAAATCATTCCTATCCCTATTGGTTTTGAAGAGAGAGAACGCGATGGCGGCAATCCCGAAGTCTTAAAAAAGTGTTACAATTCAAAAAAACCTTTTAGTGAAAAGAAAGACAAAATTCTCCTTCCAAAACACAACGTTAGCACAAACCCAGAAAGAGCAAACTTGGTAAACTATTTGAAAGATTTACCATTTGTAGAGACACAAAAAGAACAGCTTCCATTTGAAGATTATTTAAATCTTTTAAATGAATATAAATTTGTAATTGGGCTTGAGGGCAGCGGTCCTGACATTCATAGAAATTATGAGGCTTTACTTATGAATTCCGTTCCTATTAATATAAGGAACGTTATTAAAAATATTTTTGATTATCACAATATTCCAGGCGTGTTTTTAAATTCCTGGGAGGATTTGAATAATGATTCATATGAAAAGTTGATGAAGCATGCGTGGAGATCGGTTGATACTGAAAACTTAGAAAGGTTTCTTACAGTCGATCATCATATGAAATTGATAAAGGATATATTAGCAAATGAAAATTGAAGTATCTATTGGCGAAGTCGTTGATAAAATTACGATTTTGCAAATTAAAGAAAAACATATTGATGATAAGAAAAAGTTACAGTACGTTAGGGAAGAGTTAGACATTTTATCGAATGCATTAAAAGAAGAAAATGCAAATGTGCCCGATGAGATGGTCGATGAACTTCGCGAAATAAATCAAAAGCTATGGGATACAGAAGACGTTATTAGGTTGCTAGAGAAAGAAAATAGGTTCGATGATGAATTTGTTAAGCACGCCCGCTTAGACGCTATATTGAACGACAAGAGATTTCTTGTTAAAAACAAAATCAACAACTTCTGCAATTCCCTCGTAAAGGAGCAGAAGTCGTATGAGGGACTTTATACCGCAGATTGAGCCCTGGATTGATGACGCAGAACTTGTTGAATTAAAAAGAGTTGTCGATTCCACATTTGTAACAGAACATAAATTAACCGAAGAATTCGAAGAGATGATCAAAGAGTTAACCGGTTCCAAGCACGCCCTTGCGCTGACAAACGGAACCGCTGCTCTTTTTTGTTGTTTAAAGGCTCTTAACATCGGCCCGAACGATGAAGTTATTGTTCCCAATATTACGTTCGTCGCAACGTCGAACTCTGTAATTATGACAGGCGCCACCCCTATATTCTGTGAAGTTGATCAACGCACATTCTGTATTGATCCAGAACAGATTAAAACGCTCATAACGAGTAAAACAAAGGCGATTATGCCAGTTCATTTGTATGGTCAGAGTGCAGACATGTCTGCTATCATGGAGATAGCCAAAGAACACAATCTTCTGGTAATAGAGGACGCCGCTCAAGGAGTAGGAGTTAAGTTCAATGACAAACACACTGGAACGTTCGGAGACATGGGTATATTGTCTTTTTATGGAAACAAAACAATTACTTGCGGCGAAGGAGGGGTGATCCTTACTGATTCAGATGATCTTAGAGATAAAAGCTACCAATTAAAGAATCATGGACGCCCAGTAAAGGGAACGTTTAAGCATGATCATATTGGATATAACTTTGCTTTTACAGAAATGCAAGCAGCAATCGGTATATCTCAATTAAAGAAATTACCTAAAATTATTGAAAGAAAAAAAGAAATTCACGATCTATATTGTACCAAGTTCAAGTCTTTACAGGGAGAATTTAATCAAGTATATTTGGACGACCGAAGTTCGCCTGTTTGGTGGTTCACATCATTCATGACAAGCAAAAAGAAAGAGCTAAAAGAGTTTTTATTGAACAAAGGTATACAAACTAGAGATTTCTTTTATCCTTTACACCTCCAGCCATGTTATGAATATATGAACGTTGACGGAGATTTTAGTTTAAGCGAAAATGTATATACTCAAGGAATATCCCTTCCTTCTTCATACAACTTAACATTAGAAGAGCAAAATTATATAATAAACTCTGTATACGAATTTTATGGAAAAGACCAATGATACCATTAGTAAAAGACACAATTAATAAGAAAGACATTGACGACCTCATCAAATGGCTGCAAACATATCCTCATTTAACAAAGGGTAATTTGACAGTAGATTTCGAAAAGAGGTGGTCAAGCATGTTAGGTTGCAAGTATTCTGTATTTGTAAACTCAGGTTCTTCTGCAAACCTTTTAATGTTATACAGCCTTGTTGAGGCTGGAAAAATAAAGGTAGGAGATAAGGTTGTTGTACCTGCGGTGTCCTGGTCTACAGACCTAGCGCCCGTCGTCCAGCTTGGATTAAAACCTATATTATGTGATTGTAATATGGACGATTTATCTATTGATATTGGGCACTTCGAAGAAATTATTGAAAACGAAAACCCCAAAGCACTAATGCTAGTCTCAGTACTTGGTATGGTACCGAATATGGATAAGATTACTGAATTGTGTAATACGAACGATGTCATATTACTAGAGGACGCATGTGAATCTCTAGGCTCAGAATCTAATTATAAAAAGCTTGGTAATTATGGTCTTATGTCCTCTTTCTCAACATACTTTGGTCATCACATTTCAACAATTGAAGGCGGCATGGTATGTACCAATGACGACGATATGTACAATATTCTAATGAGTATTAGAAGCCATGGTTGGGACAGAGATTTAAATCCCTCCAATCAAAGCGAATTAAGAAAGAAGCACAATGTAGAAGATTTTGAATCCTTATACAAATTCTATTATTATGGCTTCAATGTAAGATCGACAGACCTACAGGCTTTCATCGGCATGGGTCAGTTAAGAAAATTAGATGAAATCGTTAAAAAAAGAAATAAGAACTATAATCTTTATCGTAGTTTGTTAAAAAATGACTTTTGGAAGCCTCCTCAATCAACTAGTCGGTCATACGTGTCCAATTTTGCTTTTCCTGTCATACATCAAAATAGAAAGAAGATTGTTTCGGATTTAATGCAAAATGATGTCGCAGTACGCCCGCTAATTTGCGGATCATTAGAAAATCAGCCATTTTGGCGCAAAAATATGGCAAATCCGGCACAAAAACCACTACTAAAGAACGCAGATACAGTCGATAAATTAGGCTTGTATTTGCCAAATAACCATCAAATCACAGAAAAAGAGATTAAATTTATATGTGATATTGTCAATAGGAGCGTGTAGAGTATGATTGTTGTAAATTATTTAGGACAAATGGGCAATAACTTGTTCCAATATGCCTTTGGAAGGATATTAGCAGAAGAACTTAACTATAAAATGTTCTGCAAACCCATTCCAGACTTTCCAAATGCCACATCAACCACCCCAGGTATGATTCATATGTTCCCAGAAACAGCAATCTCTGGTCATATAGTTGATATTCCGTCTTTGACGACAGACAGGAAGCTCGATCAGAAGATTATATTGAACGGTTTTTTCCAAAGATACGAGTATTACAAGAACCACAAAGAGAAAATCAAAGAATGGTTCAAATTAGAAAGAAAAGACATCGGGCAAACTGAAAATGATATTATAATGCACATTAGACTCGGCGACAATGTATCGACATTTGCTGAGAACAACCCTTTTATCATGCCACCGGAGTATTATGAGAAGGCTTTAGAGAGCACAACTTTTGACAAATTATATATTTGCACTGATTCCCCACAACATGACTTCATTAAGAAGTTTTCGAAGTACGAACCAATCATGACATCTCAAAGCGCAATTAATGACTTTAAAATTATGGGCTCTTTTAACAAGGTCATAATGTCGCAGAGCACTTTTTCTTGGTGGGCAGCATGGTTATCCGACGCAACAGAAATCTTCACTCCAGTCCCCCAGCCAGGGAACAACAAACTCATAAATGAATGGAGCATAGGAAGACCCGACATTGCAACTTTTGTCGACGATGAGCCGCGATATAAATATATTAAAGAGTACGATAATAATGAGTGGAAGCTCACACAGCTTCAAGATATAGAAGAGAGATAAGATGAGCGAAGAAAAATATTATGATGTAGACTACTGGTATAACAATCCAGAAGAACACGCAGATGTTAGTAATTATAATAAAGACTACTATGCATATAAAATATATGAGAATGTGATTCTTAAACTAGAGGATATACCAGATGAAGGGTACATCGTCCTGTTGGGCACCAATCGTTGTGTTTCTTTTAATCTTCTCTGTGACCATTTTGGCTATGAAAGATGTATTGGATATGATATACATAACCCAACAAATCACCCTAGAGTTATAATAAGAGATTGCAATTTATTATCAGAAATAGATAACGTGCCAATTGCTTTTTGTCATAATGACTTAGGTAGCTTTCCGACCACTCCAAAATTGAAAGCTCGCGGTCAAGAATGGGCTGTCAAAAATTTTGTTAAAGGCGGATATTTCTTAGGAAGAAATAATCTAAACAGCGCCAAGTACAAATCAGAAGAACTTATGGAATCTCATGGGTTTGAGAATATTCATTTTAAAGATATTCAAAACAAATACGATATGTCTAGATTTGAACACTCATGGATCGAAGGTCATATGTTATCAAGGAAGCTCTAATGTCTGTAATAAAAAATTATGATCCAAAAAAATATGACTTCTGCAAAGAGGTGGAAAAGGTCTTCTCGGTAGATTCTGGAGACCTAGATCAATTACACACCTTAAGAAAAGAACTTATGCCAGAGGAAGAATTAAACTTTGGAAATGAAACAAAAACCGACTTTCATAAACTTTTCTATGGGAACTTGAATTCTGAAAAAGGCAAAGATATAAAAGAAATTTATAATCGATTTATAGGCGAAGTTATATATCCAATTTTTAATCGATCATTTTTATATCAAAAGTTTCCAAGCTTCAGAGTGCACATTCCAAACGACAAAGCAATTCACAAATGGCATTATGATTCAGATGATGATCACAGGCACCCTGACTGGGAAATTAACTTCCAGATAGCCTTGACAAATATGTTTGATTCAAACGCAATGTGGATCGAGTCCGTCCCTGGAATAGGAGATTACAAGCCTATCGAAATGAAAGTCGGACAATATGCTATTTTCAATGGAAACAAATTAACTCATGGAAATAAGCCAAATATAACAAACAAAACTAGAGTTAGCATGGACTTCAGGGTTTTACCTTACGATAGATATGATGAATCAAAGTCCTTAGAATCTGTAACCGCTAAACGTAAATTTGCTGTAGGTGGTTACTATAATCTATATGAGGTTAAAAATGTATGAACCATTAGAAAAGACAATAGACCTTTTAAAAAAGCAAGGATATAAAATTGATGACCCTTGGGATGTTGTAGAAGCTTTTGAAGATAAAGTGGCCAAGTTTGCAGGAAGTAAATATGCTGTAGCGACCGATAGTTGCACGAACAGTATGTTTATGTGTTTAAAATATCTGAAAGCGGAAGGAGAAATTGAAGTTCCAAGAAAAACATATTTGTCGGTACCTCAATTGGTTATGCACGCCGGTTGCAAAGTAAAGTTTGTTGATAAAGAGTGGTCAGGTGTTTACAAATTAAACCCCTATCCTGTTGTCGACGGCGCCACAAGATTTACAAAAGGAATGTATATTCAAGACACCTATCATTGTTTGTCGTTTCATATTCGTAAAATTCTACCGATTGCAAAAGGCGGCATGATCTTAACCAACAGCATTGAGGCGTATGATTGGTTTAAGGCTGCTGAATATGAAGGAAGAGATCGTCGAGTTCCTCACGACGAAATGCCAGAGCCAACAATAATGGGCTGGAACATGTACATGCCACCAGAACAAGCAGCTAGGGGCATCGCTATATTTGAAACCCTTCCAGAGGTCAACTCCGACACCGGAGGATCGTGGAAATATAAAGACCTTTCAGGATATAAAATGTGGAGAGAAAATAGTTGAAAATATATGATTACAATGAAGTCGCGATCCGAGTTGGTTATATGGTCCAAGGCTATGTAGACACACCTGCAGAGATAAAATTTTTAAAAGGCGTCGCTGGAAATAAAGTAGCCGGCACGTATTTCGATGTTGGAACAAGGGAAGAGTCCCATGTTGTTACGACATTAAACAGTCCATATAAACAATTTCATTTATTTGAACCCCATGTTGAGTTTTACAAAGAGGCATGTAGATTTCATGGCTCACATGAAAATATAAAAATCAATAATTTTGGATTGGGCTCAAAAAATGAACTTAAAGATTATTATGAAAAAAGCCAAGGGTATGTAAATTTAAAAGAATCATACCAGCTTCCCTTGGAAGAACCACCATACAAGTTGCCTATAAAAACACTAGACGATTATTGTAAAGAAAACAATATTGATGATATTGATTTTCTAAAAATAGATACAGAAGGCTATGAGAAAGAAGTATTATCTGGAGGTTCAAATGTGATAGAAAATGGCACCAAGTGTATACAGTTTGAATATGGTACCACATGGAAAGACCAAAATATATCACTGTCAGGCGTCCTTAGAGAATATTTTAATGAAGAGTGGTATACGTATTTCATCCAGCCATACGGCTTAATACAATTTAACCCGAACTCCGAAGGGCAGGTGAATCAACTCTCCGGAGTTAATTATATTAATATTGTCGCCAGTAGAATAAACTTCACAACAGGAGAATGTCGACACAAGAAAACAAAAGAAAATTTGTGGAAAAATATAAAAACAGAAACACTCCTCAAATCGAACAGGACAGAGTGATATGAGCAATGTATATTTAGTAACAGGCGGCACGGGTATGGTGGGCAATGCTATTAAAAGTTTGTTACCAAAAAATAAAACAGTAATGTTATCCTCGAATATGTGTGATTTAAGAAATAAAATAGGCACACTACATTTATTTAGTTCTGTCAGACCTACTCATGTTATTCACTTGGCTGCAAGAGTCGGTGGGGTAAAAGCAAATTATGATAACCTAGGTGAGTTCTATTATGATAATATCAGAATAAACACTAACGTATTAGAAGCAGCTAGGAAAGTTAAAGTAAAGAAAATGGTATCTCTTTTGAGTACATGCATATATCCCAGCGAAGTAACCTATCCTCTTACGGAAGAACAGATCCACAATGGCGAACCTCATTATACTAATTTTGCTTACGCATACGCCAAAAGAATGTTAGACGTTCAATCCCGCGCATACCGTGAGCAGTATGGATGTAACTTCATCACAGCAGTGCCGAATAACCTATATGGTAAGCACGACAATTTCGATTTAGAAGATAGTCATGTAATACCTGCTCTCATAAGGAAGATATGGGAGGCAAAGCTCAACAACACCGCAGTTGAGATATGGGGAGATGGAACACCTCTTAGGGAGTTTACCTATTCTGAAGACATCGCAAAAGCCTTACTGTTTTTATTAGAAAATTATGAAGGCAAACATCCAATAAATATTGGAAACACGAAAGAGCATTCCATTGTTGAGCTAGTTGAGAATTTGTGTTATGTTCTCGGATATAACGGAGAAATAATGTGGAATACAACAAAGCTAGGTGGGCAACACAAGAAGCCATCTAGTAATAAAAAGTTTTTAAAACTAGGATGGGATCCCAATAATTACACTTCTTTAGAAGAGGGCTTAAAAGAAACTTGTAAATGGTTTAAAATAAGATATCCAAATATTCGCGGCTACGCAGGAGACTAGTTTGAAGCAAGAGAAACAAAAAACAGCACTAGTGACGGGAGTCACAGGACAAGACGGGTCATATTTATCTGAATTTTTGTTATCAAAAGGATACAAAGTAATCGGATTAAAGAGAAGAACAAGCACGATTAGAACTGAGCGCATCGACCACATTTATGGAAATCCAAATTTTATATTAGAATATTTTGATTTAAATGATACATCATGCATGTGGTCGATTATGCTGAAATATAAACCAGATGAGATTTATAACCTCGCAGCACAATCACACGTTAGAGTATCGTTTGATACTCCTATAAACACTGTCGATGGCGTGGCGATGGGTACATTGCGCCTTTTAGAGGCCATGAGACAAATCGTGCCGAAAGCAAGGTTTTATCAAGCATCTTCATCAGAGATGTACGGTGATAATCCAAACATACCCTTCAATGAAGATTCGAGATTGATGCCAGCATCTCCATATGCATGCGCCAAAGTGTTTGCACACAACTTGTGTAGAAA
>Ga0209232_1001969_pt1 | contig 10601 bp, 15 predicted proteins | sample ETNvirenome_2_60_FD_184066 | JGI IMG/M metagenome (GOLD analysis project Ga0209232, IMG submission 184066) | Marine viral communities from the Pacific Ocean - ETNP_2_60 (SPAdes) (version 2) | ecosystem: Environmental > Aquatic > Marine > Oceanic | place: Pacific Ocean | collected 2013-06-22
CAAAAACATTGATCTTTTTCATTATCAAAACCGTGAACTGTACTAGCCACATGACACTCAGATATGGTGTCGTGCATACTTATTATTTCTGTTTCTATTTCAACTGACGAAGTATTAACAACGGCGCAAAATAATATATATCTGAACATCTAGTCTCGATATCCGCCGCCAGCTTTCTTGTAGGCCTGCGCCATCATTTGCGCTTTTCTTGCCGACCACTGACCCGGAGCGCCACCTTTTCCACCAGCCTTAATTCTATTAAATATCCTTTTTCTCAACGCAGGCTTTGTGTAGTTCCCTGCCTCGTTTACACGGGACTTTGACTTTCCTCCAGACTTTAACATTTTTAATTTTCTTGTTGGGCCTAAAACAGGCGGTCTTATACCCATTCCAACAGCAGACCTACCGCCTCCCCCACCTCTGCCCTTGCGAGAGATTTCACTTTTCTTCTTTCTCACAGCAGATGCTGTTTTTTGACGGCGCTTAATATCAGCCACACGCTTTGCGTCTTTTTCCTTTTCTTTCTTTAACGGCGCTTTTGCCATCCTTTTAAAGTCACCACCGGGCATGGCTTTTAATTTGCGATTTTCGGCCCGATCTCGTTTATTAGCCTTTTGTCTTTCTTCCCTAGCTTCTGCTGGAGATGCCGAGGAAAAAGGAGCGTAAAATTGCGTTTGCAAACCAGATTTAGTTTTTTGTAATTCTGCCATTTTCTTAGAGCCTGTTTTTAAATTAGCAGACCCACCAGACTCATATCTACTTGCCCTTATAGGGGTGGGTTTCAAAGGCTGAATACCCTTAAACCCCTTCGTGCCTTTTGGTGTTTTTACCTTTGGCTTTCTTTTTGCTGTAGATCCGCCCTCTCTTAATTTAAGAGCAGACAATGTCTTGGCTTGTTTAGCATGTGTTTTAGATGCTTTTTTCAACCCTTTAACAACTTTACTAACCTTTTTCTTTACGTTTCCACCTGATTTCAGCTCTTCAAGTTGACGAGGCGTTGAATCAAATCCCCTACGAGACTTATTGGCATCTTTTTGTATTTTTTCTTTCATTGCCTGCTGTCTTGACTTTGCCTTTACACCAGTCTCTGGAGTCCTTTTCCTAATACCAGCCATATAATCCTTACCAGCAGATCTAACCTTTGCTGCACCACCAGAACTAAAAGAAGAGGCCTTCCTATTGTAAGACCCCTTACCTTTTTTTGGCTTTACTATGCTTGGTTTAATTTTTTTTACGGCTTTAGCCACTGGGTTTTTTACAGTTGTACTGCCCCCGCGTTTCATGGCTACTGGCTTTTTTGTTGGACACCTTCGCATAATGCTTCTCCTTGACAACAATCATCTATTACAGATCCACAAACAACACACTGATCGTGACCATGTACATTGACTGTTTTTAAGCTGCCCTGACATCTGGGACATCTGGGGCCGCAATGCTCCTTAACCAAAGAATGTTTTGACTTTGTTTCGCTTGTTGACATTCTTTTTGTGCTTACCGGGACGGCGAATCCGTTTCCGCTTGATATGTACACTTTCCACTCTCCTCGCCATCAGGACTTCCCATTGGCCTTTCTTGCCGTGCTTGTTCTTCTAAACGATCTATTAACAGACGCTCTAACAACCTTTAGATTAGATGATCTGTTGTCCCTTGGGTTGCCATTTTTATGGGCCACATCTTTTCCATCGCCTTTAGACACTTTGCCATCAGACATCATTTTTCTTCTCGCAGCATTTCTACTAGCCCTTTTCTTTTTCTGAGATGGCTTGCTTTGATACTTTTTGTATTCAGATGCGTAATCCCTACGGCGCATTACCTTGCCCTTGTTTTTCCACGCTGTGCGATTCCATCTATAGGACGCTTGCGCTTCATAGAACCGCCCTTGCTCATTGTCATTGGTGTGGCTGGAGCAAACTGACCGGGATCACCCATAGGGTTTTTCTTATCCATAGGCTTGGGTGCTGCTGCTGCCGCTGCTGGCGCAGCGGAGCCTTTCTTTTTCTTCTTTAATGCTTTAGCTGCCAAGCCAAGAGCGCCACCGCTCATAATTCCCTTGTCTTTCAGAAATTTCAAAGCTGGCGATGATGTCAACAAACCCATAAACGCCTTGGTTACTGGCTTCTTTTTTTCAGAACGTGGCGGCACAGCCTTCGCTCTTCCACCAAGTGATCCGGGTTTTGGAGCTTTTCTTTTTGAATATCCTTTTGGCTCAGGAAGCCTATCGTAAATGCCCTTTAATGCTTTTGCACCTTCAGGCATCGTTGCTATCCCCGCAGCGACTGGCCCAAGAGCGCCTGATTTGGCAGCTTTTGTGCCGTATTTTTTAACAATTTTAAGAGCTGATTTTGCGTGTTTTTTAGCTTTGCCGCCAGAAGCCTTCTTCTTAACATTCTTCATGCCAAGCAGCTTTTGACCAGCCTTTGATATAGGTTTGACGGTTTTAATATTACCTTTTTTGGTTTTGTAATTAGGCATCCTATTCCCCTTTAACTGCTTCTGCATTGAAGCTCTACTAATTGTCATTACAGTAATCTCTGTAAAAATGGAGCAAGAATTACAAGACCAACAATCCACCACAGACGCTGATCTAACTTGCACATATGACCCTTATGGTCATCGAGACGCTCTTCAATGCGCTGATATCGCAGATTGCATTCGGCCTCATGCTTTGCCAGCTCTGCCATAACCTGCTCTACAGTGAGTTCCTGAACTTGTTGCTGCTCAAGTTTCATCAACATTTCCACCGTCTTCTTGCTTGCCTAAGCCTGCTATTTGGATTCTTAGCAGCCTTTGGAAATTTTTTCATTTGACCTGCTGATCTAGCACAAAAAGACTTGCGCCGTTTCGCAGCCTTGCTACCCGGCTTTACCTTGCCTGTGACGGCTGTCTTCAGCTTACTTCCGGGGTTTGCAGCCCTGTAAGCCTTGACGCCTTTAGCGGTCATTCCCGCGCCCTTTTTAGTGGCGCGAAAATTACCAGACTTTACCGATGTTTTGATCGGTGTTTCTTTTTTCCTAGGCATAGAAAACAGTCATAAATGCAAAGGTAGCTGATGTGTAAGAAAGATAAGCCCCACCCTCAAACAATATTCCATGCTCTGGCACAGTTATATCTCTTGATGTCTCATCATCAGCTATACTTCTCAACTTCAGAAGACTTGTTCCGGTTTCTGATCCAGCCAAAAAGTCCATTGTTCCTGCGGTTGCAGAGTTAACAATCAAAACGCCTTTGATTCTGGCCCTGCCAGCAAACACCACATCTTTAACAGTTGTCGCAAGATGCCCTATTTTTATGTTCGCTGCTGGTTGGGCAGAACATTCTGCCGCTGTAACAGTTCTAAAAAACTTTGTGCTAGAATGACCTGTGGCAGATCCACTTAGAGTTATTACCTCTGACTGAGAATCACCATTTACATCAGTGCCTGTAATCGTGACGGTTTTGCCGTTGTCGCCAGTTCCTGTGGTGGTGACATTAATCAACTGCGCTCCAGTGAATGTGGCTACGCCCCCGCTAGTGTCTGCTCCATCAAGGGTCGCTGTCGTGTTCGGACGAGCAGCCTCTAGGACAGAATCATCGTCAGCAGCGTTTGCATCCGCTGTTATCATTATGGATTTAATATCCGAATGGCCCATATCAATCTCCTTTAAGAAAGGAGAGGGGTAGCCCCCTCTCTGTTAATATTAGCCATTAGCATAGTCAAAAGCTGCACCGTGGATTTTAATAACCAACTTACCAGCAGTATAGGCCGCTTCTGTAGCATCACCAGATGTCAGATATAGGTACTTCTTAGAAAGAGCCGCTAGTGTAGACCCGCCATCTGCCTCAGCATAAAAGCCAAGTGTGAGATCACCGTTGTTTAGAAGAACGGTTCCACTTGTCACAGCAGCATTTTCTGCTGTTGTGCCTGTTGCAGAACAAACAAGATTGATGTCTGGGTCACCGCCAGTTGGCACCTCAAGACAAGCAAACTCTATTAGATACGGAATACCGTTTACAGCACTGGTAAGCTCTGCGATATAAGCGTTTGCAGCCCCACCATCTGTACCAATAACATCGTCTGCTGTTCCACCAGAGGCTAGGCCACCGTGAAGATCTATAAGGATAGTTGTTGTAATATCCCCGCCGATTTTTGTAACAAATGTGTTGATTGCTGCGTCAGCGATACCAGAACCATGTGCGTTTGGTGTGATGTTAAAGATTGTAGCCGCTGTGCCTAGGCTGGCATTGTTAGCGCCAACTGTTGTTCCTGCCGCCACAATGTTGTCACGACCAGAAGTTGCAACCTTCTGTATCTCTAAAACACCGCTGCTTGTTGAGTTAATTTGCTCGGTAAAAGCACCAGTCGTTGCGTTTTTGGATATAACTTTGAATCCATTTTCAGAGCGCACTGCTCCGTTAAAAGTGGTAGTAGCCATTTGAAGCTCCTGTCTTGGCTAGTGTCAGCCACAGGATGCGGCTGTCAGGATTTAGAACATTATAACAAAAGAAAGGGCGGCATGAAAGCCGCCCGATCAAATAGTGTTAGATTAACTTGGATTAATCTGCGCCCGGTGAGCCATAAATGCCCAATGGGTCTGATACACCGAAGCTGTAACGCTCACGAGCCTTGTAGCGAACATTGCCTGTATCAAAGTCACCATCCATAGATGTTGCCATTGGAGTACGGACAAAGTGCTTCATGCCGTTTGGAACATCGGTTGTCACAAAGAACGCATCTGTATCAGTCAAATAGTGATTGATTGAGAAGCCTTCTGGGATCGAACCGTTGTTGCGAATAGCGTTCAGATCGTTATCAGCAGTTCCTACACGACCTTCTGTCTGTAGCAAGCGAGTTGCAACAAACATCAGTGCGGGCGGAACAACCAGCTTGCGTGGGCGAGCCGCAATCAAAAGACCACGCTCATCTACGAAAGCTGCAATGTTGATAACTGCATCTTCCAGCGAAGTTTCATTCAAGTCGGCTGCGACTGATGGACGGTTGGCGTTTGTACCACCAGCAACTGTTGGGTGACTTGCATTAAACAATGTCACTCCATCACCTGATGTAAAGGTATCAAAACCAGTGTTCAACAGTGATGCTGCTTTGACCTGCTTTGTGTATGCCATAGCCCGTGCAAGAGCTTTGGTATAACGAGCAGACAAAGAGTCATACAGATTATCTTCCATAGCTTCCTCAGTAACCGAGAAACCCATTGCAACGGTTTCGTGGTTATAGCGGGCTGTGAAAGATTCTTGAGCCGTGTCGAATGAGACCTGTGCGCCCTCTTGCTTAACTGGTGCAGCACCAAAGCCTGAGAGTTTGACCTCCTCTTCAAAGCTACGCTCAGAAGTTTCGGTTTCATAGATCTCTGCATGTTCGTTTTCGTACTTGCCGTACTCAAGACCAAACAGTGCATTTAGACCGGGGAGAAGCTCTTTAAGGAGCTGTGCGCGTGAAATAGCCATAGTACAACCTCCTTAAGCTGCTGACGGAGCGTTGCCAGAAACGACACCGATTCCGAGTTGATGACCAGTGTTGAACTTACACACCATGATTGGGAACGCTGTTCCCTTTTCATCACCGTCAAATCCACCCAAGAAATCTACAATTCTTATTGGTAGAGCTGCGGTAGTTGCTGCTGTGCTAATGTCCAAAGACACACGAGAGATACCCAATGTTGAAGATGATGTACCTTGAACCAGCGCACAGTTAGCTGCGATATCGTCATCATTGACAGTGCCGTCAGCTTGAATTGTGAAAAGGACGTTAGGATCATCCATAACATAGGCCATACCACCTGTGTGAGCGGCACCTGACCATTGTTGGCTAAATGTAAGCTGACTTGTGCTTACATCTGTATAACGACATCCAAGAAAAATACCAATCGGAGTAGCTGAAGTAGTACCCGTATCTTTCTGAATGGTGGTGGTGGTTCCAGCGTCAGTTAGTTTGACGATGTCACCAAAACATATCCTTGTGGATTCTGTCGAAAGAATGGGATACTGACGGAAAGAACCATTATAGTTCCCACCTAAGTTACCCATCGGACGCAGACCAAAGGGAGCGGCAGTAGCGGACATACTTGTCCCTCCTTATTATCTACGGCAAGCTCCCGCTAAGGTTACTTGCCAAAGGTTGTTTTTGTGCTTCGTTCTGGGGGCAGAACGGGCATACGAGAGTCTGACTGTCTAAGAAAGTTGTTATCCACAGAATTAATTTGATTAGCATTCATTTCTTTGTGGGCCTCAGTCCTAGACGCAGTATATTCGGTTGAATTTTCACAAAGTAGCAATCCTCCAACCTCAACATTACCTTCAAATCGAGAGTCGATATCAGGCAACACTTGTAGCTCAGGATGGTCTTCAGCTTTGACCGGAACCCAACCCTCACGAAACTTAGAAGAAACATTAGTATTATCACTCTGACCCAGTGTTGATGTGCGAATCCAGCGATAGCTTACGCCTTCACGGGGTTCGGGGGTAGGTAACGTACCTGCTCGTTTCCAAGTCTTTGGACGCTCGAATTTATCACGAGTTCCTGTTGCGCGTGGTTTTCTTTCAGCCATTTGAAGACTCCTTCAAGAGTTGCGCCGCATATTGTTCTGCCGTAAGGCCAAGTCTTTTGGCGAGTGAGACTTGTGTTGAGGTTAATTGCACTCTGCGTGGTTTTTTTGCACTCCTACTTTGGGGGGCAACCACGGAACCAGTTTGACGAGCAGGTGCTTCCTCAATTTGCTCATCAAACTTGTCTGGGAATGTTTTACGCATTGCTTCATCAATGCGCTCATAATACTGATCGCTTTTTGTGTCGATGCCTTCTTTAACAAGTTTTTCATGTACACCAAAAGCATAACCTGTCATTTCGCTGTCTTCACCAAACCAAGCGTTTTTAGTACCCCACTCTTTTGCCTTTTCATCAGGCTCAACCACTTTGGGTTTGCTTGTTACAGGCTGTGGAGCGGGTGCTTCTCGCTTTTGAGGCTTGTAAGACTCCACTCTAAACTTTTCATTTTGGAGCTTGCTAAGTTTTTCTTGAGCGTTAATTAACGCATCAGGATCTCCAGTTTCATAAGCAGCCTTGTATTCGTTTTTTGCTTTATCAAGCTCTGCGTCTACTCGGCCCTTAGCCTGCTCCACCAAAACACCTTCGCCGTCTTCCAATGCTTTGCGAAGTTTTTGGTTCTCCTCATATACCTGTTTAGCGTAGCTAACAGCCTCTTCCTGCATTTTAGAGGCTTCTTCTTTACGCCTACGCTCTTCATGGTATTCAAATTTTAACTGCTTAATGCGCTTCTGCACATTATCGCTATATTGTTCGATCTCACTGTCTTCGGGTACTTTTGGTTCAACACCCTCTGCACGGCGAGGCTTCTCCTCTTCAGGAGTATCCTCAATGATCTCTAACTCAAAACCGCTATCTTCCACTTCTTGAAAGTTATCGGTAACTTTTTCTTGCTCTTCAGCCTGAGCAACGGCTTGTGGCTCGCTCATACTCTTGAATATCCTCTTGGGTCATCGACAACAGCCTCTACTGTGTCATCATTGATAAGACGGAACTCTTGCTTTTCGATCTTAAACCGTGTGCCGGAATAGGATCGAAAGATGACAAAGTCACCCTCTTTACAATACGGGCCATTAGGAAACTTATCTGTGTCCTTATATGCGTCAGGCCCAGCTTTAACAACAAATCCTATCACTGATGCGGTTTGCTCCGCGTTCTTCAGTGCGTCTGGCATATAGATGCCTGAATCTGTTTTTTCTTTGACTTCAAGTGGTTTAATCAAAAGTTTATACCCAGCGGGTACAGGTATTTTTGATGCAACATCTTTGTTGACTTCTTTGCTTGCAGAATACATCTGATCTCCTTGCAGTGATTAAGGCTCACAGCGCCGTGCAGGGACATACCCCCGAATAGTAATATTTACAATATACAATACACTTACTTGGAACGGAAGACCTATTCGTTGATGAATTTTTCTTCCAAGTCGATAATATCTCTTTCGATGGCAGCGAGAGCCTCAACCTTTCCCACTGCTTCCCTGTATTCTTCAAAGGATTTGCACCCACCACAGGCCATATGGTCAGCGAGAGCATTTAGATACTCCCTGATTTTTGCTCTGATTGGTGAATATACTGTATCATTCTTCGACATTTCTGTTACTTAGCTCCCTAGCTATTTCCAATCCAATTTCAGTTCCTTCTCTTATATCTTCTTTTTGGGATTGTTCAAGCTCGCTTGCTATTTTTATTCCAAGTTTAGCGCCTTCTCTTTGCTCTTCTGACTCAAGCCTATCCTTTTGCATAGCAATATTTTCAGACTTAGACTTCATGTCGGCCTGCAACTTAGCAATATCCATTTCTTTTCTATGTGCAAACTCTGCCTCTTTTAGAGACATTTCTCTTTGCTGTATCTGTGTGAGAGGATCTTGCTGTTGTTTTTGATTTTCTTTTTGTTGCATTTCTGCTTGATCTTTACGAAGCAGCTTTTGTGCGGCCTGAGAAGCCAGCCTGCTAAGTTCAACCTCTACATCATCTGGCAGAGGCGCATCCTCATCAGGCATACTAACACCTAGGTTCTTCTCTATTTCTCTCCTATACTGGAATGCAACATGCTCTGTTATGTGAGCAGCTAAAGCAGCTTGTATCGCTCCAGCAAAAGGTGATTGACCAACGATCTCCTTTAGTTTTGGATCTTCAGCCGCAGCCAAATGCACGGAAATATGTGCCTCGTGATCCTGATGCTTAAACGCTTTGACTGGCTCTTGTTTCAAAATGGACATGTTTTCACTGACAGGATCTGCCGAATCAATGTCATCAGGTAACTTAATTATTTCTTCAGCGTCTTTAATTCCAAGAACCTCAAGCATTTGCCTGTGTAATTTACCGAGATCATAAAGATGTGGTGCCTGCTGCGCCAGTTGCATGGCAGCCTGATACTGAACAACCCTTTGAGACATAGTGGCGGCGTTAGGGTCAGAGACAGGTATTACATCAATACGACCATCAAAATCCTCTTGTCTGTTAAAGTCACCATCTGTTTCATAGGAATATTGTGATGGCATATAATCTTTTATGATATTTGCCAGTAAGCGAAGTTCATTTTTTAACGCATGATGAAGTCTTGCCTGAACACCAGACATAACCTTCATGCTGCGCTCCATTAGCGCGAGTGTAGTTCCGACCGGAGCTTGTGGGTTGAGGTTTCCAATTTGTACATCAGCAACGGAGCCAATCCGTCTCCCCTCTTCCACGATATTTCCGAGAAGCTGATATAGAACTGAGGACGGCTCCTTGTAAGGAAGGAATGCGATGCTATCCCTAATTGCACCACCCGGTACATCAACATCCCTGAACTCACCCGGCATGAGAGGCGAATCATCACCCTTAATACGGAGTCCGCGAGCCTTGAGGCCAGCCGGAAGGTTAGAGAGTGTACCCGCATCAATAAGTTGGCGAAGAATACTTGTGGCACTTTTAGCAAGACCACCAATAAGATGAATAAGACCCGTTCCATAGAACCCAAGGCCCGGTAAGTATCTGTAGTGAACAAAGTGTTGTCTTTTACGCTTCTTAGAATCGTCCTCATACCAATTCCTTCTGATCGCCAAAATGGTTTCTGACGATTTATCTATAGTTACAATATACGGTCTGGCTATACCGTCCTTGTCCTCGAAAGGCTCAGGCATAAGAAGATCAACGTGCATTTCAAGAAGCGTATGCCTGTCATCCTCTTCAAGTACAGCAACCTCTCCCTCGATCTCATCATACTTTTCCTGTATGTCTGAAATATCTGGCTCAGGATCTGGAAGATCCACATCAATATAAAAACCGTTAACTTGAAGCTCTACTATTTCGTTTGGTGTCTTTTTCATTACATGTGTGTAACGCGGGCATGTGTTTAGATCTGATGCACCATAAGAAACAACGAAATCCTCAGCCGGAACAAACATGGCACATGGTCGCTCCATAATCGGATCATAGTAAACTTTTTTGAAAGAAGACCCTGCAAGCGGTAGCCTGAACAACATCTGCTCAGTTTCATCACGATATTCTGTCATCTCCTCGGTGAGGAGATAATTCATCTCGTGTTCAACTCTCTCACCCTGTTTTACCTTTTCGTAATCTTTCTTACCAACCAGCTTGACCCTTACTGGCCCTGAAGCTGGGAATATCTCACCCATAGCCTGAGCCTGAAACCTTACTGTTGCCTCTGTAAGTATCGGGTGAAACACACCTGAAGCGCCCTGCCAAGGTTGAGTCCTTTCCTCAATCTTCATACCAAGAAGATCAAGACCTTTAACATATGCCCTAGCCCAGTCTTTTCTGGATTGCCTGTCTGAAATAAAATCTTCTATTAATTCAGAGGCCAAAGACTGTAAATCAGCCTCCTCAATAAACTCTGCTAAATTTGCATCATGGTCTGGCCCCATAATGTCTTCTGCAACCTCTCCCGTGAAATCAATAATCATAGCCCCGTCATCGTCACCGATACTTATTGCTTCAGGATTAACAATCTCGACACTAACTTCATCCGTACCCTCAACATCAACGGATGATGGCACCATTGGTTTTTCAATAGCCATTTTATATTTCCTTTTTCTCGGTGTCGGGTTTTTTCATTATAA
>Ga0209232_1001970_pt1 | contig 10600 bp, 20 predicted proteins | sample ETNvirenome_2_60_FD_184066 | JGI IMG/M metagenome (GOLD analysis project Ga0209232, IMG submission 184066) | Marine viral communities from the Pacific Ocean - ETNP_2_60 (SPAdes) (version 2) | ecosystem: Environmental > Aquatic > Marine > Oceanic | place: Pacific Ocean | collected 2013-06-22
ACTTACCATGTTCAAAGGTTCGTATCATACTTTCAAAATACTGGTCGAGAATAAGAACATTAGAATACTTTGATAATTGAGGATTACTTGAAACAAATATCCAATTCATTTTTGTACCATTCAAAACACCATGATAATCGAATAGTGATTTGCATTTCAAGTATTGTTCTTCATTACAACCATCCGCTGTTCCTTGCACTACAAATATATAATGTTTGTCTTGAGTATAATAATCAATCGTTAATGCACCTGGCACACCATAATCAAAATTGTATTTCGTATCTACCTTAAGTTTTTCTACTTCTTGAATAATGTTATCTAATGCATCTCTATCCATTCAATCACTCTCTTTTTAACATATTCAGAATGTTTTTTTCTGTACTTAAAATAATGTCTGTAATTGTGAATCATTACATCTATGTTGTCATAATAAAGTTGATGTATTTCTTTTCTTGGTTTACTTAGTACATATTCTATACTATCTAATGCTGAATTTAATCTATCAGTATTATGTCTTCGAACATCATATACTTCATCCCACATATTTCCAAAAGTTTTGAATCCGTTTTTCTTCATCGTACCAAGTGTATTGTATTGACCCAATAAAAAAAAGGGTTGAAATCCAAGTATACATTTATAAATCTTTTCAGATAAAAAAACATTATCAAGGCTATCATGGGAATCAAATATAGTTTCTGTACATAAACTCACATACGATGTTAAATGTAATCCTAAATTTATTTTGCCCGATGGTATGAATTCACCAAGAGAATCGAGTTGTATAGAATCACTATTAAAATTCCAAGCCTTATAACTAAACCAACCATCATTAATAAAGTCTTTTCTTTCTAAAAACTCCTTTAGTCTTGTCCTATGAATCTTTTCAGAATTATTATAGGATATAAACTTTTTAGGTCTAAGAAAGTATTTTCCATCTCGTATAGCAGATTCTAATTGAAAATCGTATTCCAAATCATATTGGTTATATACATCCCACCATAGAAAATCTATACCAATATATTCAACATCATCACCATATTTATGTGGAGTTATCACAAGTATATTTTTATTTGGAAATAGTTTTTGAATAAGTGGTAACTCTTCATTTTTAAAATCCATGACATCGAATAAATTTATGATAACATTATTAGTCTTAAGCTTTACATTATCTAAATTTCTTAAGGTCGGACATTCTATAACATCGACATCATACTCTTCTATATTTTTTATAACCCTATTTAACATTAATTTAATTCTGGTGTAACTTCATACTCGTCTAGCACTCTAAATGTGAGTATCCATTTTTTATCATCACCTTCATCCCATTCCTCATAAGATTCAAGCAAACAATTATCAGTAGTCATTCTTTTGACCACCGTATCTTGTTGTTCTTGTTTATGACAGATAATGTAAATTAAGTCACCATCTGTTTTTACCATCACTCGATTGTCGTGTTTATTGTAAACTACATCATCCCTCATTGTTTATCAATTTCCTCGCCATACAATGTCCATCTTTTGATTGTAGGCTCGGGATCTGGAATTTCTGTTTCTGTAACTGAGAAAATTTCTCCTTTGAAAGAACTCAAATGGAACTCTGTTATTCTACCTTGTGATTTTTGAAATATATATTCTAACCCATCTGTCAATGATGGAAATAATTCTGCTCTTGGATTTTGAGCATCTGTCCATTGGTCACCTGGTGGAACTCTTTTTAATACAAGTTGTTTTTGTGTTTCTATAGCCATTATATAACATCTCCTTCTTTAACCGATTTTAATAAATCTAAAGTTATTTTGTTGTATTCAGGATATTTAGATAAAGTCTTGAGCACATTAGCAAGATATTCAGTTGGTACATATTCCAATTCCTCATTTATCATCATTCGTGTAGCCTCAAAAAATGCCTCAACTGCTACCTTGACATCATCAGGAAAATGAGGCTGAATTTTGAAGTCACCTCTTGAAACCCTATCCATAACTCTCTTTACTCTTTTCTCATCCATACATATAACTATCTTAGTTTGATGTAAATCTTATCTTTATGTCTGCCGTAAGAAGCTGTTATTGCAACGGTCTTACCTTTCATCTCAGGTAGTGGGCCGAACATAGTATTGACCCTTCCGTTATTAGAATATGTTGCAGGATTAACAACCTTGAATTCATCTTTTGCAAATCCATTACTCCACCAATATTTTTTATCTGTCTTCCACATTACCTTTTGATATCCACCATCTTCAACCTGACCAGTCAACCTTATAAGTGTTTGTCTTGATTTGTTTAATTTAAGAACATAGGTATTTCTACCAACTTTTTTCAACCCATAAGAATCAACGGGTTTAATTTTGATTTGTCCATCTAATGTCGCCACTAATAGTAGAGACAAGTATAACCATTTTTTCATTTGTGACCTCTCTGTTAAGTTCTGTTGATCTTACGACAAAAAAACTTAAAAGTCAAGTGTTTTTTTTACCAAGGCGGTTTTTCGTGACCTGATGTCGGATTTAGTTTTTCGTTTATACTACTACTAATTTGTGATTCATAACTCGAAGTTACTGCTCCCCAACCACTTCCTTCGGTATTCTCTACCCAAATTTTTACCGTGTTTTCTTCAAGACTATCCCAAGCCATAAATAAATCAGCTGATGCAGTTGGAACATTAGTAAGGTGAAGTTGACTTGCACTACTACCCGATATTGTGTTTGAAAATTTAGACACAACTGTCTTTATTACTCTTTTAAGGGAACCACTATCTTCCCATATAAGTTCTGTTATATTCCAATTCATGATAATAAATATTATATTTCAGGTGAAATGTTAATATATAATATGAGTGCTGCCAACATCAGAGAAACTATTATTCTTTGACTTGGCATTTCCCCAAGTATAAATGATGTCATCAATCCAAACACAATTGTGGCTATTCCAAATCCTATCGGTCTCACACTCCAATACGAACCGAAGTAATCATAGAACATTTTTGTAGAGTAAAAAAATAAATAACTGATTGGAATACCACCACATAATATCCACCATTGTGATTTTGCCCAATCCCATTTGAATTGTGCATTCATGTGAAACCAAGCTATTGTGTTACCTATTATACTAAGTATTAAAGCCCATATCAATGTCTTCATCAATTCTTTCCAAATAATTCTGACAAAGACTCACCGAGTTCTTTGGCCAATTCATCACCCGTAATTTGGTCTTCCGTGATTTGTTCTTGTTCCTCAAATGTATCTCCTATCTCAGGATTATGAACTCGGTGTTTTTTATCAGAGTTTATAAAATAACAATTATAACAATATAATTTAATATTTGATGGTTTTTTATTTTGTACATCACCATCTACGAAATGAATTATCAAGGGGCTCAACATATCTGATTTTCTATATTCAGAATATCCACATCCACAGCATCTTTGAGGTTTGATAAATTCTTTTATTAATTCTTTTTGTAATTTTATTTCTTTGTCTAATGGTTTCTTACCATTCCAAGTAAATTTTCTGACTCGTGTAATTCCAGCGTTACTTGGATTTGGTTTCCATAAATCATATTGTTTGGCATATTTTTTGAATGTATTATAAGCTACATGAAGTGATTGTGCAGCCTTGGACATACTATCGTTTTCTTTAATAGCCCTTTCAATTTTATTTTTAGGAATTGGTTTATGTAAGTAAGGATTGAATCCTTGTTTTCCTATTTGTGGCATTATTCTTCTCTCCCATCAGCATCGTCCCAATATCTTTCTATCTTATCCTCTGCAGATTCATCATCACCCATGTGGTCGATACCATAATTAAAGTAATCATTTACATATCTTTGTATATCTTTCGAACTTATATAAAGGCCTGTCAAACTTTCTCTTGGTTTATATTTGATATTTCTAAAATCAGAATTATCTTTTTGTATTCTTCTAAAGATATAATCTCCAAGTTTATTTATCATATATTATATTTAATGCTTCTTCAATACTATCGACTCTATTTGTTGCCTTTAATTTCTCATTCCATTTTTGATTCATTAAAATAAAGCTGTGGTCACTTCCACGGCCATTCTTCCAATGTTTCCAATTAGTAGGAGAATCATCGATTAAGAAATCACATTCAACCATCCACTTTTTTTCTCCTCTACGGAAATATACAGTTTCAAAATTTAATTCATGCTTTCCTAACCAAGTCAAAGTATGATGTGAACAAGCAGGATGCTGTGATGTCACACAAACAAAGTCATGTTCCTCTTTTTTAATTTCATTTCTTAGATAATCAACATTATCTTTATAGGGAAGTCCGTGTGCTAATATCTCCTCTCCTGCATCAATACGATACAATTGTTTTATTTCTTCATCAGTTGCATTAAAACTTTTATCTAAGTCCCAATTCTCTTCTATTGAAACAAAGGAATCCGCATCTGTTTTTATCAACCATTCAGGATAGTCTCTTTGAATCACTCTGAACAAGTCTTGAGAAAAGTCTCTCAAAACTCCATCTACATCAACACCTATTTTATATTTCATTACTTACCTTGATTTTTATTTTGTATAGAAACCACACGAACCATCTCATCCCATACCTCATCTCGTTTGTCTCTTTTTTGTTGAACTTCAGGCCCCCATTTAGACATGAATTCCTTTATGGTTTCTTCCAACTTTTCAATTCTTTTTGATAGTTGGTCTATTTCGTAATATGTGCCTTTCTTACTACTCATATTAAATCCTAATTAGTTTGTTTCAAAATTGTTCCAATTATCAGTTTCCATCTCTTCTAAAAGAGCCTCAATAACTTCTTTGGCAACATTATGGTTGAATGATATGCCTTTTTTAGTTGGTCTATATTCTTGTGTTTCTTTATCCAAAAAATAAACTCTACAATCAAGAAACTTATTTCCTTTGTATTCTTTATTTTCTATTCTAATAATCTCTTGACTATTCTTTTTTATTTCTTTCATTTAATTTCCTAACCTATTAAATCATCTTCAGAAAAATCATTCTGACCTTCACTCATTTTTGTTGGGTCATATTTTGTTCCATGTATATCTTTGATGTATCGTTTCCCATCTCCATCATGTGTGTATTTTTGTTCAACATCATCTTCCCAACGACCTTCGTGAAATCCATCAGCAAAATGTTTCGTTTCTTGTGGATACTTAATTAGTTCTATACTATTACCACTTGGGTCTTTAATATATCTACTGATACTACCATCACGATGAAGTGTTGATTCTATACCAGGATCTTTGACCTCAAATGCTATATGGAAGGGATGTTCGTCATCCACCACTAATGCCAATTTTATATTTTTAAATTGTAACATAGCCCAAGTATCATCACAATATATAGTTGAACATCCATGATTTTGTACATACCAATCTACTGATTCTTTTACATTATCAACTGTAATTGCTACATGGTCTATTCTCTTCATAAATATGCCCTCGGTGATGGAATATCATTATAATGGTCTGTCAAATGTATTGATTTGTATTTATTCACTGCTAACTCCTTATGTTTAGCTTCAATCATAATATCAATGTCATTACCATAATTATCAATATAGTCGTATACATAATCAGAATGTGCTTGGGGTCTAATTGATTCGTCAAGTTGTTCGGTACTGCGACTCTCGCTGTAGTGTACAACAGGTGTGATACCTTTTGGCCAAGTCGATATAGCCATTTCAAGTGCTTCTCGTTCAGACATACCACCATCACAAAACCTATGGTGATGATAATCAAAAACAATAGGAACACCACATTGTTTGTAAATTCCATAATACAAATCCTTTACTGAATACATTGATGCTTTGTCATCATTCTCAAGTGTCAATCTACTACTGACACTTTCAGGAACTCTTGGGAAGTTCTTCACAAAGCGTTTCATTGAAGCTTCCTTGTCTCCGTAAGCTCCACCCAAGTGAATATTAATCTTGTTGTAAGGTGTCCTTGATAATCCCATCATGTCAAACTCATCACCATGTATGGTCAAGTCTTTAATACAATTCTCGACCACCTCTTCTTTTGGACTCACCAATACATTGAACGGGCCTGGATGTGAAGTCAACCTAACATCATGTGTTTTAGCCATCGTACCTGCCGAATGAAACCAAGTTTTGATTTTATCAATATCTTTTAAGTCGTCCCAATCGTACTCTGTCTTCCACGGTGCCAATCCACTACTCAATCTGTAGAAATCATAACCATTCAAAACATTCCAACTGATAATACCATTCAAATCTTTAACATTAGCTAATGTAAGTTCACTCGCGTAATCCACACCTTTGGTGTCGAATGTTCTACGAATCATTGTCCTACCTGTGGTAATGGGTTCCACACCCTTTTCTTTACCACCATATTTTTGTGGGTACGAAAGTTGCATACTAATACAAGCGTAACCGTATCTCATTTATAACCTCATAATTTTCATCTTAGATCTTACGAATATTTTTTATAAAAGTCAAGTTGTTTTTTGCATATTTTTGTGACTCCAATTCCTAATTAAATTCAAACCTCTCATAGAATTTTTTAAATCTATGGGTGAATTATTTGTTTCCCATTTGGCTGTTTTGGCTGGCATGGGACATTCTTTACAATGACTTAGTGGAACATCACTTTCTATAAAATCTATAATTTCTTGTCTATTGTTCCATTCACATAGATTTTTTTTCTCACTATATGTTATAGTGCACCTATATAATCCATCAAGGTTGATGACTCTACAATCATCTTTTTGAAGGCACCTTTTCCAATTTAATTTAGTATTATATTCTAAACCATCCTGTTTGTAACCATATAGAAAAAAATACTCTTGATACAAATAATCAATGTGTACTTTTGATGCCAACATAGAACCTAACTCAGAATTAGAGAATACACTTTCTATCGACTTTGACATCGGATATATTGAAATTATTATTCTGTCTAATTTTGTTAAACACTCTACAACCTCTTGTGTAAAATTTAAACCATTGGTGACCAAGGTTAATTTTTCTACGGTGTTAGTTGATTTTATATAATCAATAATTTGATTTAAATCTGTATGTAAGGTCGGCTCTCCACCTAATATCTTTAGCTCTTCTAATTTAAGATTAAACTTTTTCAAGTTTGATATTACATCGATAACATTATCTAAGGTGTATTTTTCATTGGTTACTTCACCACTCTGATTATAATCTAAAACTACACAACCTTTACAATGTAAATTACAATAGTCCGTAATGTGTAAATCGAAACTACCTTTTAATACCTTTGGTTTTTCTTTTTCTGTTTGAATCATTATCTTTAAATCTAGCCATCTCAAGTCTAAGGGAATCTTTCATCGCATATTTTAAATCAAGTAATTCTTTATCTCTTCTTAATCTAGCTATATCCAATTCTATATTTGAGATGTGTTGTTTCTGTGCCATCTGTTCTTCTAACTTACTGACTCGGTCTTCCATTTTCCACCATCCACCACCAAGTGAACCGATAGCTGCTAGTATACTTAATCCGAACTTTGCCCAAGATAACTTATTGAGTTGTTTAACTTTTCTATCACCAACCCATTCAATAATATCCTGTTCCCAATCTTCTGACATATCTCTCTCATAATAAATGTGATACCTCTATGTATTCAGAATTGAATTGTTTCTTCTTGATACCACATCCACTTATTATTGTGTATTGATTTTTGAATATCTTCTTGTTGATAATTAAATCTATGTATTTATCATTACCAATCCCTATACTCATAAGTATCAATGGTTTTCTGAAACGATGTATAATTCTCATATTGGCAACGATACCATGAAAGTAACTCACACCTTCCTTCTCTTGAAATCCAAATCCATCTGATAGAAAGTTAGGTGTGTCCCACCAACCCGTTTTACTAAATTGATATGCTGGGTCACCTTGAACTTTATTCCTTAGTGGAACACCATTCAATATAGCTTGTCTTTTGTGTACCCATCTACGATAACTTGAATGACAATGTTTATTTGTGGCCTTCCAAAACTTCTGTGGTTCCCTCGACTTCCAATATGCTAGTGCCCATACCAACTGACCATAAGCCAAAGCGTGTCCTCTACAATAACTATACTTGGGAGAGTGTCTCAACTCCTTGACGATGTTTAAATTTTCTTTTGATTCTTTATCTCGTTTCATGTTTAATCTAAACATAAACTCGTTCATCATGTTTTGATTCTGATGACTAAAACCTTTTCTGTATTTATCGGCGAAGTCCATACTACAACCTAATGTTTCGGCTATATATTCTATCGCGTCCTCATCCGTTATAATCTGTCTCTTACCTTTTCCTTGTGACCTAAGATAGGCGGCCTTTCTACCACCATCGGCGGCGGCTGGTCGGATAAGTGCTAAAGCTAGTGCTACATCGTAAACCGATTTAGGTTGTAGAGCTAGTAAACACTTTCTCATGGTTCGTGATTCACTTTGTGTTAATCCTAAAACATCACCACGACATAAAACCTCTGAGGCTTTCTTGTCGTATGGGTCGTAGTCAGCTACAGGCTTATCACTCAACTCCCAAAGTTGAGATAATCCACGATTACACAGCAAGTCTATCTTGATTAAATTTTGTTCCTCAACATCGTACTTGTCTAACTTGATTTGTTTTCTTTCTTGTTCCAACCACAAGTCTTTAGGTACTTTATCGTTGAATACAATCAATCCACCACAATGTAATGACCATTGTCTTTGTGTTCCTATCAAGGATTTAGCATATTGTTTAACATTCTTCCTCACATAAGGGTCAGGAAATATTCTCTCCAACTTATAGTTTTTAGGAACGAATTTTCTATATCCAAACTTTCTGATAGCTTCTCTCATGGCTGATTTAGGTTTGTACATGACCTTGTTACTGATACGGGCTACCTTATTAGGATGTATCTCGTGAAACTCATCTATCAAATGGTCACGAATCCAATGTGGAACATCCAAGTCAATATCAGGCTGTGTATCCCTACAGAAATTCATGAACCTTGTCAATGGTATGTTTTCTTTAATAGGGTCAATATCACTAATCCCTAATTGGTAACAAACCAATGATGAGGCGGCTGAACCTCTCAATACATGAGGTATATTTTTCTTTTTAATTAAATCCAATAAATCACAGACTCTATGAAATGTATTGACAAATCCTTTCTTTTGGATAATGTCATATTCCTTGTCTAATCGTCTAATGTAATCTATGTCGGATGGATAGGGTCTACGGAATCGATGTATTAAATCTTGTATTCCCTTTGTGTATTTCTTTTCAATTAAGTTTATGTTTAAGTCGTTGTTTGATATAACAGCATTTTGATAACCTTTTACCATTCTTCATTTCTCCCAAAATCATTTTTTATTATTCGTTTATTTAAGTGTCGCTTGTACTGATATATAAATATCAGAAACTTAAGAGAATCTATAATATCACGAAAAAAATAAAAAACACTTTGGGTGTAATAAGATATATCACTTGCCAGTCGAACCAAAACCCCCACTACCGCGTTCTGTTTCATCTAACTCCTTTACTATTTCAATACTGATTGGTTTTAAAGATGGGTGTACTAATTGAAACAACCTCTGTCCAGCGTCAATAAAGTAATCTCTATTGGAACGATTATCTACTGGAACCATAATCCTACCACGATACCCACTATCGATAATACCAATATTATTTGCCTGTCTTAATGGTGTTCTGAATATACTACTTCTTGGAACCAACATAAAACTTGCAGGTTCTTCAAATAAGTGTCCATCCTCTAATTCATGAACATGAACCATTCTACAATTGATTTCAAAATCAATCAATAGAGTTTGACCTTTGGGAATATTCATGTTGTTCGGAAAGAATAAATCAACACCAGCATCTCCATCGAGATTTATTTTACTTTTGTAAAATGATTTCTTTTTGGATGCATACCTACTGACCTCTTTTTGTTTTTCTTCGGCCTCCTTAATATACAATCTTATAAAGTCCATAATCTAACCTCTTTTACTTTCTTTTCTTAATATCTTGGTTTGTCTTTTCTCTATGACATGGTTTACATAAGGTCTGCATATTATCCAATTCATAGTAACTCCAATCCAACTTACTCTTCTTAACACCCTTTTGTTCCAACAAAGGTTTAATGTGGTCTAAGTCCCATCCTCTTCTCGTACATTGTTTACCACATGATTTACATTTTCCTCTATCTCTCAACCATACATGCCGTCTTGCCTCGCCTGAATGATATATAATCATGTACTTTGTAGCACAATCCTCGTGCCACGATTTCCTCATATTGATTTCCTTACCTCGTCTTTCGGTTGGTGTCTTGGTGATTTTCTTTCCACACCATCGACACTCACCTTTCTTCTTAGTCCAATATGAATTAGGCTTAGGTGGTTGTCTGAAGTTACCATCCCACTCTTCTTTTTCTTTTCCATGAGTGAGCTTGTGTCTTCTTGACCAACCACTTAACGGCATCTATTTTCCTTGAGTCGTGGGTGAGATTTGAACTCACATACGCGGGTTTGCAATCCGCTACCTAACCATTCGGACACCACGACATTTGTGGAGCTGACAGGATTCGAACCTGCGACCTCTTCAGTGCAAGTGAAGCGTTCTCCCAACTGAACTACAGC
>Ga0209232_1001974_pt1 | contig 10595 bp, 7 predicted proteins | sample ETNvirenome_2_60_FD_184066 | JGI IMG/M metagenome (GOLD analysis project Ga0209232, IMG submission 184066) | Marine viral communities from the Pacific Ocean - ETNP_2_60 (SPAdes) (version 2) | ecosystem: Environmental > Aquatic > Marine > Oceanic | place: Pacific Ocean | collected 2013-06-22
TTTTATTAGCTCTAATCTTTCCTCGTTAGTATTCATATAAATTTAATAGCCTTCCGGTGGGTGGATCTGTATAATCCGCGGCCTATTATTTACCCTATTGCTTGTTTATTTTCGCAGTTTTGCACCATAACCCTGTCAGTATTTTTCTAGGAATAATTCGTTGATCTCAACCGCAAATATCACCATGCAATTTGGCGCAGAGCCGTTGTTCGAAAACATTTCAGCCAAGTTTGGTAACGGTAACCGCTATGGTTTAATTGGCGCAAATGGTTGCGGCAAGTCAACCTTTATGAAAATTTTAAGTGGTGCACTTACCCCTTCTTCAGGCAACGTGTCGATTACGCCAGGCTTAAAAGTCGGTACGCTAAGCCAAGACCAATTTGCGTTTGAGCAATACACAGTGGTTGATGCGGTAATAATGGGCGATACAGAGCTTTGGAAAGTAAAGCAAGAGCGTGACCGCATTTACTCATTACCAGAAATGAGCGAAGAAGACGGCATGAAGGTCGCAGAGCTTGAAAGTATCTTTGCCGAAATGGATGGTTACACGGCAGAAAGCCGCGCTGAAGAAATTTTAATTCAAGCTGGTATTGAACAAGCGTTTCATTACGGGTTAATGGCCAATGTAGCACCGGGTTGGAAACTGCGTGTGTTATTAGCACAAGCGCTGTTTGCTAATCCTGATATTTTGCTTCTTGATGAGCCAACCAATAACTTAGACATTTACACTATTAACTGGTTAGCCAATGAGCTTAACCAACGTAAGTGTACGATGATTATTATTTCGCACGACCGTCACTTTTTAAACTCGGTTTGTACGCACATGGCCGACATTGATTATGGCGAACTGCGCATTTACCCAGGTAACTACGAAAAGTTTATTGAGGCATCTAGCCTTCAACGCGAACAATTACTGGCCGAAAATGCGAAGAAAAGCGCTGAAATCGATGAGCTTCAAGACTTTGTAAACCGCTTTGGCGCTAACGCCTCTAAAGCGAAGCAAGCGAGTTCACGTGCTAAACGTATGGATAAAATTAAGCTAGATGAAGTTAAATCATCAAGCCGTATGAGCCCGTCATTGTACTTTGACGAAGGCAAAAAAATGTACCGCCAAGCACTTGAACTCACTAAGTTAGGCCATGGCTTTGACGGCGAAACCTTATTCAGCGGCGGCGACTTATTACTTGAAGCGGGTGCAAAACTGGCTGTTATTGGTGAGAACGGCGTGGGTAAAACGACCTTTTTACGCTGCTTAGTGAACGAGCTTCAAAGTAACGAAGGGGTTGTTAAATGGTCAGAAAATGCAAGCGTTGGTTACTGCCCACAAGACAGCACTAAAGACTTTGATAACGACTTAACCCTATTCGACTGGATGTCGCAGTGGCGCACAGCCAAGCATAACGATTTAATGGTGCGTGGCATGCTAGGGCGTTTGTTATTTACCGCAGACGATGCCAACAAAAAGGCACGCAACTGCTCTGGTGGTGAGAAAAACCGTTTGTTATTTGGTAAATTAATGATGCAAGACATTAATGTACTCGTAATGGATGAACCCACTAACCACATGGATATGGAAGCCATCGAAGCGCTTAACAATGCGTTAAAAGATTACGAAGGCACGCTTATTTTTGTGAGCCACGACCGTGAGTTTGTTTCGTCATTGGCAACCCGCATTATCGATATTAAGGACAAACAGATCATCGATTTTCAGGGCACATTTGACGAATATATGGACCATGTTGCACAACAAGAGTCATAACCCCTTTTTATACAGGTGAGCTATTTAGCTCACCTTTTTGTTTACGTTCAGTTACATAATACCTTTGACCTACTTACCCACTTTAGGTAATTTACATCTCCCTTACAAAACATAATAAATTTTTAGGATGTAAATGAAAAAGTTCCTTGGCGTATCGGCACTGACGCTTGCGCTCACGGCCTGTGGCGGCTCATCAACAGATAAAAAACCAGATGATAAAGTAGTACAAAATACCGCACCTACATTGTCTGGCTCATTAACAATAAATACAAAAGCACTTGAGCCTGCAACCTTAGTGGTTGATGTAAAAGATGAGCAAAACGATACAATCACTGCAACAATCATTGATAAGCCAGAATGGCTGAACCTCTCTAGCAAAAATAACCAAGTCACCTTTCAAATTGAACCCAGTTTGTTCGATATTGCGAACCATACATTTACGGTTGAGGTGTCGGATGGCAAAGCGACTAATCAGTATACGCTCATTGTGAATGTCGCTGAAAATCGCGAAGCATGGCAATCTATAACGTTAAGCGATGACGATATAATCGGTAATTGGCACACTAAGGATGCGAGCATTCAACTCATTTTTGCCTCGAAAGATAGCGGCGTTCTATCACACAATGGTGAGCTAAGTGCTTTTAAATGGTCAAATCCTGACGTGGTAGCGTTAAACACACACGCTATTGACTGTGTTTTGGACTGTTCTCAAAAAGCATTGATTGAAATTGATGTTTTGGCTAAGCGTGATGATGCACTGCGTGTTGAGTTTTTTAATGTATCTGAAGACAAAGGCGACGTAGTTACATTGTATAAAACACAGCCTGAATTACGCTCACACTATTATGTTGATACCCGTGTGAGTACATTTCACACTGTAAATCATTTGAATACAGAAGCAGAAGAAAGCTACTTTGAGTTTGTGTTAGCCAGCTCAGTGCCGACTCCTTCAGGAAAAACACTATTCCAACCTTATGCCGACTTTTCGGCGATGCTTAATGGCACACAACTTACAATTACTAGCGACACGCTTGTTAATACGTATAACACGTCGCAATTACACAAAGATGGCTACGAGTTTAATGTTGCATTTGACTTAAACTTAATAGATGCAGAAATTATTGCGCAATTTGATGACTTTTTGGTTGTAAAAGTAAGCCACAATTTAACTTATCACGATGAAATAACCCCAAGCCAAATTGCTGAGTCAGCAGAGCTTGTTGCCGCAATGCAAACGCAAACATCGATCGGCACATTTCGCCGTATTACACCAACCGCAGTACCCAACCTTGAAATTGGCACACGTTATACAGGCCGTTTAGATAATAAGATTGCAGACACTGGCGAGGGTTTAACATTACGCTATGTGCCTACACACTTTGCTATAACGGCTGCTAACCAAGCGACCGTCACGTTTAACACACCAAAAAACGACGATTCATTTAAGTGGCATTACACCTTAGATAATAATGGCGAAACCATAAAGTTAACAGGCAATGGTTCAGATACATCATTGCAATTTTTTACAATGCACACAGGTAAAATGCTTTATGCGCTTGAACGTAATAAAGAAGAGCGCCAAGCACGCCTAGCGTACGAGCTATTAGAAGTCATAGACGAAACCAATATCACATTAGCTGATTACAAAGAGGTATTCAGCTACTTACGCCAAGACTTTATCATCGGAAATAATAAAGTATTTTGGTTTATTAACGACGATGGAAAAGGCAGCTACTATTTCAACTCTAGTTTTGGGGAGACAGACGCTGCTTATTTCACACCAAACGCATACTGGCAACTCGAAAGCGACAATAGCATTACGTTTGCATTAATGTCTTTGTGTCCAAACGCTGATGAGTTTGTAAGCTGTAAAAACGAAATATTAGCCAATGAAACTGGCAGTTATTTGTCATTAGCTAACTTTAAAATGCTTTATAAAGACGGTGATAAATACATTTTCGACCGCTTAATATGGCAACGTCTATATGATTACAGCGATCAAGTTTATAAAGAAAACGTATATCAGCATAGTTATTGGATGGGTAAGCAATAAGCAAACAGGTTTAGGTTTTTGTTTTTAACCTGCGCGCGTCAATTGTTTCATGATGTGGTTACACACTATGGCGCGATGGCGCGCGAAATAAATTTCACGCCTACAAGTACGGGTTACGAGGTGCGAGGTTCGAGCTACGAGGTGCGAGGTGCGAGCTGCGAGTTTCGAGCTACGAGCTACGAGGTGCGAGCTTAGAGATGAGAGCTTAGAGAGTCGAGCTTAGCGCTGAATACGCATTATAAAATCGTAAAAAAGCGCGCGAGATAAGTTTCATGGCTGCATTGCGCGGTATTTTTTCGTGGCATTTATATTATAAATTTAAAGCAGGGATGATACGCTGGAGACACTTTTTAAAAAATGGTGGGAAAGGATAATGGTATTATTACGCGTAATATTAATCTCAGCAGTAGCACTGTTTAACGTAAGTTCGGTGCTAGCAAATAATGAAAAACTCAGTTACGACGCTGAGTTGAGTACATACTCGTACGACTACCCTGTTAAGTTTTTTAACCTGTCTTCTCAACAATCTTCTTTAAAAATGGCTTACTCGTATTTAAAACCTAAGGATGATAAGCCTACCGTTGTGCTTATGCATGGTAAAAACTTTAATGGTCATTACTGGACATCGACAGCGAAGTATTTAAATGAAGCGGGCTATGGTGTTTTAATCCCCGATCAAATTGGTTTTGGTAAGTCATCAAAGCCTAAAGATTATCAGTTTTCGTTCCCTGCCCTTGCCAATAATACGCATCAATTAATTACGTCGTTAGGTATAAAACGCCCAATTGTTTTGGGACACTCTATGGGTGGAATGCTGGCAAGCCGCTATGCATTAATGTTTCCTGAGCAAGTGCGAAAACTTATTTTATTGAACCCGATTGGGCTTGAAAACTACCTTAGCTATGTTCAATACAAAGACACTGATTTTTTCTATGATCTTGAGCTTGGTAAAACACCCGAGAAGATCATTGCCTATCAAAAACAAAACTATTATGACGGGAAATGGAATCAACACTATGAGCAACTCACGCACTTTTTGAGTGGCCAAATTCAGGGGCCTGATCATGAGTTAATGGCATGGGTTAATGCTAAAACCTATGACATGATTTTTACTCAGCCGGTTATTACTGAGTTCGACCAATTTAAAATGCCTGTTGCTTTAATTATTGGTACTCGCGATAGAACAGGTCCTGGCCGTAACTGGAAAAAGCCGGGTGTAGAATACCAACTTGGTCGCTATGACGAGCTGGGTAAAACGGCCGCTAATCTCATTCCTACTGCGCACTTAATTGAACTAAAAGACATTGGTCACTTGCCTCATATTGAAAATTTTGAGCTGTTTAAAAAGGCGATGAATAAAGCGTTAGCCTTTAAAGAATAACGCTCATAATGTGCGTATTTTTGATAAGCAAGCGATGCTTACGCTTTAATAATATTGCTATAAAAAAGGCTACAGCAATGCTGTAGCCTTTTGATATTTATTAACTTAAATTAAAGATCAAAACGGTCGGCGTTCATTACTTTCACCCATGCGTCGACAAAGTCGTGTACAAAACGTGCTTTGTTATCGTCTTGTGCATAAAACTCGGCATATGCGCGTAAGATTGAGTTTGAACCAAAGACTAAATCAACCCGTGTTGCAGTCCATTTAGTAACGCCTGTGCTGCGCTCAACTATGTCGTAATAACCTTTGCCTAGTGGTTTCCACGTAAAGGCCATGTCGGTTAGGTTTACGAAAAAGTCGGTGCTGAGTGTGCCTACGTTATCGGTGAATACACCGTGCAAAGTCCCCTCATAATTAGTGCCAAGTACACGCATACCACCCACAAGTGCAGTCATTTCTGGTGCCGTTAAGCCCATTAATTGCGTGCGCTCTAACATGAGCTCTTCTGCTGATACTGCATACTCTTCTTTAAGCCAGTTACGGAAACCATCGTGTATTGGCTCAAGCACGTCGAACGACTCGGCGTCGGTCATGTCGTCAGTTGCATCACCTCGTCCTGGTGCAAATGGTACGGTTACATCGACCCCTGCAGCTTTTGCTGCTTGTTCAATTGCTGCACTGCCACCTAGCACGATTAAATCGGCAAGGCTTACTGGCTTGCTTAAATCTGCTTGAACCGACTCAAGCGCACTGAGTACGTTGGCTAAACGTTTTGGCTCGTTGCCTTGCCAATCTTTTTGCGGTGCTAGGCGAATACGTGCTCCGTTTGCGCCACCTCGGTGGTCTGAACAACGATAGGTGCGGGCACTATCCCACGCGGTAGTAATAAGATCGGCTTGGCTTACGCCACAATTCAGTAACTTGGTTTTAAGCTCGCTAATTTCGCTGTCTGTTAGCGTGTAATCGACCGCTGGGATCGGATCTTGCCAGATCAGATCTTCATTCGGTACATCGGCCCCTAAATAACGAGACTTAGGCCCTAAATCACGGTGCGTTAACTTAAACCATGCACGCGCAAACACATCGCTGAAGTATTCAAAGTCGTCGTTAAAACGCTCGATGATCTTGCGATACGTTGGGTCCATTTTCATCGCCATATCGGCGTCGGTCATAATTGGGTTTAAACGAATAGAGGGATCTTCAACATCAACCGGTTTGTCTTCTTCTTTAATGTTAATAGGTTCCCACTGCCACGCACCTGCTGGGCTCTTTTTAAGTTCCCAGTCGTAGTTAAGTAGTAAATAACAATACCCGTTATCCCACTTAGTTGGGTGCGTTGTCCATGCGCCTTCGATACCTGATGTCATGGTATCGCGGCCAATGCCACGCGAGGTATGGTTGTTCCACCCTAAGCCTTGTTCATATACATCAGCGGCTTCTGGCTCTGGGCCTACATTTGCTTCGCTGCCATTACCATGCGTTTTACCCACCGTGTGACCACCGACGGTAAGCGCTGCGGTTTCTTCGTCGTTCATTGCCATACGAGCGAATGTTTCGCGCACTTGCTCTGCCGTTTTAAGTGGATCGGGGTTACCGTTTACACCCTCTGGGTTTACGTAAATTAAGCCCATTTGTACCGCGGCCAATGGGTTTTCCATGGTGTTTGGTTTTTCTACATTGCTGTAACGTTCATCACTCGGAGCGAGCCATTCTTTTTCGGCTCCCCAGTAGATGTCTTTCTCTGGATGCCAAATATCTTCGCGGCCGCCCGCAAAACCAAAGGTTTTTAAGCCCATTGATTCGTACGCCATGTTACCAGCTAGAATCATTAAATCGGCCCAAGATAATTTGTTACCGTATTTTTTCTTAATAGGCCAAAGTAAGCGGCGTGCTTTGTCTAGGTTGGCGTTATCGGGCCATGAATTTAAAGGTGCAAAACGTTGGTTACCTGTGCCACCGCCACCACGACCATCTTCTAAACGATACGAACCAGCAGAGTGCCATGCCATGCGGATCATTAAGCCACCATAATGGCCCCAATCAGCTGGCCACCACGGTTGGCTTTCGGTCATGAGGTTTTTTAAATCGGTTTTTACAGCTTCAAGGTCGAGAGATTTAAATGCTTCGGCATAATTAAAGTCTTTGCCGTATGGGCTTGTTTTGCTGTCGTGTTGATGAAGAATGTCGAAGTTTAGCGCGTTAGGCCACCAATTTGTGTTTGATTGAGCGGTGACCGTGTTACTACCATGCATTACCGGGCATTGACCCGTTTTTCCATTACTCATTTTTTGCTCCTTATAAGCTAAAATGTGACGAAATATTTTAAATCTCAATTAAATGCAGTTTCGCCATAAAAGGGTTTTTCTGTTAGTTATGAATCACTAATCAGTTAGAAGTTCCCGTTATTTAGAACTATAGGAGTTGTATGAAAATAATGCCAGACCCCAAACGCGACTTTAAATCGATTGCTCTGATAGAAAAATCTGATTTGTGTTAACAGCGAAAGTCGACCATTTTATAAGGGTATTAATTAACAGTGAGTCCCATATGAAAACCATTAATCCTGATGTTGCTAAACACATCGCCAATTTGCCAATATTAGTATTAACGGGGATCATCGCTGCCTCTATCGCAGGACTGGCTTTTAGAAGCCCATTACTATTTTGGCTCGTGCTTATTGTTACGCCATTCAGTATTAATTATTTATATTCAAAAAGACGTATCAAACAATTTTGTAAAGACAACCGCTGCGATGATGTGTCGTGTCTTGGTAAACGCACTGATTAAATTTTAATTTTATTACCCTGTCACCAGATTATTTTCACTCCATTTAGTCTATTTTTTAGTTAGTTAGGCTATTTTCATCGGTAATTTAAAGGTTACAGCAACACCTTGATCTAGCTCGCTCGCTATACTTACTTCGCCTTGCAATGCTTGGGTTGCAAGGTTATAAACAATTGACATACCAAGCCCACTGCCTCCTGTACCACGTTTGGTGGTGAAAAAGGGTTCAAACACTTTATGTATTACCTCTGCGCTCATGCCGTGACCGTTATCTTTATAGCACAGTGTGTATGTGTCGTTTTCGTGGTTAACGGTCACTACTATATCAATGTGATTTTGCTGACGGCCCGTAAACCCATGCACACAACTATTATTCACCAAGTTTAATATTATTTGACTTAAAGCCCCGGGCACGGTGATCAGATTAAGATCATCGTCGCACTTTATGGTCACTGTAACGTTATGACCGCGGGTCAGCGGCATTAAACTGTGCACTATGTTTTCGAGGTAATGCTTAATGTTTGTTTCAAGTAAGTTAAGTGAAGACTGATCAACGGCGGTCTGTTTAAAGTCACTAATCAGCTTTGCAGCGCGCTCAAGGTTAGTGAAAGATATTTTAAAGCATTCATTTAAATGGTTCATACCATCAATAAGCGCAGCCTTTGTTAAGGTGTTTGACTGGACAAGCTTATCGAGTTCGGTGAGTTTATCTTTTGCAGAGCTATTTGCTGTGACGGCTATGCCTATAGGTGTATTAACCTCATGCGCAATGCCAGCAACAAGATTACCTAGCGATGCCATTTTTTCGGATTCTATGAGTTTTTCTTGGGTGTCTGTAAGCTCTGTTAAGGTTTTTTCGAGTGTACGAGTACGTTCTGCAACCCGTTGCTCTAATAGTTGATTTGAGCGCTCTAATTCAGCGTTGATGCGTTCATTTTCTTGCGCCGATAGCGCACGCCCATATAAATCGGCTAATGCCCCGATAAATGAACACTCATCTTCTGTCCATTGGCGTTGTCCACCAATGTGTTCACAGCAAAAAATACCTATCATTTTGCCTTTATAACGAATGGGAGCGTCAAGCATCGCACCAATATTGAGGGGAGCAAGGTAACTTTCGCTAAATTCCGATGTTGCAGGGTCTGTGTGAGCATCAACAGCGGTAATCGTGCGCTGGGTATCGAGGGCTTTAAAATAAGCAGGATAAGCATCACGAGGCAATACGATCATTTGGATCTCTTTGCCGTTTTCTCTGTCGAGTAGCAAACGACATTCAATCGCGGTGTTTTCTTTATTTAGTAACCATATTCCTGCCCGACCAATTTCAAGGCCATCAAGTACAGCATTTAGAATTAAGCGTTCAGCTAATTCAACATTACCACTATCAAGATCCGAAGACATTGATACGCCGTAAAGCAGTTGGACTAGTTGTTGGCGCATTACACTCACCTTTTAGTTGCAGGACACCTTAAGTCTAGACGAACATAGAAAATCTGAGATATCAAAAATTACTTTTTAGAAACTCTTTTAGTATTAAGTAGTTGTTCAGATTAAAGTGGCTATATTGTACCTAACTCCTGTTGATACCCCCTACAACGTTATGTTGTTTAAGCAGTTTGACCAGCTCTATTTTGAGCTGGTTTTTTTTTGCCTAGTCCACACAGGCCTCGCATGTTAAAGTTACTTTAGAATTCACTAAACAATGAATATGTCATGCGTTATACCTTAATTTTATTCACCTTTTTAATGAGCTTTAGTCACTTTGCCAAGGCTCAAACAGCACAAGAAAACAGCCCTGCCTTAACCGAAGCAGAGCAACAACAGGCACTCGATAAACTGCAAGAGCCTATGTATAAGCCTTTGTTAGAGCGCTATATTCTTGATGAGCTTAAAGCGGTACGCCAAGATCAACAAAAGCTGCGTGAAGATGTAACAAAACAAGTTACTCATACCCAGTTAGATACTGCCGACCGTGCATTAACTTATACCACCGACACCATTAACAATGTGTTTTTCATTATTACTATTACGGCATCTATTTTAGTGTTAGTTGGTTGGAACTCATTACGCGATGTAAAAAATAAAGTAGAAGACATTGTAAATACACGAGTGAGTGCAATTACTAAAGAATACGAAGAACGCTTAAAAGTACTAGAAGAAAAGCTACGAGAGCGCTCTGAAGAAATATTAACGAACCAGAAAAAAATCTCGATCACCAACGAAGTACACTCTCTGTGGATGCGTGCGAATTTAGAAAGTGATGTAGCTAACAAGATTGAAATTTTTGATGAGATTTTAAAACGTAAACCAGAAGATGTAGAAGCAATCGCGTATAAAGCCGATGCACTATTAGAAATTAATCAAACAGGTGAAGCGATTGAATTGTGTAATCAAGCGCTCGAAATGGACAGTGACTATGGTTATGCCTATTGGCAACGTGCCTGTGCTTACGCGCTGTTACACAAACATGCTGATGCGATGGCTGATATTCGTATGGCCCTTGAGTACTCGCCAAACTTGCGTAATGAGTTATTACACGAAAGTGCATTTGCAAGCTTACACGATAACGAAAGCTTTAATTCGTTATTAAATGAAACGGCTTAAGCAGGTTCGAG
>Ga0209232_1001976_pt1 | contig 10594 bp, 5 predicted proteins | sample ETNvirenome_2_60_FD_184066 | JGI IMG/M metagenome (GOLD analysis project Ga0209232, IMG submission 184066) | Marine viral communities from the Pacific Ocean - ETNP_2_60 (SPAdes) (version 2) | ecosystem: Environmental > Aquatic > Marine > Oceanic | place: Pacific Ocean | collected 2013-06-22
AGTAAAAGTAACCACTGTCGCACTGCTAACATTTATTGCAGGTGCAGTGTGGATGACAATGGGAAAGTAAGGAATAGAGTATGGCAACTCAAGAACAAATACAACAACTTGCAGATTTAAAATATTTAGCTCAAAATACAGGTGTTGCAACTGCTACGTTAAATGCAGCATACGATGCGGTAGGAATTGATTCTAGTAATCCTTTTGCTTTTCAAGAGGCTAGTGAGCTTCTTCAAGCTAATGGGTATAACCCAGGAAATAATGAAACTTTCTATGGTAACAATTCTCCTCAAGATATATCTGCTCAAATACTTTATGATCGTTGGCAAAATGTACCTACTGATGAAGATCTTATAGAAGCAGGTCTTGACCCTGAAGACTATGTAATTACAAATAATAATGTTGCTAACCAAACGTACTTACAACAACAACTCGAATCTATGGGTGGTGTTGATAATGTGCAAACAAATGCAAGTTTTCAAAATCTTAATGAAGGTCAAACTATTGAACAAAATCGACAAGATTTTGACAGTAGTTTGGGTAATGTGCAGCAGTCTGGATACTGGTCTCAATTTGATTCTCCATCGACAGCAGCTCTAGATATGCTTGAGTGGGATTTATTAAAAAATAAGTTAGAAGAAGATGATGATAATATAACCACTGGTACAGGAACTGGACTTCCTGGATCAGGAACTGGTGTGGCAGGTGCAGGAGGAGTATCTGGTAACTATACTAATGAAGCTGATACTCTTACAGCACTAGAAAGGGCTAATTTACCTGGAGCTGATGGTAGTTTTAATACTAGTAATGCTTTAGTTACACCTGGACCTAGTGGCACTTACACAGTTCCTGCACAAACATTTGGATCAAATGTAGCTAATCAAGTAAATGCTTTATCAGAAAGAGAAGAAGAAACAGCTAAACTTTATCAACCTCAAACTATTGCAGAAAAACAAGCTGCAGGTCAGGATGTATCTGCCTATCAGATAACTCAAAAGTTGTATCGTAATCCAAATACAGGTGCTCAACTATATATTGTATTTCAAGGTGGGCAACCTTTACAACCAATTCCTGCAGGATATGTAGAAGTAGAACAAAGTGGTGAACTGGTAGGAGCGACTTCTGTGTATAATCCATTAACAGCAGGTGGTAATACTACTACTGCAGCAAATCAAGGGGGTTATATGTCAGGATTTACTGATGGAGGAGGTACAGCTCTTGATCCTAATAAAATTTATGGTAATGTAAGCTTTCAAGATCCTGTAACAGGACAAACGGTAACACAAACTCCTGCACAATATCTACAATCTTTAGGTAACAGACAAGCTCAAGCTACGTTTAATCCTGCAACTATGGTATCTATGCCAGGAACTTCTGTAATGACTGAGGCTACTTCTCCTGGAACAATCCTTGAGTCTACAGCAGGTCAATCTTTAGGTACAGCTCCAATGATAACTGGCACCCAGTTAGCTCAAGTATCTGATGTAAGTCAAGCTAAAGGTCCAGGAACTCCTGAGATAAGAGATGCACAAGGTAATGTAATATCTGCAGCAGTTGGTACGCCAACCTCTGTTGATGCTACTGTGCAAGCTGCTTCTCCAGTTATACAAACTCAGTTAATGGGTGGTACAACAACAAATTATCAAGGTATGGCTGATGCTGTTGCAGGTGCTAGTTGGAATCCAGCAACAGGTACTTTTACTTTAGGCGGAGAAAGTTTTACACCTGATCAATTTATTGCAGCTAATAATTTAAATGTCGGTGACTATCTAACTACTACTGGTGGTTTTCAACCAGAGACTTTAGACAGAAACCGTATGAAAGAGATTACTGGTCAAACTCAATTAAGACAAAAAGTAAATCCAGATGGTACACCTGCAATTAATGCACAAGGTAATCCTATTATGGAAACCTTTACATCTGCTTCTAACTTAACTGCTGCTACTGATACAGCTCAAACAGTAGCCGATGTTGTAGGGCAAGCGGGAATACCTCAAAGAACGTTAGATCAGACAACAGGTGGCATAGGAGAGCTTGTTACTGGAACTGGTGTAAATCAAGGTCAAGTAACAGGTGCATTTGGTACTGGTGAAGTACAAGCTGCATCTATACAAGATGAATTAGCAACTCTCATGTCGCAGTTTGATGATGGTCAAACTCCTGCATGGGCTGCAGGGGCTATGCGTAAAGCTAATGCTGTAATGTCAGAAAGAGGACTTGGTGCTTCATCTCTTGCAGGTCAAGCTGTTATACAAGCTGCAATGGAAGCTGCACTACCTATTGCTCAAATAGATGCAGGTAACAAACAGCAGATGGCTCTATTTAAAGCTGAACAAAGATCTAAGTTTTTACAGATAGATTTTGATCAAGAGTTTCAACGAAGAGTTACTAATGCTGCAAGAGTTTCTGAGATAGCAAATATAAACTTTAGTGCTGATCAACAAATTGCACTAGAAAACTCTAGAGCTGCTCAGACTATGGATTTAGCAAGTTTAAATAATGAACAAGCTCTTATAATGTCTGAAGCTGCTGCACTATCTCAAGTAGATATGGCAAACTTAACTAACTTGCAACAAGCTGCAGTACAAAATGCTCAAAACTTTTTGCAGCTAGATATGGCTAATTTAAATAACAAGCAATCTACAGCATTGTTTAAAGCTCAATCAGTTACAAATGCTATGCTTAGTGATGTTGCTCAATCTAATGCTAATGAGCAGTTTAATGCTACTAGTGAAAACCAAATGACTCAGTTTTCTTCTAACTTAGCAGCTCAGGTATCTCAGTTTAATGCAGCACAACAAAATGCTATTAATCAGTTTAATGCTGAAGAAGCAAATGCAATACTAGAGTTTAACTCTGCATTACAGAACCAAAGAGAAATGTTTAATGCACAAAACTATCTTGTTGTTGCTCAAGCAAATGCTAAGTGGAGGCAAGATCTTACTACAGCAAATACAGCAGCTCAGAACGTTGCTAACTTAACTTATGCAAAAGAAGTTAATGGTCTTACTCAAAAAGGTCTTGACGATTATTGGCAAAAAGAAAGAGATATTATGTCTTACTCTTTTGCACAAGCAGAAAGTGCTTCAGATAGAGCTTTAAAAATACTATTAGGTGAGCAAAGTCTAGAAGGTATAAGGATGAAATTAGAGTTTGATGACAATGCAGCTAAATCAGAATGGTGGAGTGACTTACTATTTGGTGATACTTCTTTTGCTGATATTTTTAAGTTAGGAGCATAAAATGATTGCAGGACAAACTGTACCCTATTTAAATTACCTTAAAAATCTTAGGGATAACCCAAATAAATATTCAGCTCAAAAAGCAACCCCTTTAAGAGATGTTATTGTTACAGATCCTAGAGTTATGCAAGCTGCTGTTTTTGAAGATAGCAATGAAGATGCTATGAGAAAATTAGTTGAAGATATAAAAATAAAAGAATCTCAAAAACAGTCAGTAGTTGAAAAACCTCCTAGTAAAGAAGGTCCAAGTAATAGAGCTTTAACAGATGATAAAGGAAACATAGTTACTTTAGATCAAGTAGAAAGTGACGGTCTTATGTCACCAATTTCTGAAAATGATTTAGGTGTAAAAAATCCAGACGAGGTTTTTGAAGAAGGTAATTTTAGTAGCGATCCTATTTTAGGTAACTTTACTGATACAATAGATGCTCTACAAAAAAATACTGAGTTTACAACTAAACTATCGACAATTGCTGAAAAATATGATATAACAGAGCGTGAGATACTTAGAGTAGCTGCAAAAGAAAGTAGTCTATTAACTAACCCTAAAGCTAAAAATATGTTTCAAATATTAGGTGTTCCAGCAAATGAAGCTGGAATTGATCTAGAAAAATTAAACAACTCTACTAATCCAGTAGATCATTTAAATGCATTAGAAAAGTATCTAGACAGATGGGATTTTGCAGACTATAAAGGATCAGTTTCACTAGGTCTTGTAATTGCAGCTCCTGGTGTAAGAAATGCATCATCTGATTATGTCGTATACAAAAAAGGTAGTCCACAACTAAATGCAAATCCTGATTGGGCTGGACCTAGTGGAGATGCTACAGTTGAAAGTATTACTAATTTTTATGAGGTAGAATAATGATATTTGATAGAGTACCACCAGGATATTCTCTTACACAAGAGCCAAAAGGGACACCTTTTCAAAATCCTCCAGAAATAAATGATCCAGAAGAAGCAGCAATGTATCATCTTGATAAGATGAATAATGTTCAAGCTTTTGAAGATGTAGCATTCTTTTTAGAAGAAGGAATTGATGTTCCTACATTAGTACAAGGTATAACTCGTGGGGGAGTTATATCAGGTATTCACAGTATTGACGTAAGTTTAATTATTATGCCTGTGCTTCATGAGTTTATAAAAGATATTGGTGATGTAATGGGTGTAACCTACAATGAAGGTTTTGAAGATCCTGAAGCTAGAGCTAGACAAAAGTATAGACGTGACGTATCTCGTGCAGAAAGAATGCTTAAGAAACTAAAGGTTGATGTTGAACAAACCTACGAAGAAGATGAGGGTATGGATCAAGATACTAAAGAGCAGACTGATGCAATGATGATAGTAGCCAAGGCAGAGCTTAAAGAACCTGAAACAGAGACAGAAGATATGCCTAAAGAAGAAAGTATGCCCAAAGAAGAATCTATGGGTTTGATGTCTAGGAGTATGGAATAATGGGTTTAGGTTTTTATACAGGCTTACGTAATCGTAATACTAGAATCAGAGAGAGAAAAGAAACTCTAGAAGATCAACAAGCTGCAAGAGATGCTTGGGATGCACAATTTAAAGCACAGAATGATCAGACTATGATAGAGATTAAGGAAAGAAATAGACTTGCTGCCATACAATCAAAGGCAGAAATAGATGCAGCAATAACAGCGGCAGATGTTGAGTTTGGTAGAAAAAAAGATATACTAGACATTGAGCAAGGTTATAAGTTAGAGACAATCGAAACTGAGTTTCAAAACACTTTAGAAAAAATGGGTATAGAAGCTGGTTATGCCGATAATATTGCTGATAAAAATATAGCAGCTAACATGAAGGAAATAATCGTAAGAGGTGAACAAAACCTACTGCTAGCTGAAACTAACAATGCTGCTCGAATGATTTATTTAGACACTGAGCATGGGTTACAAAAACAATTAGCTAAAGCTAAGGCAGGGTTTGATGAAAAAGCTTGGGAAAAAAGATGGGATGCTCAAGTTAAACATGAAAAAGATATGCTTTTAAGAAAAGGTGAGTACGATAAAACAACATTTGATCGTAAACGTGCCGCTGACAAAGAAGATGCTTTAGAGTTAGCGCAGGATGCATACGTTAAACAAATTAACTTAGAAGTAATTAAAAATACTATAGACGGTACAAAAATTACTTCAACTGGTAAAGGTGCAAGCCCTGCTTTAACTATAAAACAGACATCAGCTCATATGCAAGCATTGGGTATTAGTGATGAGAACATAGCTAAACTAGCAGCTCTTAACAACCCTACGGCAATAACTGCTGCTTACGATACGTTAAGAAATACTTATAACGATTTAATTAAAGAGGATTATAGTAGCGCAGAAGTTATTGAGATGTTTAAACAACAGGTAGATACTTATTTTGGTAATCTTTCTATAGTTTCTGGTGAGACTAATGAAAACATTCTCAAAAAACTAGAAGAAACAATTACAGTTCCTTTAGACGAATTTACAAAAACTTTAATATTGAATCAACCAGAGCAAGGTGACTTTTCAGCACTGGTAGATCCTGTGGCAACAGAAAAGCCAAGTATAGAAGATATACTTAAATTTAATGAGTTGGCTGTGGTAGAACTTAAACCTCAAGGTAATTCAGAATTAAATAAAATTAAAAATGCTACAGGTACGGCTACTAGAAATTTAAAAGCCTCTACAGATGCTAATGATCAAGCGCATTTAAAAGAAGTTATTGATTGGTTAGGAACTCGAAGTAATGAAATATCAGTTGCTATGGAGTCAGCCAAAGGTAAAAATCCCGATCTATTTCCTTTAGTTCAAATATTTGGTAACAGATTTTTATTCGATCAAGGGCAAAAAGCAACTAAAGTAAAAAGTCAATTGCCTTTCTTATTTAGAGAAGTTACGGAAGCACAAGGTGTATTTATACCTGCAACTGCTTATAAAGACTCTAACGGCAATCAGAGAAAAGATATAGGAAAGATGCTACAAAGTTTAGATGAAGTTTATGGGGTCTTAAAAGTAGGTGATATAATTAGATATTTAAAAAATCCGTTAGATCCTGACAGTGAAGAAATAACAGATGTTTATGAAGGTTCTGGAAATTAAAGGAATATAAAGTGGGTGTTACTCTTAAAGATTTTGGTGTAGAGTCTAATACTATGCCACCTGTAGAAAATGCTGAAGAGCCTGTCGTAGAAACTACAACTGAACCTCGTAGAGGTGTCAGTTTAAAAGACTTTGGAATTGGGCAAGAAGTACAAACTACAGTTCCTACTGCACCTATAGTCCCAGATAATCTTGATATGGGGGAGCCTGTAAATACGCCCCCAGTAAATAAGTCTACGTCTACTGAACCTGAAGTTTTTGGTTTTACTTCTGAAGGTTTGGATCAGGAAGTTGAAAAATATGTTTTACCTAAACGTCTTGAGAAGCTTAGTTTAGGCACTCCATCAGGAGTTAAATCAAGTGATTTTAATTTAAGCTACAACAAGCCTACCTTTATTGTAGAGGGTAAAGATAGTTTTATTAATATCTATGATATATTTGATAAGCATAATAATATTAAATATCTTCAAGATGAGATCATAGCTGATGACGAACTTATGGAGGTTGTATATCAATCTTTAGAAGCAAAGTTTCCTCGAACAGGTGCGTTAGGTAAAATATCAAAAGGAGCACAGTCGGTAATTGGTGGTGGTGGTGCTACTGGTGGCTCTATCTTTTTTAACAGAGACTATCGAAAGATGCCTAGAAAAAAAGCTTTTGAAATATGGCAAAACTATATGAGATCTTTTGATGCAGCAAACGCTGCAGTTGTAGCTGAAGAGTTGCTTCACTCTGCTAGGGTAGATGATGTAGCTAAAAGAAAGCTAGCAGGTGGTTATATATTATTTAACCAAATGGATCAACTGTATGGTGGTGAAAGAAAAAATGCAATAGGTGACATTGTAGATGGTACTGTGGACTATACTCTAAATTCAGTTTTAGATCTTAGCACTTTAGTATCTCTTGGTCTTGGTAAGCTGTTTGGTTATGCTAGTTCAAAAACAACTGGTATAGGTATTAAAAAACTTATGACTGCAGTTTACGAAAATGCTATCAAAAAAGGTGCTACTAAAAAAGCAGCAAGTATTGCAGTTGGAAATGCCATAATGAAATCAACTCCTATGGCAGCTACTGATGCTGCATTAGCTTTTGGACTAGACTATGGTAGACAGACTCAGTTAATAGATGCAGGTGCTCAAGATAAATATAGTAAGGCTGAGGGAGCTTTTACAGCAGCAGGTTCTATAATATTTCCGTTAGCTGTTGGTGTTTCTGCAACTGTTAAAGAACTACGCAAAAGTCCTATAGTTAAAAAGTACACTGTTCTTTCTTATGAGAACATAGATAAGATGATTAAAAAATATTCTCCTCAAGAAGCTTGGGGTGAAATAAATAAAGCTCTAACTAAAAAAGGATTGTTTAAATCTGTAGACAATCAGTTTGGAGTCTTAACTGCTAAAGGTAAAATTAATTTTTTACCTTGGGAAGATGCTAAAGCTAAAGGTCAAAAAAAGTTACAAGCTCTTCCTGACGGTGGTAAAAGAAGAGACTTAGAAGCTCACAATGCTTTCTTTAAGTTTTTTTGGTTTGGTGATCCAGATAACGGAGTTAAAGGATACTTTGAAGCTTTGGAAGAAAGCGGCTTTGTAATGCACCCTAAGTTAAAAGAAGCTTTAAAAGAGGGTGATCAAAATATTACAGGTGTTTTTGCAGAGACAATGAACTTTATAACACCTGCAAAGATGAATCAAATAATTAAAAAGTTTGAAGAAGGTACTGGTTACGATCTGTATGAGTTTAAAAGTAGTCTTGATCCAGCTACTGCGACAAAGGGAGCAGAAAGACAAAAAGCTCTAGTAACTCAAAAAGAAAACACAATAGCTTTTTTTAAGAACAACTCAAACTTAGCAGGTCAGACACTTTGGATTTCTTCTGAATTATCTAGGCTTACAAAAGCTGGATATAAAAATAAAGATATTATGAAGTTATATAAAAAGACTCAAAGTCTTGATAAGCCAAGACAAGTACAGGCTGCTTTGTCTATGTATAAACGATTAATTACATCTCATTTTTCAACCACAGGTGCAAACCTTCAAGGTTTTAATGCACTGGTAACTTTAAATACTGCAGCAGATTTTGTTACTGGTGCTATAGACTTTGCTCGTTTAGGTGTTGCAAAAACTCTTGGTACAAATATTAGAACAGGTGCAAGTAATAAAGATACAGCAGAAACTCTTTATAACAGAGTGTATGGTGCATGGGGAGGTTCTTTAAGAAGATTGACCGATGCCATATCTCCAGACATCCCTGTTGAATACGCAGATGCAATATTAAATATGAACCCTAAAATAATGGAAAAGTTATTTAGAGATATTTCAGGTGACGGTGGTGTAAACGACACTATGCGTATGTTTAACCTTGATGGAGAAACGTATCAAAAATATTTAAAAGAAATAGAAGCCACCCAAGGTAGAAAAGTAGCTGCTAAAATAGAAGCTCAACTTTGGAAAGGTGCTGACTATTATACAAAAGGTGTTCAAACAATTACTTTTGCTAGGCTTCAAGATAACTTAACTAAGCGTTGGGCTTTTGGTACAAACTTAGGTCAAGGTATTATGAAAAAATATGGTATAACACCAGAAGAATTTTTTTCTGATCCTAAAGCAGAATTTAAAATGGCAACTCCAGAGTTTAAGTTAATTATGGAACAAGCTGCAAACCGTACCATGAGAGAAACAGCTTCTGTAAACTGGTCGACTTTACCTGGAACTACTTATATGAGAGCTGCAGCAAGGGGTGTGGAATACATGACTAATAAAACCCCAATTGGTTTTGCAATACCTTTTGGTAGTTTTTTAAATACCACTGTGGCAACTGCAGGAGATTTAAGTGGCGTAAACTTTTTAAAGTTTGGTTATAATAAAGCTGTAGGTGGATCATTAGATCCTGTGACTGAAGATGGAGCTGAATTACTTTCTAAAGCAATTGTAGGTTGGACTGTTGTAGGTTATGGTGTAAATGGTCAGGTTCCAGGATTAGAAGAATATAAAACTAATGACAATGCAGTAGAAAGAATAAAGGGTGGATTAAATTGGAAACAAAGTCAAGAAGCACGTACTGGACAAATTAGAAATCGTGAGTTTGACTGGCCTATATCTACAATGAGAATTACAAGTCAAATTGTTGCCCATGGTTTAATGGAAACTAATTCTGAAGATATGAGTATGAAAGAGTTAGGTTATAGATTATTAGAAGATGAATTATTTAAGAAAAAATTTCTTGCTGGAATACCAAAAGAACTTTATACAGATATGTTTGTACAAGTTGGACCAGGGCAAGCCGTAAGAGATTTTGATGCAATAGCTAGAGCATTAAAAAATTCTGTGGCAAAACTTCAAGAGGGTGATGTTACAGCTTTTGCTTACATGGCAATTGGAGGAACAGCAAGTAAAATTGCAGGTGGGTTTACTAGACATTTAGATCCAGTAAATACTGGTTACGGTTTGTATAATAATATGGATATGAACTTAGACCTTAGACAAGGAAATAAATTCTTTAATCAAGCAAATAAGTATTTAAATTTTTTAACTGAGCAAAAAGGTTGGATGGCAGATTTAGCAGGTGCTGAACAAATGGGCGGGATGGAAAGACGTGCTTATCCTACAACAGGGTATGCTTCTGGTAAAGATATTGATTTAGGTAAACAGTTTGGACTTAGGTATGTTAAAGACCCTACTTTTATTGACATGATGCTTAACTCTGCAGGTAAGCAACCCTATCAAATATCAAAAATTAATTGGGGTGGTCCAGCTAAGGTAAAAAATTATATGGATGGATTGTTAGCACCTCAACTGCAAATACATGCTAGCCTTAAGTATCAAGAACTAAAATCTCAAGACAAAGATTATTTTAAAATGAATCAAAGCGATAAAGAAGGCGCACTGGCTGATATTTTTGATTCTGCTGTAAATGCTGTGAATCAACAAATGGATTCAGGTGGTATAGTGCCAAAGAGTTTTAGTCTTGTTAGAGATTTATCTAAACAAAGAAAAAAGACAGAAGAGGTTTTAAGTATGTTACCGTTTGAGTTTAAAAAATTAGATATAACTTTTGATCAAAAAATGGAAAATATATTAGATAGGGAGGATGGTTATGAACAGCTGTTAAAGATTAAACATCTTGTTGATACCTATGATGACTGGAGTAAAACTTACAATAAGTTTTAACAAACAAAGGGGGCTAAACGCCCCCTCTTTTTTTATGTATCATCCTCTAACATATAATCTGCCCAATCAAAAGATGCCTTTCGTATCTCTTCCATTCGCC
>Ga0209232_1001977_pt1 | contig 10593 bp, 14 predicted proteins | sample ETNvirenome_2_60_FD_184066 | JGI IMG/M metagenome (GOLD analysis project Ga0209232, IMG submission 184066) | Marine viral communities from the Pacific Ocean - ETNP_2_60 (SPAdes) (version 2) | ecosystem: Environmental > Aquatic > Marine > Oceanic | place: Pacific Ocean | collected 2013-06-22
TCTTCGTATCTATCAAAAGCATTTTCATCATCGTTACCTGCTCCAGAATGCCAGTACTTTCTTATTGTGTTGATATTCAACAATAGTGGTGAGGTAAATACTCCATCTAAGTGTTCTCGTATTATCTCAGGGTTGTCTGGTATATTGAATGCTCTCATACCAAATCCTCTTGCCACATCATGTATGTCCCAAGTTCTACGAACTTTTTTCTCTGTTAGTATTGATAGATTATTGTCTTCTACTACAAATAGTATTGGTAAGTCTTTTGTTACTGCCCAACCCAACGAAGTTATTGCATAATCCTCTTCAATAGCAGAATCTCCCACAAACACTATTGTAGGTCTCTTACTTGCATAACAAGAACCAGTTCCTATCGTTACATTACTACCCATCAACCCATCGTGACCATAGATATTTTTATCCTTACATTGTATTGATGCTGAACCACCCATACCATTTGCACATCCACTTGGTCTACCAAGTAATTCATCTACTAATTCTATTGGGTCTCCACCAAAAGATAAGTAAGTAGAATGTCCTCTATGTTGTATGAATATGTCTGGGTTTATATTTAAACTTTGAACATAATGTGATATCGTAGCAGAAATATACTCTTGACCTGCTGAAAGATATACTGGAAATTTTATGTTCTTCTTTTGTATTTGTTTGAATGTCTCATTCTCAAAGTTTCTACATAAAGATGCTCGTTTAAATATTTCTCTTTTATAATTCTGTTCCATCCCAATCCTCTATTGTATCATTCCAATTTTCAAAACGATATGCTTTATCGTCTATGTATAATATTGCTCTTGGTTTTTCACAAGTTATCTCAGTAATATATTTACTATATCCATATTTATCCAACCACTCTTGAACCAACTCCATACCAGTTTTTCCATCAACAAGTGGTCTATCTGGTTTTACTTTAGCAGTAAATATTACTATGGTATGACCTGAATACCATAGATGTTTAATTGCTTTAAGTGAACCCTCTATTGGTTCTCCATAACAAGTACCATCATGCCAACCTTTATTGTTGTTATGAATTACACCATCAAAATCTATTGCGATTTGAGACTCGTCTACTTTAAATTCGGGTGGAAATTCGTTTTCAATCATCTGTATATAGTCATTATTTTAGTGTTCTCATCAAGTATAGGATATAGTTTTATTAGTTTTTTAATAACACCTACTGCCACTACATCTCCTGCTTGAGCAACCATCATTCCATCACTTGTCTTAATCCCACCATCTAAGAACACAACATTTTGTTCATCGTCCTTGTCATAAAAGATATCAGAAGTTGATGTTGTCTCAACTTTTATCTTACAATTAGAGAAATCATACTCAGTATCAGTACCATCTATCCATAAACAATCTTCTTGTTTCGGTGTCTCGTGAGTACTATCTTCATACTCTTTTCCCTCTCTACCATATTTGTCTTCTAACCTAACCAAATCATGTTTGTCAACTGGTGTTTCTATCTCAAAAACATAAGCACCATCTTCAGATGTTGCTTTGGTTGAGTGAAACAAACCCTTTCTTATCATTGTCTTTGATACTGGTTTTATTCTGAACGAGTTCATTATAAATGATATCTCTGCTTCTCCGTCTAACAAGATAAGACCAGTTGTTTTATTAGGATGACAATGCATAGATGTCTGTTGACCATCAAGTATGTGTAAGAACCAAAGTGCAACTTTGTCGTTTTGATAAACTAAGTATTCATACCCCCAGGGTTTTTTTACTATAGTTTTTTCATACGGCATTATTTATCTCAATAACCTTGTTCATCCATTGTCCCATCCATTTGTAATGTGGACAACATATTAAGTTATCAGACACCACTGCTTCTGCGTCAACAAAGTTACCACCAGCATTAATCAAGTCATCTTTTATACTATAATAACCAGATACATCACGACCTTTCGCTATACCAGATGAAATTAACATCTGTCCACCATGACAAATAGAACCGATAGTTTTACCACGAGAATCCCACTCCTTGATAAAGTTTAACGCCGATTGTTCTTGTCTTAGTTTTTCAAGTGCTTTTACTCCACCAGGAATAATCAACAAATCATATTCTTCTAAGTATTTGTTGAATAGTTCTTCTTCATTCAAATCAAATACTGACTTAGTACATTCATTGTATGTCCCAAGTATACCATAAATCATACCTACTTTATTAGACATAATATCAACTTCATATCCACTTTCTTGTACCCTATAATAAGGATAGATTACTTCGTGGTCTTGGTATTTTTCCCAAGTCATTATTAGTGCTTTTTTGTTCATCTTATACTCCGTTTAGTTTATTTGCTAATTTTACTATTTTCTCATCCTCTAACTCTGGATGATTTCCAATATACAATCCATACTCGTGTATGTGATTTACATTATCTAAATCATGTTCTACAAAAGCATACTTCTCTAAGTAAGGTTGTCTCGCTTGATTACCACCACCAGCAGTTCCCTTACGATACTCTACTCGTTCATCCTCAAGTAACTGACAAACCCTATTGAATAACTCTGGGTCTTTGTCATTTAATATCAATGGAAGTGCGAAGTTACTATTTCCCTCTACTAAAAAGTCTGTGTAGAACATCTTAGAATCTAACCAATGTAACCAAGTATCAAAATTCTCTTGTCTTCTCTTTACATTGTTTTCAAGTCTTTTACCCATACGACCACTACCATTAAGTTGAGATATACCTAATACTGCATTTATCTCTTGGTTTCTCACATTATATCCAGGTACTGCGAATGTGAATAATGGATTGTTGTCTGGGTATTTCAATTTATATTTGTCTTGTAATTTATCAGATGCTTCTCTTGTCATACCATGAGACCTAAACAACTTTGCCATATCCCATAAATCGTAATCATTAGTACATACCATACCACCTTCAATTGAAGTTATATGATGACCAAAGTAAAAAGAAAAATTAGATACATCACCATAGATTCCAACTCTATCTCCGTTGTTAGTTGCACCATGTGCCTCACAACAATCCTCAATCAAAAACAAATCATTGTCTCTACAGAAATGTACCATCTCATCTGTAATAGCATTAAATCCCAAGACATGAACTAAGGTAACTCCTACCGTTTTGTTAGTTACTGCTCTTTTAATGTTCTCTAATGTTATAGACATATTGCTCATGTCAACATCAACGAAGACTGGTGTAAAACCTAAATTTACTAAGGGTGATACATCACTCACCCATCCTAATGGCGATACAATAACCTCACCAAGACCTTTCTGTTCTTTCATCATTGATGCCATTATATAGTTTGCTGATGCTCCAGAATTTACATAGACACTATGAGAACATCCCAAAAATTTACACCACTCCATTTCAAACTCTTTAACCTTTTCTCCTTGTGTAAATCTCTGATTAGGTTCGTTTATAAAACGAGTTAGTGCTACTTTATCACTATCTGTGATACTATCGTTTATTAATTGCCAATTATAATACATTATCTATCCCTATCATATACTATTGGATTGTTAGAAGGCCACTCTATATTCAGATTTGGGTCGTTCCATTTAACAACAAATTGACTACCTACATCTGGATATTCTCCCTCAAAAGAATATTTGTAATGAAATACACACTTGTGACTTAGAACATAGTGACCATTTGCATAAGTCGGTGGTATCAGTACTTGTTTCTTATTCTTGTTACTTAATATAATCCAATCCCATTTAGTCTTTTCTGGATTAACGATAACAAGATATACTTCACCATAAACACAAGTTACTAATTTGTGTGATTTTTGGTCTCCATGTAAACCTCGTAGTACACCTCTTGATGATGTTGAGAACTTATCTAATCTCCATTCTCTATCATCATCATACTCATCCCTGTCCCAGTTCGTCCAGATATCTCCTCTGAAATCCTCATGAAAATCTCGTTGATATACTTTTACTTCAGTTCCTATCATAAATGACCTTTGTTCTTAGAAATATAACTCTTTAATAAATATAGAAAGTTAATCCCTAAAGTTATTTTTTTTAAGGTGATTGACAAAATTGTATGAGTCCACTTTTATTTTATCTTTAAATTCATTGATACCATCTGGATGTGTTATGATTCCATCCTTCACATGCTCTGCTGGTAATATATGATGATGTAGTTCTATGTTGTGTTCTATCATTTTTAGACTTGGTTCGTTGTAAACAAACATATCCCATTGTCTATCTGCAGATGAATGTAGACAATAGTAACCAAGTGTTTCTGGTATGAGTCTATGTATTATTATAAATGTATGATGTGTACCATTCTTCCCATCTGAACCAACCCAAGGAATCTCTCTTGGATTATGAATGTCGTTACCATCTCCATTCAGATACTCTCTAACTTTTGCCTCAACTAAACCAACACATCCACTATGTTTTCTTAACTCAACATCCCAATTATCAGAGTGAAATACTGCGTCATCATTCATCCCTATTACAAACTCACCTTTAGACTCCATAAACATTTGATTTTGCATAAGATGTAAATCAGCATATCCATTCCATCTATCATCAACTATTACTTTCAAATCAAAACTACTATCAAACTCATATATCTTATCCATATTTTCAAGTGTTTCGGTATCGTCATTGTCTATTCTCAGTACAACTTCAATGTCTTTTAAGTTACTCGTCTTATTCTTTATAGACTCTAAACAAGTAATAAGGTGATTTATTCTTTTACGAGTAGGTAGTAATATACTTACTAAGTAATCATATTTCTTATCAGTTATGTATGGATGTTTACTCATCGTATTTTTATCCATGTTAAATTATCTACTCCAGTATCAAACTTCTGTATTGTTCCTTTTGAATCCTTGTATCCAAATCCAAGATTTTCTTCAAACTTTTTCGCTACCTCTACATTTTTTAGGTAACCTTCATCTTCAATACCAGGATGGTTGTCGTCATGTGGTAACACAAAGAAAGTACCAACTTCTGGTTCTGGTCTGTACCATTCGTAACCATGCATTCTTAACCTTTGTCTCGTGTCATCATCTTCAAGTCCCCAACCAACATATAATGGATTCAAACCACCTACTTTTTCCCATACCTCTCGTAGCATCATAAATACAAAACCAGAATGGTCACCTACATCATTACGAAATGGTCTGTAACCATGTGGAATATCTTCCAAACTTTTAGGTTTGTTGTCTCTATCTAAGAATATTGCTCTACGACAAGGATACATACATTTTTCTTCACCTAAATCATATGTAACACTTTCATCTGGAACACAATCAACATCGTGAAATATTAAAACATCTCCTTTAGCATATTCTCTTACTGCTAAATTGTACAAATCGTTTTTTCTAAACTTCTTGTCATCATCTTGTTCAGAAATTATTATCTCATAATCTTTATCTTGAAACTTTTTCTGTAGTACTGGAAGTAATTGTGATAGATGTTTTTCTCTATCTCGGTATGTTATTATTATTGAGTATTTCATAGTGGATATCTTTTCTCAACAATTTCATTCCACTCTGGTATTCTTTCATACTGATGAACTATACAGAATACATCATCCTTACTATTTCTAACAAGTCCATCCATACCCATGTAAGGTGGTTTATCAAGTAGAACACTTTTTAGTTTATCATAATTCTCAACTAATGTTCCAGTCTGACATGCCCAATAGTCATCCGTTCCTACAAATTGAACCCTATCTTTATAACTTGTATTTGCTAATATATTAAATGCTGGTTGGTCTCCATGTCCGTTACCTACTGCTAAACTATAAATCATATACGACATCTCTTTTAACTCATCAGCATTTCCTGCTATCGTACCAACATTACACACTTGTATATCTTTACCAAGATACTCCCACAAAACATTTCCAAATGTTGTAATAAAATTATTTAGGTTCCAACTTTCATCTCTGTACATAACACTTTCACATGGTGCTATAATTGGTTTTTCTTGATTTGCATCTAACCAATCGGATGGATTTCCTTGAAACATCACATCTCTAACATCAGTAGTTATCACTCTGTCATATTTTCTACCCTCTTTTTCAAACTGACTAAGTAAATGCCAGATATGAAAGAACCTTAAATTATGTACAAGTCTATGTGCATTTTCTGGACTTACCAAACCACTATGTGTTATCAAGTCATTTCCACCAGTCAATGGTCTTCCCCAACCATCCCAACTAACTTCGTAAACTTCAAATCCATTTTCTTTTAATTTTGAGACAACATCTTCTGAAGACCCATATGATATCATAACTCGGTCTCCATCAAATGCAGTTTGGTTTAATGAGTATACCCAATTCTTAATCTGATGAAACTCATATCCACCTATTGCTCCTATAACAACATCATTCATATACAAACTCCTTGTTCACAAATACTAAATCTTTTTGTATTAATCCGTTAAATTCATTTGAATAAGTCTGTCCTATTTCCATATTGTAGACAAAACCTATACTTTCCATATATTCTTTTACCTCATCAACTAAAGGAGCATTTTCGTTATACTCCACATGAGAAACTTCAACAATTATCGCCGTAGTGTTCTTTATCATATGAGAACCACCATTCAAAATATCTATTTCAGACCCTTGTGTATCTAACTTCACCAAGTCAAATGTAGCAGTATAACCATCATACAACTCATCTAATGTGTATGTAGTTCTCTCCTCTACTATAAGATTGTCATCTGAATATGCTGAAGTTAATTCTTTGTATACAGAATTTCCAGTATTCGTATCTGCTACTTTTGTTTTGTAAAAATTAACTACCTTTTTAGTATCACTTAATACTGCTATTAGATAGTTTCCACCAGTTTCTTTTAGGTAAGGTTCACATTCTTGTGTTGCTTCTATCATCATAATCTGTGAATCTGGCCATACTTGTTTACATTCTCTGTAAAAATCTCCTACTTGTGCTCCTACATCAAGTATTGTCCTTGGTTCAAATCCAAGTTCATGTTTTAATTTTAGTAAATTTAATCCAGTAGACATCAACTTCTCGTGTTTAGTTCTCTACTAAAATTTGAATTGTAGAATAAGTTTTGTTGCTCTTGTTTCTCAATTGTTTTTGGGTGGTATAAACTTAATGCCTCATGTGGTGGTAGATGTGAATATGTATCACAACCACTTATAAACTCATGTAATGGTCGTGTCCATCTTATATCTTCTCTATTCCTAAAAACTCTTGCTTGATAATCTGGATAATTTACCCATTTATTTTCTGTAACTCTCCATCCCCATTTTTTTATGTGATGTTCTTCCATACCCTCAATAGTATTAACTCTTGGTATCCACAACAAATCAACATCGTTTATTTCCAGTATTTGTTTTAGTTGTGTTAATAAAGTCTCATGAGGATATTCATCAGCATCAATGTGAAAGATGTAATCACCAGTACATTGTTCAATTACATAGTTCTTTTGGTCTGAAAAGTTACCATCAAGTTTTCTTGTATGCCAATAAATACCTTTCCAATCTAAAGTATCATTCATCCACTTAGATATAACTTCTTCTACCTTTTTATCATCACCATCTTGTACAATTACTATCTCGTCTTCGGTATCTGATTTATTTACAAGTACATCTAATAATGTATTTAGTTCCTCAGATTCATTGTGAACTGTAATTCCGTAACTTATCTTCATTTTATATTAAACTATCAAAATCAAGTGGTCTGATTCTAACAAGAGACATTTCACTCATAATGAATTTTCTGTAATAGTTTTCAAATTTTAGTCTCTGAATCATTTGATAAGATTGTTTTCCCTTTTCTGGTACATCAAGTTTTTGGAATGGAACTCCCTTTTCTTCGTGCATAACAACATCAAACCTATCTACTATTTTTCTAAAGTCTGTTTTTACCATGTCATTTAATTTCAATCCCCATACATATCCACCTGGAGGAAATACATCAAGACATATAATATCATATTGTGAGGAAGTCCCATCTCTTTTTTTATAATTGAACTCAACAAAAACACCTTCTGTCAATCTTCTTGGATTAATAGTGATTCTTTTTGATGAATCAAAATTTGATGGTTGAAGTAACATTACTTTTTATTACTATTATCTACTACCATTCCCATTGCCTCACAAGCATCCATGAATCTATTTTTAGGAAATGATTGTTTCTTTTCAATAGCAAGTCTCTCTTCATATGGTAATCCATCTGGTTTAAGATACTTGTTCTGTTCTTCTTTTTCTATTTTAACAAGTGGGGCAAATGTCCAAGTCCAATTATCTATAGTTCCTTCTGGAAATATCATACCCTTCTTAGTAGTTAAAACACAAGGTAACCATATTAGTTTTGACTCAACATCTTCTTTCATCAACTCTCTTACCAGTTTTGAAGTGGTTGATAATTGACTTTGAAACTCAAGGTTACTTTTCTTATACTTTTCACTTGTCATAAAACCACACTCAAAACACATTATGGTTATTTCACCATTTAAGTTTTCTTTAAAACACTGGTCTGAACCACAACAGAAACATTTCATTTTCTTTGGTTGTGGATTCTCATATGATGCTCTACTAATTTCCATTACGAACTCCTTAATGTTGGTAATTCCATACTTGGTAAGTCTGGAAGTTTTATGTCTATCTGTTTTGCTGCTTTAGGAAACTCACTTTTGACCATCTCTTTAAATTTCTTTTTCATACCATCAAGAGAAAAGTTTTCTGTAATATGTTTTGCTTGTTTATGTCCTCGTGCTTTATATGCCTTTTGGTTGTTGTAAAGGTTTTTTATCATTGTAGATGCTAAAGCATAGTCAACTGTAAACCAACCAGAACCTTTGTCTATTACATTATCCCATACTGCAGACTCGTGAACTTCTGCTACTTGACCATTAAGAAGTATAGAAAACTTAGGGTCTAAAAAGTCAATGTGTCCACTCCACTTTGGTGCCATAACAATCTTACCACTACAAGATGCTTCTGCTAAAGGTCTTCCATAACCTTCACCTTTTGTAAAACTGATGTGACACTTTACTTTAGAATGATTATACAAGTGATTCATCTGTTTCTCCGACAAATCTCCATGTATATAATAGATATCTGGTAAGTCTTTTGAATCAATAGTTGACTTGACTTGTTGTATCTTACTTCTTATCTCTCTTCTGTCTATATGTGAAAAGTCTGCTCCACTTGTCTTTAGAACCAAAGCAGGTTTTTTCTTTTGATTCTTAAAGGTTTCACAGAACACTTTAATTAAACCACTAACATCTTTTCTGTCTTGACCGAGGTCACCTCTTAACCAATGACCAACAAATAAATAACAATCACCTTTTACTTGTGACATTATCTCTTCAACTTCTTCATCTTTTTCTTTAGTCACTTTAAAAATATCTGTATTTACACCCTCGTATAAAACATGAATCGGAACTTCACATCTAAGTTCTCCAACCTTTGCTCCAGTGTTTTCGTCTTTCTTCTCAAACATTGTTTTTTCAAAAACATCTTTTGAGTGTTGAGATGGAACAATAATCATATCCATTTTATTAAGACCTTGTAACCACTCTGCTGAACATTGTGTTGTCTCAATACCTGCCGTTATACCAACATTGAACTTACCCCAATTCTGAAACTCATTTGGAACTCCGATATGTATCATTACATCAGGTTGAGTATTCAAACCTTGTTCCCAATACAATCGTTTTTCTATTTCCATGTGGTCTTCTCTTGATTTATCAAGTCCAGTCATTGGTGTATTTCCCCACTTTACTGACTTGATTTTTATATCAAACATATCCATTTCTATAAGACTTGAAATTAAATCTCTTGAATGGTCTCCATAACCAGAACGAGTCTCAACTGGTGCCATAATAAACATAAATGGTTTCATAACTTATACCTTATAAATTTCAAATTTCTTTCTTGGTTCAAACTTTTCCCAAGCGGTTTCCATATCATTGATAAACCTATTACACATATTTTCTGCGGTCATACCAATCTCTTCACTACGAACAAACTCTCTACCTTTCATTCCTCGTTCTTTTAGTTCATGTCTTATCCCATACACTTCTTTCATTTTAAGAGCTACATCTTCAAACGATGCTCTATCATCAAAAATATATGGTGTTGGTAAAGAACCTTGTATAGAACGATTTGATGGAAATACTGGGAATGCCCACTCACCACACTCTTTATATTTTCCATCATGGTTTGAACCCCATTCTGTATAGTAATCATTCTCAGTTAAATAACTACCATCCTCTTTCTTAAAACCACATTGGTCTTGTAAACCACCAGTAACATTTACAAGTATTGGTGTACCTGCCATTAATGATTCTGCTGTACCTAACCCAAATCCTTCGTTAGAAGCAATGTTTATAGTAACTGATGCTTTGTTGTACATATAGTTTAGAAATTTAGTATCTAATTTTTTAGATGAGAATGCGACATTGTAACCACCACAAAGTTGTTCAGATATTTCTGGAAGATTAGTTCCATTTGGGTCTTTTGGTTGTGTGTGCATTAGTAACATACATTTTTGTGCATCTTCTTTTGCTTGTGCTAATTCTTCTAAAATTTCTTTCAATCTTTCTACAATCATTTTTTTCTCCTATTTAATGAATAAGTGGGCCCACCTGGA